>Ga0190363_1001443_pt1 | contig 13970 bp, 16 predicted proteins | sample 48721867_MG_FD_161272 | JGI IMG/M metagenome (GOLD analysis project Ga0190363, IMG submission 161272) | Hydrothermal vent microbial mat bacterial communities from Southern Trench, Guaymas Basin, Mexico - 4872-18-6-7_MG | ecosystem: Environmental > Aquatic > Marine > Hydrothermal vents >...
ACCCCTGAGGCCCCGTGGGCCACGGGTTTTCGAGACCCGCCCAATAACCACTCTGGCACCGCGGCCCCTTCTTTTGAGGGTTTCGCCCTCGTATTTAGGTTTCCTTCAGCCTCCTTACCCCCTCCCATCCCTCCCTCGCCTTGGCCATTATAATCTCGAGGGCTTCCCGAGATGAGTTTATCCTGATCTCCTGTCCCGTAGCCGTCTTGACGAGGTATTCTGCGGCTCTCAGTATTCGTTTGCTCATCTCGGAGTCTGCGAGGTCTGCTATGTAGACGAGGAGGGCTTCGAGGGTTTTAGGCTCTATGGGGCCTCTGTCGCCGTGGTGGGCTGCTATGATGTGGAGGAGCTCCAGGGGTAGCCCCCGTCTATAGGCCTCGGCGACGAGGAGGGTTAGGTGATCTAGGCGTTCTCCTATTGGCGCGGAGAGGTATCCGCCCTCGGGTTTCGGCGTATAGACGTATCGCTTCATCACATCGTGGAGCAATGCCCCCGCGAGGGCGAGGTCTCGATCCACCTCGCCGCCGTAGAGCTCCTCTATGAGGTCGCAGAGGGTGAGCGTCAGCCTCGCTACCGCAACCGTATGCTGCAGTAGACCCCCAGGATAGGCGTGATGCACTCTCGCCCCTGCAGGGGCCTCTTCAAGGGGTAGGGCATCCCCCTCTAGAGTGATCTCGGCTTTAATTAGGAGCTCCCTAACCCTCTCTCTCAGCTCTTCATCTCTTATGAGTTTCAGCAGCCTCTCCAGCTCGGTTTTCAGCCTCTGGGCGTTGAGGCTCATTTCACCCTTAATGGCTCCATTTCCCCTATATCTCTCTTCCCGATGTTAGCGCCGCCGTTAACATCTATGAATTTCTATTCCGCCCTCTTATGGAGAAGATTTATCCCCTCCTCATCGGAGGATTCTATGCCTTGGCTGGGGGCTGGTCTCTCAGGGTTTACGTCGCCGCCTCCTCGGTGATGCTCCTCATTCTCTCTTGGTCTATTGTCGCTCCGATTTTCCCGCTTTATGTCCGCTCCCTCGGAGCTTCAACTCTCTTCCTCGGCCTTCTCATGGCTCTCAGCAGCTTGGTGAGCCTCATCCTCAGAATTCCCCTCTCCGTCCTCAGCGATAGGGTTGGCCGCGTCCGGATGCTCCTGATCGGCCTCGTAATTGCCTTTTCCTCATCTCTGCTTTACGCCTATGCATCAAGCTTCCTCCAGCTTCTCCCCATCATAGTTTATCAGAGCATTCCCTTCGCCTACTTCAACCCCGTCGCGGCCTCCCTAGTCTCGGATATGGCGCCGATGGAGAGGCGTGGAGATGTGATGGGGCGCTACCTAACCTCCCCCTCCCTAGGATTGGTTTTGGGGCCTATGCTCTGCAGCCTCCTCGTCGACCGCCTCGGCTATAGAGGCCTCTTCCTCTCCTCCGCCCTCTTCCCCTTTATTGGTCTGACACTCCTTCTGCTAGTTCCCCCAGGGGTTTCCCAGGGTGAGGTGGAGCGGCCTGGAGTTGGGGCGTCGCTGAAGGAGGTGGTGATGGATAGGGATATCCTCATCCTCTCCTATTGTCGAGCCTCCTTCTCAACGTCGCACTCCATCTTCGCAACCCTATTCTCCCTCTATGCCGTTGAATCCCTCGGTCTGAAACCCTCACAGGTGGCGGCCCTCTTCACCCTGAGAGGCGTCACCAACGTCCTCGTAAGGCCCCCAGCTGGGAGGATCTCAGACCGCCTCGGTCGTAGGCCTCCTCTCGTCGCCGCCTATGGGGTTATCGCCGCCTCATATCTCCTCATAGCGCGGGTGGGGGTCATCCCCATCCTAGCCTTAAGCCTCCTACTCTACGGTTTCGCTTGGGGGATGAGAGCCGTCTCCGAGTGGGCCTATATAGCCGACGTCGCCAGGCCGGAGGTAAGAACCATCGCATTCTCCTATCTCTCAACTGTCTTCGGCCTCGGCTCAACGCTTGGAGGAATTCTAGCCGGAGCATTGTCGACGGTGATGCCCTATGGAGACATATTCCTCCTCTCAGCCCTCCTGAATATGCCGCCTATACCCCTCATCCTGAAGATGAGGCCCTCATCGAGCCGCCTCCATCAATCTGGAGAGTAGACCCCTAATCCTCCTATAGGCCTCCTCCGGATCCTCGACGCCCTCGACGCTTCTCTCGAAGGGGCAGACTCCCCCCTGTCTCCCCCTGATGTAGCTCGTCTCGGCGAGGAAGAAGTAAGGGATGCCAGATCGATGTAGAATTCTCTCGGCGCCCCAGCTCATAACGACGGCGTGAACCTCCGAGGCCTTCACGTAGACTGCTATAAGGGCCGCCGCCCTCCCCACGATCTTATCCACAACTATACATCCCTCAAGTTTATCGAGGCCCAGCGTCTCGACGGCATCGATGAGAGGTTTAACCCCTCCCTCCACACTACTATAGAGAACTCGTTCCCCCTCCCGGTCATAAATTAGGAGGCTTAAACCCCTCCCCCTCAGCTCTCTGAGGTAACGGCTCAACCCAGCTCTAATAGGGGAGTCCCCTCATTTAGGGATGACTCCCCTCACTCCAACTCCCGCAACTATGGCTGCGCCCAACAACCCCCCGATCACTCCCCCCGCTGCGTGGAGTAGAGCAAAGAAGAGAACTCCCCCATAGCGCTTGGCGAGGAAGACCGGATTCATGAAGAGGGAGCCTATGATGAGGCCTGCGATTAGGGTGGAGAGGATGGAGATCGCGACAAAGAGGGCTGAACCCAAGCCCCTACGGCTTAGATTGTTGTAGCCTGCGATGTAGGCTGCGACGTCGAAGACGACGCTGGCGGCCGTGAAGCCTAGGAAATGGATGGCGCCTGGCCTGAGGATGAAGTTGAGGATCGTCGCAACAAGCCCCATCAACGTAGCGGCACCTAGACGCCTAGTCCACCAGACCGTGAGAATCAACAGCGATGAGGCTAGCATATCGCATAGGATGGGGAGATGGGTCAGCCTCCAGAAGATGGGGGCCACCGTCCAGTTCAGGACTCCCCAGAGAGCCGCGAAGAGGGCGATGGCGGATATATCCTTGCTACTTAGATATGACATGGCCATCCCCAGGATTATTACTAATCAATCTTCTAGTAATACTATTTAATATTTCCCGATCTCTAAGAGAAGGATCAATAGCTTAATTTAGCCCTCCTTGGGAGAAGTTAGGGAATAGCCCCGGTGAGGCATATGCATGAATGGGCTCTAGCCGAGGGCGTCGTCGCTGCGGTTTCCAGGATCGCGGAGGAGCAGGGGTTAAAACGCGTCACTGAGGTGACGGTGAGGATCGGGGAGCTCCAGCAGGTCGATCGTGAGATACTGATCTTCGCCCTTGATCAGCTGAGACCTCCGATCATGAGGGATGCCAAGATAATCGTCGAGGAGGTCCCCGCCAGGCTGAGGTGTAGGGTCTGCGGCCACAGCTGGCGTTTCGATCCAAAGGGCCTCGAGGAGGAAGTCTCCGAGGCGATTCACTTCATCCCAGAGGTGGCTCACGCCTACCTCAGATGCCCCAGCTGTGGAAGCCCGGACTTCGAGGTTATAGAGGGTCGAGGCATCTGGCTCGCCTCCGTGAAGGGGTTGAGGGGAGATGGCTGACCCAAGGTTGGAGGTTATAGATCGAAGGCTCTCAACCATAGATCGTATCATCGCCATTTGCAGCGGCAAGGGAGGCGTCGGTAAAAGCGTCGTCGCCTCAATGCTCTCACTTCTTCTGGCGAGGCGAGGCCTAAGGGTGGGCCTCCTAGACCTGGATTTCACCTGCCCCGCCACGCATTTGATACTAGGCATAGGAGACTTGATGCCCAGGGAGGAGCGGGGGATAATCCCACCTGAGGTCCACGGTCTGGAATATATGTCACTGATATACTACACTGGTGAAAAGCCGACTCCCCTAAGGGGTAGTGATGTGTCAAACGCCATCATAGAGCTCCTCTCCATCACCCGATGGGGGAGGCTAAGCCACCTCATCGTAGACATGCCGCCAGGCCTAGGGGATGCCACTCTCGATCTATTGAGGCTCATCCCTGAGATGGAGTTCCTAATCGTCACCACCCCCTCTAGAATCGCCTTCCAGACCGTTAAACGACTAATAGGGCTGTTGAAGAGATTGAATCGGGTAATCCTCGGCGTCTTGGAGAATATGGCTCGGGAGTCATCAGAGCTGGTTCGAGGCGAAGTCGAGGCGATGGGCCTCAACTATCTGGGGTCTATACCCTTTGATCCTGGATTGGAGAAGGCTCTAGGCGACGCTGAGGCCCTACTACAGACGGATTTCGCCGCTTCTCTCAACTCAGCCGTCTTATCGCTCCTCCCTGATTAGGAGGCTGAGGAGGAAGGCGGCGAGGGAGAGGAGGGCGAAGAGATAGAAGGCGTAATCCATCGAGTATCTCGCCGTCAGGTATCCAGCTAGAGCTGGGGTGAAGCTTCCGATCCCATACTTCACCGCGAAGTTGAAGCCATAGGTGGCTCCCACGGTTCTGCGCGGCGAGACATCGCCCAACAGGGCGTTGATCGGCGACTGGGTGACATAGAAGGAGAAGCCCAGGAGGATTAGGAGTAGGAGTATGAGGAGCAGCGATCCCGGAGCCTTCGTCAAGGCGAATAGGAAGAGTGAGTAGGCGGCGAAGCCTGCGAGTATGACTATGCGCCGCCCTTTCCTGTCGGAGAGTTCGCCGCCGATGATCTGGGCGATGGAGCCGACGGTGTAGCTGATAGTGGAGAGGCCTCCGGCGAGGAGGAGTTGAACCCCCTTCACTTCGTTTACATAGGCGAGTAGGAAGGAGGAGACGCCGCTCCAGAGGGCTCCGCTTAGGATGATGATGGCGAAGACGACGATGAGTCTCCTAAGCCCGATGCTCAGGGAGATCCACTCTCGATGCCTCTCCCCCTCTCCCTGGGGGTTGCTCTCAGGCTCGACGATGATTAGGAGGTCGAGGAGGCCTGTGACTACTCCTATCAGGCCCCATAGGAGGAAGGTGGCCCTCCAGCCTATTATGGCGCCTAGGGAAGTGGCGGTGATGTATGACAGCGCCATCCCCACAAGGCCGCCTAGGCCCTGAATCCCCATGTATCTCCCCCTCATCTCCGAGGTGTAGAGGGCCATGGCTGCATATCCAGGCGGATGGTATAGGCTGGCCCCTAAACCTAGAAGTATGAGGGAGGCTCCGAGCAGCGGCAGGGAGTGGGCTAGACCTATGAAGATGGAGGAGACTCCACATAGAAGCATTGAGAGGGCGATCATCAGCCTCTTCGGGGATCTATCCGCTATCCATCCAATGGGGAGACTTCCCCAGCCGTAGAAGAGGAAGACGAGGGAGATGAGAGCTCCCAGAAGGGCGTAGCCGCCGATCTCCGCCTTCATAAGGGGAGCGAGGGCGGGCAGCAGAACGAGATAGGCGTGCATCGCCCCATGGGACCAGGCTATCGCGTAGATTCCCGCCTCGGCTTTCCTCATGGGTCTCTACAAGACTCCCTCCACCCTTATAAATCCTTAGTCGTAAACCTTCTATCTCCTAGTCCTCCTCATCTTTAGATGTATGTCAGCCAAACTGAGGAGGAGAGCGCTGGAGCTCCTATCGGAGAATCCCCTAACCCTAAAGGAGGTGGCTGAAGCCTTAGGCATAAGCGAGAAGAAGGCCTTTAAGGTTCTTAGATATCTCTTCGAGAAGGGTCTCATAGACTCCTTCAAGGATGAGGAGGGGCGTCGACGCTATAGAGCCTCAAAGGGTGGATCGACCACTTTATAAGGGGGAACGTTTCCCTTCAAGGCAACGAGCTGATCCCATGGCTGAATTCATAGATGAGGAGGGGAGGTGGAATGCCTCCCTATCTGCCGGTGAGGCCACTAGAAGCCTCACCCTATACAGGATCCGGGAGCCCCTCAACCTCCGGGGGGAGTTCCTACAGCTATTGAGACGCCTATTAGAGGAGAATGACCACTATATCGCCGGTGACATACTCAAAGCCTTGACGTCGCCTGAGGGGAAGGACATGATGGACTTAGCCTTCTTCCTCCTAGTCATCGTCTTCGAGGATGCCGCCGCCAAGGCCTTCGGAAGCCCTCAGACCTTTCTCTTCGGAGAGATGGAGGATGGAACCGTCTCCCTTATGGCCTCAAGCGACAGAGAGATGACTGAAGACCGCTTCTTCAAGATTCTAGGCGTCGTCATCGAGAGACCCGACCTGGTGAAGACGCTGCTCATCGCCTACGCCTCTTAAAATTCATCTACACCCTCAGGTTGAGTCTCCCAAGGGATGCATTAGATGTACTGCTCCCCGTAAAGGTTGAGGAGAATTCAATGTCGGCGGCTTATCTCTGCCTTCTAGCCTCCAGCCTTCTTAAACCAGTTTTCGTTCCTATATAGGCGAGATCGGCGTAATCGAGGAAGAGTCCGGTCTCCAGGACGCCTGGCATCGCCTTAAGCCTTTGATCCAGCTTCTCAGGATCCTCGAGGGGGCCGAAGTCTGCGTCTATGATGAGGTTTCCATTATCCGTCACCACAGGGCCAACCTTACTCCGAGCCATCCTCACCGACGCCCTGGCCCCAAGCTCCTCCAGCCGCCTCAGTATCGGTTTCACAGCCACGGGGTGAACCTCCAGGGGTATGGGACATTCCTCGCCGAGTCTCCTCGCCAGCTTCCTCTCATCTGCTATGATGATGTATAGCTTTGAGCAGGAGGCGACGATCTTCTCTCTCAACAGTGCTCCCCCTCCACCCTTTATGAGGTTAAGCTTTGCATCCAGCTGATCGGCTCCGTCGATGGCGATGTCAATGGTGGGATGTTCCTCCAATGTTGTAAGTGGAACCCCGGCCTCAACGGCCTCAGAAGCCGCCTGGAGACTCGTCGGTATGCCGAGAATATCCCTGATCTCCCCCCTCCGCAGCCTCTCGCCTAGAAGCCTTATGGCGTAGGCAGCTGTGCTTCCGCTGCCGAGGCCGATGATCTGGCCATTTTCGACGTGCTTAACCGCCTCCTCAGCCGCCCTCTTCTTGGCATCCTCGATCCAGCTCAAGTTTACCACTACTCCAGCTCTAGCCTCTCCAGCTCCTCCAGCTCCCTTAGGACCTCCCTCCTCAGCTCCTCCAGCCTCTCCTCCACTCTAACCTCAGCCGGCTTCTCCTCCTCAGCCTCCGGAGGCTTCTCCTCCCTGGGTTTACGCCTCACCTTCCTAGTCGGCGGCTTAGGCTTCTCCTCCACCTTCTCCAGCTTCAGCTCCCTTAGTATTGCGTCGATCCTAGCCTGCGTCTGACCCAGCAGCTCATCAAATCTCCTCTTGATATCCTCCCTCAGAGCCTCTAATTGATGGAGAGTGACGATGAGCTCCGCTCTCCTAATCTCCTCGTTCACCTTCTTCAGTTCCTCTTCATAGTCCTTCGAAAGTCTAATCCGCTCCTCCCTGGTGATCTCCCCCTCATCCTCGGCCTCGAAGAGGCGTTTTATGGCCATGCTGAGAATCTCCCGTTTAAGGTTGAGGATCCTCAGCTCCCTCCTGGCTTTATTCACATCTCCTCTCCTCAATAGGCTCCTCCCAACGGGGGCTCCTATGCCTACCTCCACCTCTGTTGGGGGTGTTGGAGTTTTCTCCTCGCTTCCCTCGGCCTTTCTGAAGCCGCCGGTAGCCTTTACAAAGAGGAGGATGGAGGCGATAGCGACGGCGATGGCGCCGAGGCTGAGCAATAGCTCTAGGGGGAGGGGCATAACCCTTCGCTCTCAAATAAAACTCCTCGCTATATAAGCCTGAGCCCAGCCTTTTCCCCTCATAGATGGGTGGACATTCTCCATAAGATGGTTATATAACCCACAAATTTATATCGAGAGACTGAAAGGGGAAATTTGACATGACGACTCAGATGGAGTTGGCGAAGAGAGGCGTCGTCTCCGAGGAGATGAGATACATCGCGGAGAGGGAGGGGGTCTCAGAGGAGTTTATAAGGCGTAAGGTGGCTGAGGGGCGGATCGTCATCCCGAAGAACATCGATAGGGAGATCCCCCCCATCGGCATCGGTGAGGGTCTCCGGGTAAAGATTAACGCCAACATAGGAACCTCCAAGGATCTATGCGACATCGACCTAGAGTTGAAAAAGGCTGAGGTGGCCATCGAGGCGGGCGCCGACACCATCATGGATCTGAGCACGGGTGGGAACCTAGACGAGATCCAGAGGCGGATATTGAGGGAGGTAGAGGTTCCACTAGGAACCGTGCCGATCTATCAAGCCGCCATAGAGGCTCAGAGTCGGCATGGAGCCATCGTGAACATGACCGAGGATGACATCTTCAACGTCATAGAGAGACATGCGAAGAATGGCGTGGATTTCATGACCGTCCACTGCGGAATCACGAAGGAGAGCGTTGAGAGGATCATACGTCAGAGGCGGCTACTAGGGATCGTCAGCCGCGGCGGCACCTTCCTAACGGCCTGGATAATCCATAACCAGGAGGAGAACCCCCTCTACGCCAACTATGACTATCTACTTGAGATAGCGAGGGAGTTCGATGTAACCCTCAGCCTCGGAGATGGATTGAGACCTGGATGTATACATGATGCGACGGATAACCCCCAGATTCAGGAGCTCCTCATCATAGGAGAGCTCGTTAAACGCGCTAGGGAGGCGGATGTCCAGGCGATGGTGGAGGGGCCTGGACATATCCCCCTAGATCAGATCGAGATGAATGTGAAACTGGAGAAGAGCATCTGTAAGGGGGCCCCCTTCTACGTCTTAGGCCCTCTGGTGACGGATATAGCTCCGGGATATGATCACATAGTCGGCGCCATAGGGGGGGCCCTAGCCGCCATGGCTGGCGCCGACTTCCTCTGCTACGTCACCCCAAGCGAGCATCTGGCGCTTCCCGGCGTCGAAGATGTGCGTGAAGGGGTTATCGCGGCCAAAATCGCTGCACACGCCGCCGATCTAGTGCGGAGAAGGGAGATCGAGGCGCGGTGGGACTATGAGATCTCCAAGGCGAGGGCAGACCTAGATTGGGAGAGGCAGTTCAAATACGCCATAGACCCACTTAAGGCCAGGATGATCCGTGAGAGTCGCTCCCCGAGGCAGCAGGAGGTCTGCACCATGTGCGGCGAGTTCTGCGCCATAAAGCTGCTAAAGAAGTATCTCCTCCACGCCGAGCATTAATCACAGCGATCCGAGGTGTATAATAGTTGGTTAAGCTGCCCTCCGCCCTGACTATAGCGGGATCAGACTCCTGTGGGGGAGCCGGCATCCAGGCGGATCTAAAGACCTTCGCCGCCCTCGGCGTCCACGGCATGACGGCCATAACCGCCGTAACGGCTCAGAATACGCTGGGTGTTAGGCTTATTCAAACGGTCGACGCCGACCTGGTGAGGGAGCAGATCGAGGCCGTAGTCGAGGATATAGGGGTCGACGCCGCGAAGACGGGTATGCTCTACTCCTCGGAGATCATCGACGTCGTGGCGGAGGAGGTTGAGAGGCATAATTTTCCCCTCGTCGTCGACCCCGTTATGATCGCGAAGGGTGGAACCCGCCTCCTAAAGTCCGAGGCGGTGGAGACTCTCATAAGGCGTCTAATACCTCTTGCAACCGTTGTCACACCTAACGCCCTTGAGGCTGAGGTGATCTCGGGGATTAGGGTTGAGACGCTGGAGGACGGAAAGAGGGCTGCGGAGAGGATCTCAGCTTTCGGCCCCGAGGCCGTGATGGTGAAGGGTGGGCATATCAAGGCTGATGGGAGGGCCCCTGACATCCTTCTATGGAGAGGCGAGTTCACCATCTTGGAGGCCGAGAGAATCGAGACGAGGTCGACCCATGGAACGGGATGCAGCTTTTCAGCGGCCATAACGGCGGAGCTGGCGAAGGGTAAAACCATATTGGAAGCTGTGAAGAGGGCTAAGGAGCTGGTTCACTTAGCGATCCTCTACGGCCTTGAGATGGGGCGTGGACATGCCCCCCTCAACCCCATGGCATCCCTATACAATGAGGCTGAGAGGTATAGGGTGCTGAGGAATGTAGGGGAAGCCGCCCGCCTCCTTGAGGGCCACCCTGGGGTGGCTAAGCTGGCCCCAGAGGTTCAAATAAACCTGGGGATGGCCCTCCCCTACGCCAGGGATCACCGAGATGTGGCTGCGATCAGAGGGCGCATCGTGAAGATGGATGGAGGCGTCAAGGCATCTGGATGCCCGGAGTTCGGTGCATCGAGACATGTGGCTAGAACCATCGTCACCGCCATGAAGTTTGATCCGGAGAAACGCGCCGGAATGAACATCAGATACTCCGAGGAGATCCTGAGGATCGCCAGGGAGATAGGGCTCTCCATCTCCTTCTATGATCGGAGGAGGGAGCCCCCGGAGGTAAAGGAGCAGGAGGGGAAGACGACGATCTGGGGGGTTGAGGAGGCGGTAAAGAGGCTTGGAAGGCTACCAGATGTTATCTACCACCTCGGAGACGTTGGAAAGGAGCCGATGATACTCCTCCTTGGAAGAACAGCCGTCGAGGTGGCTGAGAGGGCTATAGAGATCGCGAGGAGGCTCACCTAAAGGTGCAAAGAGGTAGAGAATACTCCTTTCGAGGCCTCCTTGGGAGGAAGGTATTGATCATCGGGGACGTGGGAGCGGGGAAGACGAGGCTGACCAGAAGGCTATTGAGGGAGGCCATCTCCCTCGGCTATTCGAGGGAGATAACCGTCATAGATATGGCCCCTAAGATGGAGATCATAGATGGAAAACCTATCGGTGGACGCCTATTAGAGTCGGAGGAGAGACCCAGGGAGATCCGATATCTCGTCCCAATCAGGGTTGAGATGCCGAGGGTTAAAGCCAGCTCGGCTGAGGAGTTGAGACATCTAGTCCATCTAAATGCCGAGAGAATTAGACCTCTTCTAGAGGCATATCTCAGATCTCCATCCTCCATCCTCTTCATTAATGATGCCTCGATCTATCTTCAATCCGGCCGTCTCCACCCCTTGACCGATGCGATAGAGAAGGCTGAGACCGCCATCATCAATGGATACTATGGAGAGCACCTAACCGAGGATATGGGGACCGGTGTATCAGATGTGGAGCGGAGGCTGATGGAGCAGCTGGCCTCCATGATGGACATCGTGATAAACCTGTAGCCGGGAGAAAATTTATAACTCAATTATATTAGTTTCTTATAAAATGATGCGGGTGAACATTAAGCAGATCGCCTTAGCCGCTCTCCTAATAGCCCTCGGAGTTGTCATCGCCCCCTTCCTATGGTTCCCGGTGCTCGCCTCCAAAGCTTTCCCAGGTCAACATATGATAAATGCGATAGCGGGCGTCCTGCTCGGCCCATTATGGGCTGCGGTTATAGCTCTCTGCATAGGCATGATACGGATGAGCCTGGGAGTCGGCACCATATTCTCCATACCTGGAGGAATACCGGGCGGCGTCATCGTCGGCGTCGTCTACTGGATCCTTAAGAGGATTGGAGTTGAACATGGAGAGCTGGCAGCCCTCACGGAGCCTATAGGAACCGTCCTGATAGGGGGAACCCTCGCCGTCTATATCTTCGCACCCTTGGTGGGGAGGGAGATGCTACTCATCCCCGTATGGACGCTGTGGTCTCTCAGCTGCATCCCAGGGGCGGTTATCGGTCTGTTGATCCTCGAGGCCCTGAGGGTAGCCGGTTTCACGAGGGAGTCCTTTAAGTGATCTCCGCCTTGGAGACCTCCTCCGCGACGTGGATCGCCCTCTCAGCCACCTCGACGGCTGTAGTTCCGAAGAGATATGAGATGGGCTCTATCCCGTATCCACCTTTATCCACCACCACCTCGGGTAGGCGTCGAAGCCTTTCAGCCACCAATTTGACGCCCAATGCTGCGGGGGGCTCCCCTTCCCGTGGCAGTTCCCTCCTCTCGAAGCATCCTATGGTCAAGCCCATCTGCTCGAGGACTTGATGTATCTCCTCGTCATACTTGATGTTTATCGCTGCTCTCACGGAGCTGTCCACCTCCATCGCGGCTAGGAGTACCCCAGCCATATGCTTAGAGGAGCCGAATTCAGGCTCCATGAAGGCCTTAGCCTTCCCCCTCACCTCCACTATCCTGCCGGGTATACCCGCGATATCATAGATCGATCTGGCTTCCGGGAGAGCCCTAACCAGGTTCACCCTAACCTCAGGCATGATCCTGGTGAACTTCTCGCAGCGTTCAATCATCTCTATGGCTCTACGCATCTCCTTCAACACCCTATCTCTCTCCTCTATGCGCTCCCGCTCAGCGGTGAAGAGTCTGAGACAGATGTCGCATCCCTCCTCCCTTAGGAGGGGTATCTCCCCTTTATGCATCGAGCAGATGGGTCCCCCAGATTTGAGGTTGATGCAGAGGCTGCAGATTTCCATCACGGAGTCTGAAAGCGTAAGACTTCCAGATGCAAGGCCCTCAGCGATCCTCGCAGCCGTCTCCTCTAAACCCTCAATCTCCATCTCCCCTCTCTCCAGCAGCGAGAGATAGGTGCTGACAGCTGGCTGGGTGACGCCGAGGGCCTCAGCGATTCTCCTCTGCTTCCAGCCATGCCGCTCCATGAGTTCTCTGGCCACGAGGGCCCTGAGGATCGGCAGAACCCTCCTCACCACCACTTCGCAGGGGGGTCTCATCGAGATTAACCATCACTCATATCCTAAAGAGGATTGCCCCCTCATCAGAAAGATTAAATCTTACCATTTCGAATTCAATCTCCCTAATTGGAGGAGGGGATGAGGGTGGGTGTTCAAGATGGGCATCCATCTGATCGTCGATCTATTGGGCGTAGACCCGGAGAGGATATCCCGTGTTAAGGCAGTTAAGAGTATCCTCGACCGGGCCGTAGAGGAGTCTGGGCTTAATACCATAACGGCCAGCTTCCATCAGTTTGAGCCTCACGGCGTCTCGGCTGTATATCTTCTGCGGGAGTCTCATCTCAGCGTTCATACTTGGCCGGAGTATGGCTATGTCGCCCTAGACATCTTCGCCTGCGGCGACGAGGAGAGCGCCTTGAAGGCCTACGAGATACTCCTAGAGGAGTTCAAGCCGGAAGTGGTTGAGAGGAAGGTTTTGAAGAGGGATCTATATGAGAGGGTTAAGGAGTCTATTACTCCACGAGCTTGCCCACTCTAAGCGGAGCCTCTGGGAGCTCCTGGAGAGGCATCAATACCTCCTACGGGACATCCTCGACGAACTAAACTCAATGTATGAGGAGGGACTGATCAAAGCCGATGAGGAGGGCATAACTCTCACGGAGAAGGGGCGTACCCTAGTCGACGAGAACTATCTACGCTATAGGCCTAGGCTCTGCCCCACCTGTTTGGGGAGGCACGTCATCCTCGACGACGCTTTCAAGGAGCTCCTAGAGGAGTTTAAGGAGGTAACCAGGAAGCGTCCCCAACCCCAGCCTGGATATTTCCAGGGCTACATACGTGAATACGATGTCGTCGCCAGGGTTGCATTGATGCACTACTACGGCGACCTATGGAGGAGCGAGGTGGTTCTCATAGGTGATGACGACCTCCTCAGCGTCGCCCTATCGATGAGCGGCCTCCCAAAACGGGTTTTGGTCTTGGACATTGATGAACGCCTTGGAGATCTGATCTCCGAGATCGCCGATGAGCGGGGGCTGGACATAGAGTTCATGAGATACGACGTCGCCGAGCCGCTCCCCGAGGATCTCATTGGCGCCTTCGACCTCTTCTCATCAGAGCCTCTGGAGACATGGCTGGGTCTAAGGGCCTTCATCCTTAGGGGGGCCGCCTGCCTCGGGGAGGGGGGCGTCGGATACTTTGGCTTAACCAGGGCTGAGGCGTCACTCGAGAAGTGGAGGCGTATTGAGGCTTTGGTAACTAGGATGAACTTCGTCATAACCGATGTAATAGCGGGCTTCTCCTATTACTCCACTAGGTTCGAGGATGTCAGCTATGAGGTCTTCGTTAAGAGGCTTCGCTTCCCCGTTAGGGAGAACCCTGGAATCGACTGGTATAAGTCGACGCTCTTTAGGATCG
>Ga0190363_1001444_pt1 | contig 13969 bp, 14 predicted proteins | sample 48721867_MG_FD_161272 | JGI IMG/M metagenome (GOLD analysis project Ga0190363, IMG submission 161272) | Hydrothermal vent microbial mat bacterial communities from Southern Trench, Guaymas Basin, Mexico - 4872-18-6-7_MG | ecosystem: Environmental > Aquatic > Marine > Hydrothermal vents >...
AGCTTCACTTCCAGTTCAGCATTAACACCGAAGACTATTTTCTGTGGATTCTGAAATTCACTAAATTTTTCTTAAAGAATGTAAGCCCATAAGTTCACCGTAGCCATAAAGTGCGCATGTAAAATATCATTACATTTCTTGAATGTCTAAGGGTTGGCTTCATTTAAAGAAAATAGAAAAATGGGGTAAACTCAAGTTACTAGGCCTATGAGTGTATCTATTGTTCTTTTTATGACCATGTACCAGATGTTGCCTAATGCCCAGTCGGTAGCTTCGAGTACCTCAACCTTGGCTAGGAGATATCCAATGCCTATAGCGACAAATATACGTCCCAGTTTTGAAAGCCATCTCAGTCGACCTTCATAGAATGGCCCGCTCCATCTGGAGCTGTAGAGGAAGTACACTAATGAAGCGATAGTTGCTACAAATACTAGGATTGCAGATGCTGGGTCAGGCTGCAAGCTTGTTGTACGGGATAATAGATCAACTGTCGGAGATATTATCCAAGTTTGTATGGTTGGTGCTACCGCTACGCCTAATGAGAAGCCGAATACAATGGCTGTTGAGTAGTTGAACATCCAGCTATATCTCTTTGAGAATCTGATGAAGGTTAGTACGCCTAGAATTAGCGGAATCACCAGCCATAATTCTCCCTGTGAAAGTGGTATGAACAATCCTTTCCCAACGCTTTCAACGAATATCCAGAAAGCCATAGCGGATGCTGAAGCAACATATACGCATTCAGCTAGCAGATAGAATCTTGTGACGCCCACGAATGGATAGCTATAAGCGAATATGGCAAGCAGAGATCCAATAATCATCATAACTAATTCAAAAGGCTCCATTTTATTCACCTGCCCTTGCTTTCTTTCTCTTAATATAGGCAGTGTATCCATAGTAGATATTTGATGCGACTACAATTCCGATTATAAAGTACCATACCATATTTCTAGCATCTAATCGACCTAGTTCCTCTCCGCGATACCCAGTCAAGTATTCATATTCAGCATATCCACGTACTGAGTCTAGACATCCATGCACATATGTGCCATACCATGCAGCGATGGCGTGATACCTTTTTGCATCCAAGGTTTTTACATGTTTTTGTCTCCACATAGGTTCAGCCCACTGCCGAACTGCCGCCATGGGAAATGTCGTAAATTGGTATACCATAATAATTAGGTCACAATCAAAGAGTGTGTGAACTCTTTGCATTAAGGGTATTTGCTCTATGGGATTCCCGTAGATGTCGTGACTAAAGAACCACATGTTATCTCTTATTGTTATAAGTGCAGCCTCTTCACCAGCCAGATATGGAAATATAACGATGTCTTCACCGTAAACCATAGTACCCCTTCCGGGAACTTTAGATGGGTATGTGTATTCTTTGCCTAATTCTCCGCCGAAGCCACAGTATTCCATCAGTAGTGTACAGGCTGCAGGAGAATCGCTTAAGTCAAAATTAAATATAACAATTTTCGCTCCTTGATCAAGAATGTGATATACTATAGCTCGCATGGCATCTCTGTAGGTTTGAAATTCTAATACACTTTGAGCATTTGCCCAAGCAACTATATCTCCCTCCTCAAGCTCCTCAATAGCATTGTAGAAGTCATTCGTCCACTTAGATGTCGGAACTGGCAGTCCTAATGGATAAAACACTGGAATAGCGTACAGCACCGCAACTATTACGGCGAACAATTTACGGGAAATACCAAGTTTCTTAAGGCTTTCTCTTGCTCCACTCATCTCACTACACCCCTAGTTCAAATGGAGCGCGTTCCCTGCCTAAGAAAGCACGCAGTGCCAGTATAACTATGCTAACCCCCGCTGATATATAGAGAGCCCAAATGGCACCTTGCGCCAGCGCAGTTTCCACCCAGTAACCAATATCATCAAGTATAGGAACATATGTGATCAGTGATGTTTGCTGCCTCATAACTGTAAATAGCCAAGTTATGAATAGAGCAGTAGTCTCTATATTGAAAATTTTGACACGTTGAAAAGTCCCCCATGTGAAATATATCCAAGAGAAGATGGAACCTGCAGCGATATATGCAGCGGTATAGTTGTAGATCATATCGAAAGTTGATCTCCCAGCAGCCAAGTAAGTCAATATTAGAATTATGAGAAGTGTTAGCGTAACTCCACTAACGTAGAAGTCTCTTGTATACTTCAGTGTCACCATTCTGCGTGTATGCCATAGTGCCAGAGTTACTAAGCTATAGAGCAGGACCCATGTGCAAATTAGTGTAGCCGTAGTTTCTATTTTTTCCCTTAAAGCAATAAGAGGATGCCCCTCCGGCAAAGCTAAGAAGTATGATGCGACGCTGACCCCAATGACTATTGAAACTAAGAAAAGCGGTATATTGACTTTTACAGTTCGAGCCGCCAACTCATTCCCCCCTCCTACAGGGTAAGCCACTCATGGAAAGGTAAACCGACAGCCGTTAACAGAGTTCCGATTATCATTATTGCAATAATGATCAATTTAATTATGTCGCTTGCGACGGTGGTACCTATCACCAGCTGGTCGCCAGAGCAATAAGCGGCAGCTGCATACATTTCATCCATAATTATTGGGTAGTCGCAAGAGATGTATATGCTTCCTTGATGGTGATACCTGCAAGTACCACCTATACTTATTGCTCCATTGTCCATTGCAGCAAAGTGCCCAGCGATGTCGGCGTCAGATGTCCACGCACCGACGTCTACGTATAGAGCTGCGCCCTTCTCGTTGATAATGTCCTGCGCGCATACTGCCCACAACATAACTTCTGGACCAAAATATACAACATTTTCTCTCTTATAGGCTTCAGGTCTCCCTGCTTCAACAGCGCTCTGCTTGTATAATGCGTCGAATACAGGCACCAATCCCTCCGTTGGTGGAGTAAGAAATATTATTTCGGCGCCCCTTTGTGCCGCCAAAACCGCCGTGTACTTTGCAATGTTCAAGCCAGCCATAACCATTGGTGAGTAAGTGCCAGATCTTATATCCGATTTTATTCCAGTTGTTACAAATATGGGACGCCCAGTTTCAACTGCACGGTCGACACCATCCGAAATAGCTTCTATTGCAGGCAATACTCTCAACGTAAACTTCTTGCCAGCCAGTGCTGCCCGTATATAGTAGAGGACGAGTATAAAAGATATTGCGCCTAGAACCACACCCACGAAAAGATTTTCAGCAAAGACCCACATTGTTATTTTCCTCTACTTTTTTATTAGTATAGGAATGTTTCGCTTGAGACTTATAAAAGATTTTCTGTCTATTCCTCGACTATCTCGACGTTTGCCCTAGGAACGATAACTCTGGATCCATCGTCAAGTTCTACTTCAGCTACTCTCGCGTATGATTCTGTCTCAAGCTTCTGTAATTCTGGAGGAAGACCGACTATTTTTCCCAGTTTCCCGAAGTATGGATTGCGGATAATCCTCACGCGCGTTCCAATAGTCATTCCAAATTTCAAGTGTTCATCCTCTGTTTTTAGGCTAATTTCTTCATCTTTGACGTCTTCCCTTGGAACTATGATTTCTGGTCTGATGACTCCTGCCCTAATCTGTGTTGCACCATTTATTGATGCCAACTTACCTTCTAACGATTTAAGTAAGTCATAGGTGCGCCGTGACATTTTCATTTCACCAAAGCCCTCGGTGATTATGCAAGTCAAGTTAGTTGGTTCATGCCCTGTTATTGCAACTCCAATTTCATATCCCAAAAACTCAGTTACATCACGACTGCGTATTCCGCCAGATATTATTCCCTTAACTCCTATGCTTTCTGCTTTTTTCAAGGCATCCCCTCTTATCGAGCATCCGCCAACCAATATTTTTCCAGTACAATCTTTTCCAATATGCTTCTCCGTCACTACCTCATCTGGTTCAGCTATTATCATTAGCTCACCCCATCGTTCGCCCCCAAAACCAAAAATACCTTGCACGAAAGCACCAGTTGTTTCAACAACAGCACCAAAATCCGGTATGACCTCAACGACTTTTCCAGGAATATATGCACGAACTTCTATAGGTCTGGGAGCTTCCCTTATCGCTACCATTCCTGTCACGTCAGATATAAGCTCTATGCTTCCATCAACTTCTGATTTGTATTCGCTCTTACCTAAACCAAGGAATCCTTTCGTCCTTGCAATTACTTCACCTTTTTTGACGATATCCCCCTCTTTTTTCAGCATAGCTTTTCTCAGATCAGATGGAAGAATTCCCAGCCTGTAAGCCAAGGGCACCATAATTACATCGCCAGGAACGTGGGATCGAGCTATTACAGTTTCATTCTTGACAATGTCTCCTTCCTTGACCAGAACTTTTCCTTTTACAGGCAGAATCCTTGTTTTGCGAATAATCGTTGCCTTTTTTATTTGTAGTCCTGGCGTATATGCATATGACATTTCTATTCACCTCCACATTTCTTTAAAAATTCTTCAGGATAAGCCTTTAAAGCCGTTAACCATTTCAGCAGAGTTCTTTTTCTCTCTTTTTCGTCGGTTGGCAGCTGAAGCGGCCTTCCGCGTCCATCGAGTATTAACCCGACAACACCGCCCTTGACCTTTGATACCATGGAATCGCCTTTACCTGCTCCCACGTCAAAATTCCGATGCACGTCTATTTTCACCTCAACCTCAGTTTCGGCTGGAATGGGAACGCATTTAATTTCGCCAAATCTTACGGTTTCCTTCTTCACGGTTTCATCAGGCATCTTTATATCTACGCTCATCACTTCAGTTTCCTTTTCAGCTTGTCCTTTCGGAGCAATACATGTACCTAAAGGCACTAAGCAGTCATGCTCAAATATCTCCAGTGCAGCATTAGGATGCACTGTGGATAGAACCCCTAGATGAGGCATCATAAAGACGCTGTCTTGAATAAGATAGGTAATTCCCTCAGGCTCGAAACTGTCAATAAGCACTAATGCGCTTTGAACTCTTCTCGGTGCATGAGAAAGTAGCCCTCCAGTTCCACCAATCAAGTCCACTCTAAGCATGTCTATGTAAGTTTCTTTACCCGCCACACTAACATCGAAAAGACCCTTAATTACTGGCCTAACGCCTCTAAGGCCTCTGGCAATATATTTGTGGTGCATAAAAGCTAAACGTATAGCTTCTCTAGCCACAGCGTGTTCCATTACTAACTCTTCAAGAGTTTGAGGTATGGTTGTAGGACGTATCATCTTATTGGATAACATATCACAAAATTCGTCAACATCCAAATCGAATGGTATCCATCTAAGTATGTTATCCTTTCCTGCTTCTCTTAAGACATTACGTATACTGTAACTCATACCTAGGTTGGCGCTTACTGATCGAACAAATTTCCCATCAAAAATTGAGTATATGTTTGTTGTTGCTCCTCCAAGACCAACACCGATCACATTTATAGAGTATGTGTCCGCAATTAGTTTGAACATCATACCTTCTCCTCTAGGAGTTGGCATGATATCGGTGTCAACCCACTTCTTTAGCTTATCATAACCAGGCGCATGCGACATTACATGCTCCATAAATAGCTTTTGTATGGCGTCTCTAGCAGCATCTGTATTTTCCAGTTCAACGGTTGGACGAAGGTTATCAACAATGGTGAGCGAAAATTTATCCGCTAAAATTTCCTTAATTTTCTCCCTAGCATCCACATTACCAGCATATATTACTGGTAATTTAAAATCTTGGCCAAATCTAGGCTTAGGATCAGAAAGTTTTAATATTTCGGACGCTTGAACTGGTTGAGTTGTTGCCCCTCCATCTGTTCCTCCAGATATTAATACGATATCTGGTCTCAGATGCCGCATTTTCTCGATTTTTTTGTATAACGGAACATTGTCACTTATAGCCATAACATCCATAACAATTGCCCCACCACCCAAAGCTGCACGATTAGCGCTCTCAGCGGTTATGCTTTTTGTCGCCCCTATCACTACCATCTGAAGGCCGCCACCAGCGCTACTTGTTGAAACATAAAGATCCACACCATCTTTCCCGCTAGAAGATCTCTTGATTATTCCTTGTTCAGCCAATAACTTTAGCCCCGTAAGTTCCTCTATTTCTCTGACTGCGTTGCGTACCCCCATCGTGACATCTTCGTAAGGACGCTCAACAGTCGTAGGCGCCTCTCCGGAACAAACATATCTCCATCTATCTTTTTTCATAAACAAACGAGCTTTTGTGGTAGTGCTTCCGCAATCGGTTGCCAAGATTATTTCCATTTTATCGATATCAAACTTTTTTGCCTTTTTTCGCTGCACTTTACTACACCTTCAACTTTTCACTGATATGGAGTGATGGTTTTAGAAATATACAATGACATAGAGTATTAAATATTTTCTCTGAAATGCAGTACCTTGAAGTGAAGATAACTTTACTTTAGTGTTTCAAAAGAGTAAACATTTTTAAGCTTAAGCGGGAAGTCAATAAATGGAAGATATTAATATGGGAAGGCTTTCGAAGATTAAAAAAAGACTTACTGAATTATTGAATTCGAATCCTATACCAGTTTCATTAACACCAGAAAGAGAAGAGGAAATTACAGAGAAAGTGGCGCAAAAGATAACTGACTACAACCTTAATGATATAGCATGGATAATCTTCGGACTAGCTGAACCATTTTCTCCAGTAATTGCCCAGTTAGGTATTACACCTCTCTCAGTGTTCTTGGAAACTCTAGGAATAAACACTTATGAATGGGTAGTCTATATGTCTAAAAGAGATAATGTCAATAAGCTTATTCGAAGAATAGAGGAGCTCAAACGAAAGAAACTCTTAAATTCAGAAAATAGTTGATTGAACAAAGGTGTTAATAAACATGGAGCATGAAGGCGAATCATATTATAAATTCCTATCCGAAGGAGACGTAAGTATATCAAGGCGAAGGAAAGAATGGTGGTCAAAATTACCAGAGGAAACAAAGAAACTGTTGGAAGAAGACGCAAAGTATTTTCTGCATCAGGCCTTATCTACGCCTTGCTTGGACGTATTGGCTGAATGTGAGGGAATTTACATTACAAATATCGCTGGGAAAAAATACATGGACTTCCACGGAAATAATGTGCATCACGTTGGATTCCGAAATTCCAAAGTGATTCAAGCGATAAAAGAACAGATGGAAAAACTGCCTTTTTGTACAAGAAGATACACTAACGTTGTTGCGATTCGTTTGGCCAAGAAATTAGCTGAAATAACAGGACTTGGCAAATGTCTATTTGCTCCAAGTGGAAATGATGCCATGGAAATTGCCCTTAAGTTAGCAATGGGATATACTAAAAGGTTCAAGACGGTATCATGGTGGGATTCATTCCACGGCGCCGGTTTTGGACCAGCGAGTATAGGAGGGGAGGCCATTTTCCGAGGGGAAATATCCTTACTTCCGGGAACAAATCATGTTCCCCCTCCGGATTGTTATCGTTGCGTTTATGGGCATTCCTATCCAGATTGCAATTTAGAATGTGCCCAAATGATTAGATACGTTATTGAGAAAGAAGGAGGAGACGTAGCAGCAGTAATATCCGAAACAATACGTAGCACGCCATATGTGCCACCATACGAATACTGGAAAGAAGTCAGAAAAATATGCGATGAAAACAATGTAGTGCTTATAATCGACGAAATTCCACACTGTCTTGGAAGAACAGGAAAAATGTTCACATTTCAACATTACGATATCTTGCCTGATATCTTAGTAATAGGCAAATCGCTAGGTGGAGGAATAGTGCCAATCGCGGCTACAGTTGCTAAAAGAGAAATGGATGTTATGGGACACCGAGCAATAGGACATTACACACATGAAAAGAATCCAGTTTTATGCGCTGCAGCACTAGCCACCATTCAGTACATAGAGGAGAATAAATTGGTTGAAAACGCTGCCATACAGGGAGAATACGCCTTGAAAAGACTTAACGAAATGAAAGATGAACACAAACTTATAGGAGACGTCAGAGGAAAAGGGCTCTTGTTAGGAATAGAACTTGTAAAAGATCACAAAAAGAAGACCCGTGCTATAGATGAAGCTGAAGCAGTGATGTATAGGTGTCTAGAAAAAGGGCTAAGCTTCAAATTAACGATGGGAAATATATTAACCCTTACGCCGCCCTTAACAATAACTAGAGAGGAAATGGACAAAGCTCTAGACATAATAGATGAATCAATCCATGAAATAGAACAGCAGACTACTTGAGATAGTGAGTTATCAGATTTCCTAGATCTTTATTCTCAACTACTTTAACCTTCTCGGCAAGATTGTATATTATTATTGGAATCTCCTGTTCGTAAAGTGATCCGTGAGATCTAATTTGCACATCTAAATAGCAGATACGCTCATCAGGAGCACCTATTTCCCCAAAAACATATTCTTTTTCGCCAAAAACTACTAAATCCCCAATTCTGTCTGGATGTAAATGATAGAGTTTGACTGCTTCATCTCTTGTCAGAATACGATCTACTCCCTCAGTATTAGCAAGTAGGTGAAAGGCTTTCTGTAAATCTTTTTTATTCTCCAAATAGATGTATGCTGACCCACTTAAGCCAGCATGATGAACAGTATACCTATCCTTAATAGTAGAAGCAACTTTGGCTTTTATTTTGTATTCGTCAAGCAAGACCTTTAAGTCTATTGCCCTTCTTTTATCGGACATCCCATGATCCGCAGTTATACATAGTACTGTCTGCTTTTTATCTACAAGTTCCATAAGATTTCCTATAGCGTCATCGATTATTTGCATGTTCCATTTCGATTCAGGGGCTTCAGGGGGATATTTATGCATAGCATAATCAGTTGTCGCCACATAGATAAAGTTCGGGTCATATTTCTCAATAACTAACCTGCAGGCTTTAAAAAGCCAAGAATTGACTTCTATTGAGTATATGTTAGGAGGGGGGCCTATACTATCAACAACCCATTTCGGGGGAGCCTCAGCAGAAAATGCTATATGGGCACCTCTTCTTAATAGGGTGCAAAGTTTATCCTTCGAAGTAAGCAAAGCAGATGTGAGGTTATTCTGGGCTGCCATTTGAAAAATTGTCTTAGTCATTATAAATTCAGGTGATTCTATATAAACTTCTTGTCCAAGTTCATTATAATAGAAATTGCTGGTTATCCCATGCTTTTCGGGATAAACACCCGTAATTATAGATACATTATTGACATTCGTTACTGTTGGTATAACAGATTTCCCTTTCACGTAATACCCGTTTCTACAAAGCTTTCTGATGTTTGGAACGTCGCTTTTTTCAATGTAATCTGGTCCACAGCCATCTAAACATACCAGAATAGCTCTTTTCTTCAAAGTTTCTTCCCACTTATTATTTTCTCATGTACATTTGTGTGCATGTGCCTTAAATTTTTATCTGAATTTTCGTTTTCTGGATTTGACTATTTAACGTAAAGTTTATTAAAAATTATCAACAATAGTTTAACGCTATGAAATTCATTTACAAACCTTGGAATACTGTGATAATTCATGAAATAGCTCAATTTAAGGTAGAGGACCTTGCTCAACTTCGAGTTGTAAGGGGTCAAGATAAGTATATTGGGAGACCAATAAATTGGGCTGATGGAGTGGCATTTGTATACGCATTAATGCCCTCAACGGAGGAAGTTATTAAAGAGCAACTCGAAGGAAAAATCAATATATTGTCACTGGCATTTGCTTCCATGCCAACTTATAAGCCATTTGTAACTAGTAAAGACGGAAAAGCAAAAGTGCCAGTAATAGACGTAAGCTACAATAAATTCTATAAAGAGTTAGCAAAATGGATAAAAGAGAACTTCTTAAAAAACGAATAGACATAAAGGAATTAAATTAACATGAAACAAAACATTTCCAACTTACATTACTGCCGCTCTGAAACTTTACTATAACTTTCCCAAACATACCTAATGAGAGTATAATCATCGCAGAGCAGATATACACTATAAATTTAAGATTGTACGGAACATTAACACTTGATAAGAGTGACGCTCCAATTCCTAAAAGCCCTCCAGTTATAAATCTTATTAGGTTATTGCTGTCTCTTAACCTCCAAGATTGTGTAATCCAGTCGATTGCAAAAGGCACTACACAAAGTAAGGACACTATAATTTGCGTCACAACCTCTATTTTGTAAAAAATATCTAATGGTAAACAGACATTAAAGAACTGTAGTAGGAAGAACCCAAAATAGTAGCCAGTACATCGGGCACATAAACGAACTTCTTTGCCGAAGAACTTAAAGGTAAACCAGTGATTATGAGCTGCAAGTCGCCACATATATATCAGCTCTCAGTTAACTTTTCTCCGCAATATGGGCACACATTAAATTCTTTGAGTACGGATTTACCACAGGATGGACAGTTTTTCCCTATAGGTTGTGCAGGTATCTTTAGGGGCAAATGTGCCTTGAAATTTACTATAAGCTCTTTAATCATTTGATTGTATGTTACTTTCACAACGGTTCCTCCTCCCTCAACCTCTATCATCTCAAAGAATATGGGCCCTGATTTACTGTCATGTATTTCGCAAAGTCTTGGAGCAACCGTTTTTATGATACTAAACCGCTCTTTTTCTTTTCTTCTAAAGCTAAACTTACTTTTCTTCTCACGTGATTTTTTGTTCCATTTGTTTACCTCTTCTATAACAGCTTGGTATACTTCGGCTATGTTTTTGGGCACGAACCATGAGTCGATTTCAATGTTTGCTTGCGGTTGTCTCGGTTGAGACACCAACGCGAACAAGCAACATAATAACGGTAGGAGAAGTAAAGTTATGTCTATTTGATTTAGCATTGTCTTTCACATATACCTACTAAAGTTTACCTTGCATTTATCTTTTCCCTACGGAAAAAATAGTTATCATTGCTTTACTTCTGCATCAGCTATCTTTAATGCGTCATCAATAGCATCTACAACGAAATCTATTTCATCTCTAGTGGCAATCAACGGTGGGACAACCCAGATTATCCATTTATCCGACGGTATATAAACGCCCTTCTTCTCAAGCAGGTAGTCCGCTATTTTGTTCACAACTGAATACTCGTATTTCTCCGACGGTTTACGGAAAGGTTCCTTAGTCTCTCTATTTCTTACAAGTTCCAATGTCCAGAAGAATCCAATTCCTCTGACATCTCCAACTGATATATGTCTTTCATAAAGTTCTTTCAGCCTATCGCCAAGATATTTACCTAGTTTTTTCACATGATCAAGAATTCCCTCTTCCTTAATCACTTTAATAGTTGCAAGTGCAGCAGCACAAGCCAGTGCGTGTCCAGAGAAGCTTTGTCCATGAGCAAACAAATTATCCTCAAATGCATCGGCTACTCTTTTGCTAAAGATAGCGGCACCTAGCGGGCAGTAAACTCCAAAGGCTTTTCCTATGACTATTATGTCAGGTACAACATTATAATGATTTACAGCAAACATCTCGCCAGTTCTACCTAAACCGCTCATTATCTCATCGCAGATTAGTATAAGCCCCCATTTATCACATATTTTTCTAAGCGTTGGAAGATATTCAGGCGGTGGAGGAATTATACCATTGCTACCAACAACAGGCTCAACTAGTACCGCTGCAACCTTCGCGGGTCCTCCCTCCCACTCAATCATATAATCAACGTATTGCGCACATAATATATCACAATCGGGATATTCTAATCCGAATGGGCAGCGGTAGCAATAGGCATCTGGTGCATACACGACTCCCGGCATTTTGATTGGTTCCATACACCAGCGTCTCGGATCTCCGCTTACAGACATTGCACCATGTGTTGCACCATGATAAGACCTATAACGAGAAATTATTTTATATGGGTAAGGATAAGCCCACTCAACTACCCTTGAATTTTTATGGCCTAATTTGCACAATTCAACATATCTACATAGTCTGCTCGCCTTTATTGCCGCTTCAATAGCTCCGGCACCGCTTTGCGAGAACCAGACTCGCTTATCCGGGCTACCTGGAGTTATTTCAGCCAGAGTTTTAGCTAACATAGCAGTCGGCTCAGTTGCGAAATCATCAGTTACGTAGATAACCTTCTCCAGTTGATCCTTTATGGCTTGCAGAACCTTGCGATGTCTAAAGCCTAGATTTATTGACTCATGTGCGCTACGTAAATCAAAGATTTTTCTACCATCTTTCGTATACAGCCAACATCCTTCCGCCTTAACCACGGGAATAGGGCGATAGTCCTTCTGACGAGACCAACATTGCATTACATACTTCCGTTGTATTTCCCCAAAATCAACCTCTTTCTCCATTTTGCGCTCCCCTAACATAACCATATTTATCACAAATTTATTATCCAATGAATAACCTTAGGTAAATATTAAAGTTTTTCTAGTCGTTTTCTATCATAACAAGATCCTGTAGGGATGAGTATAAACTCTTATTTGGTTGCTCTTTGCATGGCAGACAAGAGTCACACCAGTTCTTTCTGCAGCAATAATGCCAGAATAAATTGGAGCCGCTATTGAAACCACTATCGGAATTTTCATTCTTGCAGCCTTGAGCACCATATCAGCTGATTGTCTACCTGAACTAACAAGGACTGAATTAGAGAAATTAACTCTTGATTCAATAGAAATCCCGATTACTTTATCAACAGCGTTATGGCGACTAATATCCTCCGCGAAGGCGACAAGTTTCCCACTCTCAAATATAGCAGCTACATGGACTCCTCTTGTTAAGCGGTATAATTTCGATCTATCAAGCTCTTTAACAAACTTGATGATATCATAAGCTTTGACTTTATAGCTTGACTCTACAGGTTGCTCAACTGCTTTACTAATGGTCATTAGAAATTTGTTGATGGATGACCTACAAGCTGTTACTCCAACCGCTTGAAGTGCCTCTTCTTTTATGGGGCCCTTTGTAATCACGTTTACATTACTCTGGTTTACAACCACTTCCTTTATTTCATCTAACGATTGCAATATTCCTTCATCAAAAAGCCAACCTAACGCTAATTCCCTTTTCAACTTTGGTAGAGCAAACAAAGTAGTAACAAATTTATTTATTAACAAATATTGACGGGGGCTTCTACGACAACAGGTTCCCTAATCATCTTCCTGGTGTTAGACTGCATATCAATTTTCTCTACGTGAACAAATGTCGACACAGTTATAAGTATTTAAGTTTTCGGATAAAATTATAGGTTCAGAAAAATGGGATTTATGCTTCCTTTGTTTTTGGCAGTTTTCCAAGCTTCTCAAGGTCGTCCGCTACATCTTTGAGGTTATACTTTTCAAGTGTTTCTCGTGTCGGTATTCCTGTTTCGATGTCCCAGCCTCTTAATGCATAATACTTGCTTTTCAGCTCCTCTAGCTTTTCCTTGTTTAGTGTATAGCCTTTGAAGGGTCCATTCGGAAGGCGTTCTTCAAATAGTCTTCTAGGTATAGTGTCGTCTTCTCTTCCTTTGTATCCCTCTCTTATGTTCCATGCCCTCTCTAAGGTGATAACCTTATTACATATCCTCCAAAGTTCATCTGCAGTTATATTTACACCAGTAGCCGCATTCAACGCCTTTACAAGAAATTCCCTAACTTCTGAACCAAAAGCGTACCCCCAGAAGCCATATACCCCTTTAAATAGGAAACTACAAAGACCTAGGATATCACAGCTTGCCCAGAAATCTTGGAAATTGCGTATTACAAGTTCTTGTCCTTCATATTCCCATGAGGCTGCTACCTTGGGGTTTCCGTAAGCCTTTTTGGCTAGTTCAATAGCTTCTTTTCTTGCTTGATCATCGCCGTATCTCGTCCCGATGTAATACTTAAGATGCATAGGATGAAGGCCACTAAAGCTTCGAGTGGTATCTCCTCTTGTATCTACTGCAGTTCCTAATGCTCTATGAATATGGGCTCGCCAGTCAGCAGTAACACTTGATAACAGTCCCTTTTTGTGTATTAGATAGTATTCGGCTTCCTTTCCTAATTTCTGTGCGAACGCTAAGGCTCCGTCAGCTAGTATGTTACCGAAGCCCTCTCTATTTGCTATTTT
>Ga0190363_1001445_pt1 | contig 13967 bp, 14 predicted proteins | sample 48721867_MG_FD_161272 | JGI IMG/M metagenome (GOLD analysis project Ga0190363, IMG submission 161272) | Hydrothermal vent microbial mat bacterial communities from Southern Trench, Guaymas Basin, Mexico - 4872-18-6-7_MG | ecosystem: Environmental > Aquatic > Marine > Hydrothermal vents >...
GAGATAAAGAGGATGGATCTAACCGATAAATACATTGTTTACGTAGAAGATCGCACTGTAGAGATACCCATAGAAGACGTAACGTTACATATTCTAAATAAATGTAGAACCTGCACAGACTTCACCTCTGAGCTTGCAGATATATCGGTTGGAGGAGCCTATCCTCTAAGTGACTGGTCAATAGTCATTGTCAGAACAAGAAAGGGAGAGGAAGTTTTGAATAGGTCATTAGAGGCGGGAGCAATAAGAACGAGAAAAATAGAGAGGGAAAGCGAGGTTTTTGCGCATTTTCTCTCTCTTGCAGTTCGTAAAAAGAAGATTGCTTTGGAAGAGATTAAAAAATTACAGCGGAGAGGAATGGCGATCCCGCCTGCTAATCACACATTAGCCTTTCTACAAAGCGAAAAATCAATCATGGCTGATAAAAAGATTGAAGATATAATGAGTCGGAAACTAGTGACGGTGAAACCTGAAATTACGGTTGCTCAGCTTTTAGACGTGATGGCCATGCATCATCACATGGGATATCCAGTCGTCAACGAGAATGAGGAGCTAATAGGGGTTATAACATTTGAAGATATCATGAATGTTCCTAAAGAGAGGAGAAATGAGATTCTAGTTGGCGATATTGCAAAAAAACGATTAATCACAGCATATCCGGATGACTCTGTGCTCGATGCTTTCGAAAAGATGAATCGATACGATATTGGCCGTATCCTCATAGTTGACCGTAAAAACCATAAAAGGCTGCTTGGAATAATAACTCGATCCGACATTATGCATGCACTCAGAAGAGTCTGATGAAGAAAAAATAAGATGATCACTCCCTATAATTTATTTTAAGTATCACTTTGAACTTACTCTTCCATTTAAGGATTGGATGATAAACGTCGGTGGATGATATGCATCTTTTCTATTATGCGGATGATGAAGAGATAAAAAGTGGAAAGACAACCGACATATACTTTGTAAGAACAAAGCAGATTCTCAAAGAGAAGAAGAAGGATAAGATAAGTGTTGTAGCTGAAGTGACTATGGGAAGTCTGCCTGAAGGATGGCCCTGGGCTGTTCTATGCGGAATCGAAGAGGTGGCACATCTGTTTGAGGGATGCCCCGTCAATGTATATGCTATGCCTGAAGGAACCATAATCTTTCCTCACGACAGTAGAGGTTTTAAGGAACCAGTATTATTCATTGAGGGTCCATATGGCGACTTCTGCACTTTAGAGACCCCAATGTTAGGATTGATATGTCAAGCCTCAGGCGTTGCGACGCGGTCAGCCCGAATCAAGAAGGTTGCGGGAAACAAGCTTGTGTTAGCCTTCGGGATACGTAGGATGCATCCAGCCATCGCTCCCATGCTCGACAGAGCCTCCTATATTGGAGGGCTGGATGGAGTCTCCAGCCTTATAGGTGCAGAGGCTATTGGGATCAAGCCTAGTGGAACAATGCCTCATGCCCTAATCATAACGATGAGAAGTCAAATTGAAGCTTGGAAAGCATTTGATGAGATTATGCCGCCCGATGTTCCTAGGGTCTGCTTGGTAGATACTTACCTTGATGAGAAAGTTGAAGCCGTGATGGCCGCTGACTTATTGAAAGATCGTCTCGCCGCTGTTCGGCTGGACACACCTAAATCGAGAAAGGGAGACTTCGCAGAGATTGTAAGGGAAGTAAGATGGGAACTTGATGTTAGAGGATACAAGCATGTTAAAATCTTCGTTTCAGGAGGGCTTGATGAGAAGTCGGTTAAAGAACTAAGCGAGGCTGGAGCGGAAGCATTTGGCGTAGGCACATTCATCAGTAATGCGCCTACCGTAGACTTCGCCATGGATATAGTTGAAGTTGAAGGAAACCTAGCGGCTAAACGAGGTAAGCTGAGTGGTAAAAAGCAAGTCTGGCGATGCCCATCCTGTCTCGAAGATGTTGTGCTGCCTTTCTCCGCGTCTCCTCCCAGATGCCCAAAATGCAATGGAAAAACAATAAGCATGCTTAAGCCTTTAGTCAAGAACGGAAAGATCGCCGCGGATTTGCCGAAAGCTCAGGATATCCGCAGATACGTGCTGGAGCAGCTAGAGAAGGTTCAGCCACCTATATAGTGGTGATAGTGGTGAAATTCCCAAAATCTTAAATATCGCCAATCTACTAGTAAAAAACGAAACTAAAAGGAGCAAAGATCTACGTAATGGTAGAGATCTGTTCTATATGCGGGCTTCCAAAAGACATATGCGTTTGCGGAGAAATAAGTAAGGAACAACAAAAGATTCTTGTCCGTACAGAAACAAGGAAATTCCGTAAGGCAATGACGGTTATCGAGGGGATAGACGGCAAAGATATTAATCTGAAGAAACTTGCTCAAAAAATGAAGAACTTCTGTGCCTGTGGAGGAACAGCGAAAAACGGTCAGATACTTCTCCAAGGGGATCAGAGAGAAAAGGCATATAATTTTCTGGTGAAGATGGGTTATCCAAAAGAGAACATTGAAGTTCAATAAGTTCAGAAAGCGTTGAGAATGCAAAAAATTAAGCGGTTACTAAAGAAATTTAAATACTCAGGCAGATCGGCTGGGAGAGTGTTAGTCTGTCCTCGATGCGGTAGTACTAGAGTTCATTTGTCAAGTAGGCTAGATGCATGGCTTACTCCAAAGAAATATTTCTGTGAAGACTGTGGATATGTAGGGCCAGTTATCATGGAAGTTGAAAAAGAAGAGCTGGAGAAGCGAAGAGATTAATCGGGCAGACTTATTTTCAATTGTCTCTTAAGGGTCTTAAAGCGGTTTCTCACAGTTACCTCAGTCACTCCTGCAGCATCAGCAATCTCCTTCTGAGTCTTTTTCTCACCCATTTTCTTGCATGCTATGTACAACGCAGCGGCGGCCAAGCCCATAGGATCCTTCCCGGCTGAAACATGTCTTCTTCTCGCCTCCTTAAGGATCTTCACTGCTTCAGCTTGAACTTGTCCTGAAATGTCTGCTTTACGCGCAATCTTAGTTACATAGATCATTGGATCCGCTATTGGTATGTGAAGGCTTAAACTTCGCAGTAACAGCCTATAGCATCGAGCAATATCCTTCTTACCTACTAGGCTTGCATCAGCTATCTCCCGAAGGCTCCTAGGAGTCCCTGTGATTCTGCAGGCAGCGTAGAGAGAAGCAGCGGCGATTGCAGCTATGGATCTGCCTCGGACAAGCCCCTCATCAAGAGCTTTACGATAGATCAATGCTGCTTTTTCCTTCACTGCTGAGGGCGCGGAGACTTTGCTTGAAAGCCTATCAAGCTCCGTCATGGCCTGTGCAAGGTTTCTATCGATCGATGAATGAACACGAGATCTTATTTGCCATTTTCGCAGCCGCCACATCTGGAGACGCGTGGATAGAGGAAGCTTACGTCCAAAAGCATCCCTATTTATACGATCTATAGATGTGGATAATCCTTTATCATGAACTGAGTAAGATGTAGGTATGCCAACTCTGCTCCGAGACTCTTTCTCTTCCTGCGTGAATGCCCGCCATTCCGGACCCTTATCCATCATAACATCTTGGATTACCAAACCGCAACTTCCACAAATAGTCTCTCCAGTATCATAATCATGAATAAGATTTGTGCTTCCGCATTCAGGACACTTATTAACCTTTAACTGCAAGGGCTGCATTTTATTCATTTTCTTCTGCATGATTTCTCACCTCTACTAAACGACACGAAATTAACCAGAGAACTTCACATAGCGCGGTTCTTCATGGAGTTAGGATCAGAACCAGCTCATCAGCTCGCGGCTATACCTAAAGATTGGAATCTATATATAAGTCTTTCGGTTGTCTCGTTCTTCTTTAGATGTCCACTTCGAGTTTTTGTTTGAAAGGTTTATATGATTTTAAAGGATAGATAGACGGATTGGGGTAAAGAATTGGAAAGGCTGCCTGAAAATATCCAACGGACACTTATGAATATTATAGAAGATTTGAAGCCGCGTGAATCTGTTATAAGTATAGGGCTCTTTGGGAGCTGGAGTCGTGGAGAGGCTACGCCTAGCAGCGATGTAGACCTGCTAGTTGTCGACGGCCGAAATCTCAGTTATGAATATGTTGAACGCGCGGAGATTGATAATGTATTTTTGGACTTAAATTATGTTCCTGAAAAATGGGTTCTTCGAGAATTTCCTCCGGAGATCGACCAGAAAATCTACGAATCTAAGATATTGTATGACTCGAACGGAACATTGGAAAGAGCAAAGAATACAATGCAGAAGATTATGTGGCTGCCTGAACGTGTAGAGATTAGAACCAGTAGCTATATTGTGAAGGCTGATACCCTATTAAGTAGAGGATTATCCGCGTATGGAAGAGAGGATTATCAAAGCGCTAAACTAAATGCAGCGTTAGGATTAGAAATGGCGATGAGGATCCTCATGGAAGTCACGAAAACCTCATTCTCAAACAGCCGCTTCATCAGAGATCTGGAAGAATCGGCAAATAAACTAGATTTTAAAGAATTTTATGGCAGTTATCTCGAGATAACGGGGCTTTCCAATATTAACAGAAGAAACGTTGATGTGATCTTTAAGGCATTTAAAGAAGTGTGGGGTGTCATTACAGACTTTGTTGAGGCGAACTCTTCAACAGTCAAGAATCTTCATGAAGAGATCGTAAACAATCTGAATTTTTATTGTAAACGAAGCTTTCTTAAGGGGATTATGACCCGCACAGAATCGCTGCTTCAAGATAACTACATAGAGGCAGCTCATTATATGCTGAGATCCTCCGTGAGTATGCTTGAGAACTTTGCTTGGCTCTTAGCGGAGATCGAGGGAATCCAATTTGACTATACTCGTCTAATCGGATATCTGAAAAGCTCAAAAATTTCTCCAGAAAAAGTTTACGATGATGCAGTTGAAATATTAATGATAAAAGAAGTTTCGCCTCAAGATGCACAAGCAGCTCTGGAGAAGTCAAGAGACATGATTCTGAAGATTCGAAATAAGAGAAGGGAACTCATCGCTCAAATGTTTACGGAATAAGCATCTTAATAAGCATCTTTCATATCAATCTTTATGTGAAGTGTTTGAAGTGAGTAATGAATTATCTGGGCATGTGAAAGTCGGTTTTCTGAAGCCAGGTCTCATGAATCTGAATATGACCGTGAAGATAATCAGTGTGGGCGCATCCAGGACAATTCCTCAAAGAAGAGGGGGAAAAGTGCATCTAGTAGCTGAAGCTCTTGTAGGAGACGAGACTGGATCGGTTATTCTAACTTTATGGAACGACCAGATCAAAAAATTTAAGGCAGGCGATACGATTGAGATCAAAAATGGATATACAACGGTCTTCAAGGGCTCTCTAAGGCTGAATGCTGGGAAGACTGGGAGAATTGAAAAGACCGAAAATGAAATAAGCGAGGTTAATACTCGAAATAATCTTTCGGAAAGAGCTTACATTCAAATTCCATGGCACCTATCCGAGAGCGGCCCATTCAGAAGAAAAAGAAGACGATAAAAGCCAAGATTATAAACGAAATATATGTTGCTTCTGAATAACTATTAGTCTTCACGGCAGCCCGGTGGTGTAGCGGACAAGCATAGCGGGCTTTGGACCCGCTGACGGGAGTTCGAATCTCCCCCGGGCTACCATTTAAAGAGTAATAGATTCTATAGGCGGTCACTTAACTGGACAATAAGATAGAAAATTAGATTAAATTAAAATTACAGCCTAAAAGAGGCAAAAAGAGTATTAGATCAGCTCTAAAAGGCAGAAATGTAAGACCTGAGATGTTTAGAGCATCAAGGGGCATAGCAAACAATCAACACGAAAATATTAAAGAAATAAAAAAATTAATTTAAGGCTAAGGCATAGACTGATTCAAGAATCGATCCCATAATATTATGGGGGCCGGTAGTCTAGCTCGGTCAGGACATTCACCCTAAGGACCTGAAGCAGCCCTTACGAGCTATCTAAAAACTAAGAGAGGCTGAGGCCGCCGGTTCAAGTCCGGCCCGGCCCACCAAATTCATTTAAAGCATAAAATCGAATTTTAGTTTCGATCTTTTTAAAATTTAGGTGATTCTTTGGATTTTGTGACAGGATAGGATCAGCATCTTTATATTTGAGATTCTGGTTCTTCTATCTGGCCATCCACATTTTACACTTATGCTACTTTCAGTTTGAAATGATCCTTTTGTGGAGAGAAAAAACCGAAGGCTACTCTTTTCTTCTGTATTTTGCTACGCGGTTTGCTATCAGTGTGGCTATCGCACCTGCCGCTACTCCTCCGTCGATGTTAACAACAGCCAAGCCGAGCGAGCATGATTGAAGCATAGCCATCAAGGCGCTCACGCCCTTCTCTCCTAAACCGTATCCAATGGATGTTGGAACTGCTATCACTGGAATATCGATCATACCGGCTACAACGGAGGGTAAGGCTCCTTCCCTCCCAGCGACAACCACTATAACATCTACATCTTCCGTAACCATCTTCTTTAATGGCGGCAGCAATCTATGAATTCCAGCTACACCTACATCGTAGGCTGTTATAACCTCGCATCCCATTTCTTCAGCGATGACTCTTGCCTCTTCAGCGATCGGTATATCAGATGTCCCAGCAGTTAAGATTCCGATCTTTCCACCTGTCCTTTCTACATTGAAATCTTTCTTTTTTATCACTATTATCCTTGCTTTATCGTAGATTTTCAAGCTCGCATCCTTCGGAAGCGATTTTACTACCGTCTCCACTTGCTTCTTCGTAACTCTACTGATTATAGCTCTTCCACTCTCATTCAGCATCTTCACGGCTATATCTGCCAAATCCTTCGGAGCCTTGCCCTCAGCAAGTATGACTTCAGGTATGCCCTTTCTATACTCTCTGCCCACATCGATTCTGGCAAGATTTCCTATCTCCTCTATTGCAAGTACTCTAAGAAGCCTCTCAGCCTCTTCAATGGAGATCTCGCCCTTCAAAGCCTTCTCAAGTATCTCCCTCAAATCGTCACCTCAAACCCATATATTCAAGATTGCAACTAATATCTTCTACTGGAAAGATATAGAAGTGATAGAAGTGTCGGATCGAGTAGTGATAATTGACTGCCAAGTAGCAGGGATCTCTGGAGACATGATTCTAGGCGCCCTGCTGGATCTTGGAGCTGATGTTAATAGAGTTGTCAATGCAATAAAGACACTTGAAGAATTTGTAAAATGTAAAAACATAGAGGTGGACGTTAAGGATGTGATCCGGAGAGGATTCCGAGCGAAGAAGGTAGACGTTAAAGCGGATGATATGCCTAAAATGGATGGAACCGAATTCATAGAGACAATTGAGGATTGTGCAGAGAAACTACAGCTTACAGATAGAGCAAAGGCCTTCGCTTCAGACTCCATAAAAACTCTACTGGAGACTGAGGCGAAACTTCATGGAGAAGACATAAGTAGCGTTCATCTTCATGAAGCTGGTCAGATTGATACTCTGGCAGAGATAATCGGCTCAGCTGTGGCGCTTGAAGATCTAGGATTGTTTGATTCTAAGATTTATTCAACTCCAGTGGCGGTTGGTGGAGGAAAATTCAAGTTTTCTCATGGAACAGTTTCAAGTCCAGCTCCAGCAACATTAGAGATTCTTAGCTTCAAAGGATTTCCTTTGGTAGGTGGGCCTGTAGAGTCGGAGCTAGCAACCCCAACTGGAGTTTCAATACTTGTTAACTTGGTAGACGAAGTTATCCGTTTCTATCCACCTATAAGGCCGTTAAAGATTGGTTACGGCGCTGGAACAAAGGATTTCAAGGAAATGCCTAACATCCTACGAATCGTTTTAAGCAAGCCCTTTAATCATAGCCTCCTCAAGGATGAGGTTGTAGTTTTAGAGACGAATCTTGACGATGTAACTGGAGAAGTAGTTGGGCATATTGTTGATAAATTGCTGGTTGAGGGAGCAAGAGACGTCAGCATAATCCCGATATTCACAAAGAAGAATAGGCCGGGTCAGATCCTGAAAGTGATCGCGGATAAAGAAAACGTTGAACATATTGCACGTCTGCTAATAGAGGAGACTGGAAGTTTAGGTGTACGCATGTACCCATGTGAGAGAAGAATTCTCTTAAGGGAATCGATACCGCTGGAGATCATGATAGATGGTTTAAAAGAAGAAGCAAAGGTGAAGGTTTCAAGAGATAGGAAAGGCGAGATTCTTCAAATAAAGCCTGAATATGATGATGTGAAGAGAATAGCTGAGAAGACCTCTAAACCATTAAGAGAGGTCATCGAGATAGTTAAAAGTAAAGCTCGAAATCTATTCTTGAAGGGATGATAAGTGAACTTTAACGAAAAATATGAGAGGCTGAGGAGATTCATTCGTGAAAAGGGTAAAGAAGGCGTGGTCATAGCCTTTTCTGGAGGCGTGGATAGCTCAACCCTTGCGGCTATTTGCTATGAAATTTTAGGGGAAAAAGCAGTTGCAGTAACAGCTATTTCACCAACCTATCCTCCTGAAGAGACTGAGGAAGCAAAAAGAATCGCCCGGGCAATAGGTATCAAGCATATACTCATAGAGACAAATGAGCTTTCAAATGAAAACTTTGTTAAAAACCCTGAAAATCGATGCTATTACTGTAAGAGAGAACTATTGAACAGCCTGAAAAACGTAGCTAAAAATCTCGGATTCAAAGCCATATTCGAAGGAACAAACTTTTCAGATCTAAGCGGCCATAGACCAGGTTTCAAAGCAGTTGAAGAGATGGAAAACGTCTATAGTCCGTGGGCAGAGAACAAGTTCACCAAAGAGGAGATCCGAGTCTTAGCTAAAAAGAAGGGGCTTCCAGTCAGTGATAAACCGCCATTGGCGTGTTTAGCCTCCCGCATACCCTTCGGCGAAAAGATAACGGCTGAGAGGCTTGTCAGGATTGGACGAGCGGAGCAGATAATAAGGGAAATAACAGGAGTCCGGCAACTCCGAGTTCGAGATCATAACGGTCTTGCAAGGATAGAAGTTGGAAAGGATGAGCGAAAACTCTTCTTCAACACTGAAGTGATGGATAAAATAGCAGACGAACTAAAAAGTTTAGGATTCAAATATATAACACTGGATCTAGAAGGATATAGAACGGGAAGTATGCTGCTGACGCTTGAAGGCTCATGAATTTGCGTTGAAATCAGCAGAGAAAGATAAAGTTTACAGTTTTGTCGTCTGCACGTATTCTTGGAATTCTCGTTTTTTCGGCTGGATCTTTGATCGTCATGCATTACGGCAATGGCAGCCTTCTCTAAGTCTTTAATCGTTAATGGATAATTCTGTAATTTAAGGTTTAGTAATTTTAAAGTTTGTAACACGAGTGGAGGTTTTGTGTCGGCAAGGGCAAGCAACGATTCGTTAGTTAATATAGTTCTCGCATCTGATCCTCTAAGCGTAGACCTATCTTTAATAACGTAGACGCGGTCGGATATCTCTGCGACAAATTCGACATCATGCGATGCAACCACGACAGCCCTTTTATTTTTCCTAGAATCCTCAACTACTTCTTTGATTTCTTCTATAGTTCTAGAGCTCAGATTGACGGTAGGCTCATCTAGTAATAAAAGTTCGGGATCATAGGCCAGTATCGACGCTAACGTTACAATACGCTTCTCTCCCAGGCTAAGTTTGTATGGAGGCTTGCCTAACAAATCTTCAGATTCTTCTTATACACCATAAAAAATAAGGGATTTTTAGGAGATGCGATTGCCAGCCAGCATCAAATGTTTCTTAAGATCATTAGCCGATTGCAAATCTATTTATGACATCAGATTGTCAAGTTTCCCTTATTTCTTCTAATGGTCTATTCCTCTTTACTGGATGGTATTACAGCGACCATCTCTATCTCAACGGCGGTTCCCGGAGCTAGACCTACCTGAACGCATGTTCTAGCTGGAGGGTTCTCTGGGAAAGTCTCGCGCCAAATCTTGTTTAAGTATCTTTCTCTATCATTCAAGTCGGCGAGATAGACGGTTGCCTTAACCACATTCTCAAAGGAGGTGCCTGCAGCCTCTAATGTTTCCTTGAGCTTCTTTAAGGTGTTTCTAATCTGTGTCTCCACATCTCCGGGTCCGCCAGTCATGCCGCTTGTATAAACCATGTTGCCTACAATCACGGCGCCTGGAATAACCTTCTTAGACATCCTCATCACCATCATTTCTTTTTATCTTTCATCTTTATTTTGATTTTCTAGAAAAAGACGCTCTGCCTCCTTTACATCTTGAACGTTTTTACTAAATGATTACTGGGGCTTCATGTTCGGGTTAAGAACTGTCAAGTCAAAAAATTCTATGGAGACATGAAGGTAAAGCCTATGATCCTGTAGATTCTTAGGAGCCATCCGTATTTTAAGCAGAATATAGAGGAAAAGGCTGTTAATGGCTAAAAGGGTAGTAGGTTGAGGTTAAGAAAGGTCTTAAGGGATATATTTACCGCGAATAATGCTAATATAATGCCTAACAGGATGAGGAGGATTCCGTAACCTTTAGATTTCAGTATCTTCGCGCCGCTTTCACCAGCGAATCCCATCAATGTCAGCCAAAGATAATCCATCCATATATGTGATCCATACATCAATAGCAAGAAGAGGAATCCCATGCTGATAGACAGCCTTATTAACGGTAATCCTACGGAGAGCCACCACAGCAAGAAGTACGGGTTAAGGCCTGTTAAGATGATTCCTATAAGAACAGGGTTAAGCGTATCTCTCTTGCTTCTTTTAATCTCATAGACGCCGGATCTTATAATGCCTATGCCGTCTTTTATGATTAGATAAGAAAAGAATAAGATGAAGAGTAATATTACAAGCGTCAAAGCATAGCTCACACTTGCATTTTCTAGAATAAGCCCTATGGGAGCTGAAAGCAAAGCTATGATTATTATGTATGGAAATTCGAAGAGCATATGTCCAAACGCTATTAGAAACCCGCCTTTAGCGAATCTTCTTGTGCCAACTACTATAGCTGAGGCTGTTAGAGGTCCCGGAGATAGAGCTCCCGAAACAGACACGATTATTGTTGAAACTACTAGACTAGCTAGATCCATATATCAATCCTTCAAGATCTTCTATTTTAGTCTTTTTTGGAATGTAAGGGCGGTGCATGCTTTGGCCATCGCCGTTTCAGCCTTTCCTTTTTCTCTTTAACTCTAGCCGTTCATGAGTCTCTTAAAGGTTCTTCAGTATGATGTTCTCTGAGAACGGATCTTTCAAGCATATCATATTCTTCATTTACGTTTGAATCCCTTTAGCCCAACTGGACAGGCCTTTATGCACATTCCGCATCGTGTCCCTTTAACGTATTAAAAATGTACTCATAGCGCTTCTTCTTATCGATGCTCCATCCTCTCTCCGGGTCATATTTCCCTCTCCATTCGTCTAATGCATGGACAGATTTTGACGCATTCTTCGCATTCATCAGTCAAGCAAGGATTATCCTCTAGAGGAGGACTGTATTCTAATTCAGCATCTGTTATTATAGTTGCTAATCTCACTCGAGGACCCCATAATGGACTTATTACGAGATTATTTAGTCCAAACTTCCCTAAACCGCATGCAACTGCGGCATGCTTATGCGAGATATCTGCAGCTATCTCCTTCGACGCCTTTCCAGCTTCATGATAAAATCCTGCCCCTGAATCAAACCCTATTGCCTGAAAGCATCTTCTCTCTAAAAATCTGGCGATGAGATGGGAGGCTTCATCAAGATGTCTATTTGCATAGTCGTGTTCCAGCATGTATGCGCTTCTGCTTTTAGGTAAACCCTGAATTGAAGTATAATTGAGCTTGTATCCTATGGATATTACGCTCTGGGCATCATAGAGATAAGCTCTCGGCCTCTTATCTTCTGGAGCTCCATTTAATGCATCAGCAGGACAGAAACCTATGAAGTCAAGCCTTAGACTCTCAGCGTATCTTCTTAACTCTTCTGTTAAGCTCATAATTCTTCCCTTTGCCAAAACTTTATTATAAACATATTAGGAGTAATGATCGCATAAAGATTTCAAAAAGTCAAAAAGGCAGATTTTCAGTGGAATGGGTATACTCTAACCATAAGTGAGATTTCAAGTGATCCTACGTGAAGAACCATAAAATAAATGAGCTCGTAAGGGCCTTGAAATCCTTCTCTACAGAGCAGGAAGCCAATGCTGCTGTTGCGATTCTGCTGAAGCCAGATAATCGAGATTTAGACGTGCTCTTCGTAAAGAGGGCTGAAAATCCTAGGGATCCGTGGTCTGGTCAGATAGCTCTCCCGGGAGGAAAAAGCAGCCCGAAAGATCGAAGCCTGAAAGATACGGTGTTCAGAGAGGTTCTTGAGGAGACTGGCATAAATCTTCTTGAGAGATGCAGGTTTCTAGGTGTAATACCGGCTTTGAGATCTCGGCTGCATCCCGAGATTAGGATCTTACCCTTCATCTTTCTGCTTCAGCACGAGCCTATAATTCGGCTGAACATAAATGAGCTTGAAAGATATTATTGGATTCCAATAAAAGATCTCATCGTAAATGAGCGTGTTACTAGATTAAAACCTGGAATACGCCCAGCCTTTATTATTGGCGATATTAAGATCTGGGGATTAACATATCGAATTCTTAAGGCATTCTTTAATGCTTTAGGCGTGAGTAGACGTCGAAATCGAGTCTCTAGCATCTGAGGATATAGGTGACGCGGGAATGGATGCAGAATTTGAAAAGATTCGTTCTCCAAATAGTGTTCTAGCGATTACGACGATCTCACATATGATGCAGCACATCTTTGTTGGAACATCAATACTCTTCCCTTTTATTATGTCTGAGCTGAACTTGAATTACACAGAGTTCGGCATTATTATGGCGATTTCATCATTGATAGGCGGATTGTCCCAAATATTCTTTAGTTTGGCGAGTAGAAAAATACCTAGACATATTCTTTTGGGACTCGGTAATCTTCTTCTCTCGCTTGGTACATTCCTGACGGGGATCGCGCAGAGCTTCATGCATTTTCTATGCTTTAGAATCCTTTCGAACGTAGGTGTAGCTCCTCAACATCCAATGGGGACGGCTATTGTAAGTGAGAAGTTCGATAATAAATCTGTTGGGAAAGCAATTGGAATACACTATGGAATTGCATATTTAGGCAATATAATTGGGCCTCTATTCGTATGCTTCCTAACCGCTACTCTAGGATGGAGGAAGACTCTATTCGTTTTTTCTACGCCTATGTTCATTGTCGGTTTAGCTGTAATATGGTATCTCAGCGGAGATGTGGGTATAAACCAGATAAGATCTGCTGGAAGCTTCTCCTCCCTCAAGTCTGATGTTAAGATCCTCATAAGAACCCCAACGGTTATCCCGATAATATTAACTCAAGTCCTCCTTTCAGGAGGAATCGACTTGGGAATAATCACTACCTACACGCCTCTCTTCTTAGCTGACGCGCTAAAATTTGACGTTCAAAGCTATCTTTATGGTCTCACATATACGGCTGGGCTTCTTGGAGGGGTATGTGGCCCTATACTGCTTGGGAAATACGCGGACAAGATTGGGCATCTTAGGATGGCCGTCTTCTCTTCATTCTCCGCATTAGTTCTGATATATCTACTTTCACTCTATGACTCGGCCAGTCCTTTTTTGGCTTTGCATCTCTTTCTTCTTGGGCTGTCAACCTTCGCTCTGCCCACTCTATTACAATCGCATCTCGTTAATGTCACAAAACAATTTAATAGAGATCTTGTTGTCGGGATATTCTTCACTGTTGGGTTCAGCTTCGGCTCATTATGGTCTGGAGTGATAGGGTACATAATCGATGTTTACTCATCATTTAAGCCTGCATTTATTCTGATGGGTACTCTCGGCATCGTAGCATTTTTAATATTGGTCGGTCAGCTCAGAGCTCTTAATCCTCAGCATTCATGAGCTCCAGAAACTCTTGTTTTTTCTAGTAGGCTACGGATCCGTTCTCCCTAAATGTTCCTTTGATCTCTCTAGGCTCGTATGGAAACTCTT
>Ga0190363_1001446_pt1 | contig 13962 bp, 15 predicted proteins | sample 48721867_MG_FD_161272 | JGI IMG/M metagenome (GOLD analysis project Ga0190363, IMG submission 161272) | Hydrothermal vent microbial mat bacterial communities from Southern Trench, Guaymas Basin, Mexico - 4872-18-6-7_MG | ecosystem: Environmental > Aquatic > Marine > Hydrothermal vents >...
AGTGTTAACGTAAGCGACAAGTCTACTAGAATTAGTGGCTGTCACTCCAATCAAGCCCTCGAAAACAGCCATAAGTGAATAGTAGCCAGCTATGCCAAAGTGATTACTGTTCCTAACCAAAACCATTGAAATACCAAAACGCTTAGCCTTCTCTATAGCCAATCTCATAGCCTTAACTCCAACCACCTGACCGAAACCATTATCCCCATCAATTAGGGCTGTAGCTCCAAAATCCCTTATAACCCGGATGTCGGGGTTAATGTTTACATTACCCCTCTTAACACCCTCAACATACCTCCAAGTCCTCTGAACACCATGACTAGAAATACCAAACAAATCAGCCAAAACCAATACATCAGCAACAATCCTAGAATCCTCACTGGAAACGCCAACACCTCTAAGAATATCATACACATAAGCCCTCAAATCAAAGAAACTAACACCAAAATAATCCTCAGAGGGAATAGGAGGTTCACGCTCATAAAAGTCAAGTTCAACCAATCCAACACACCCATAATAAAATTGGAAAAACAATTGAAAAACAATTCCAAACAATATTTCTAAACAGCTTTCAAAGGCTCAAATCTGATGGAAAATAATTGAATGTAATCAGATAAACTTATATATTCAGATAAAATTTTTATGTCAGATAAAAATGTCAAATCAGAAAATAATATCAAAAATTGGTAAGAGAGGAGCCATATATCTACCCAAAAAAATCCTACAGAAACTAGGCATAAATGAAGGAGATAAAATTCTAATCGAAGTTAAAAAAGGTGAATTGACAATTAAATTCATACCAGACCCACTATCACTTGCATTAAGAATAAAGAAGTGGGCAAAAACCACTGTAAAGGAATTTGAAGAAGAATCGGAGAGAGAGCAAAATGAATTCTACAAGACTTAAAGTATTACTAGATTCAACCTACATTCTACCAAGCTTCGGAATAGAAGTTGAAGGATTAACAGACAATCACATAGCAAAGCTAAGAGAAGCTAAAATTAAGGGAAAAATCGAGTTTTACTGCTCACCAGTAATATGGATTGAAGTTCTAGGAAAAATATGGAGAGAAAGCAAACATAGAAAAATAGAAGTTGAAGAAATAGTAGAGAGAGCAGTTGAAGCACTAATAAAATCAGAATTCTACAATTGGATTAAACCCTCAGCAGAAGCCATTAAACTAGCCTTTAAACTCCGTAAAAAAGGCCATAAAGATAACATAGATAACATTCTATATGCAACAGCAGCAACCAACAAGATGATATTCCTAACCATGGATGAAGACCTAAAAAACTTCCTAATAAAAAACAACTATGAAGCAAAACACCTATTAAATCACATAGAACTATTAAAACAATTAGAAGAAAATTCAATTTAGTTTAGCAACATAGGTTTCTAGAAACATAAGGCATCAAGAAATTTATATGTAAGATCATTGTAAGTACATGTATGACTGTAATTACAATAAGAATAGATGAAGAAACAAAAAGAAAAATGAAAGAAATCAAGATTAACTGGAGTGCATATATCAGAGAAGCAATATGGAAGAAAATAGAGGAGGAAAGAGGAAAAAATCTAGCTAAAGCAGTATTAATCAATGAGAAATTAAAAAGAAAAAGTCTAGGCGAAATGAAAGCTGAAGAAATCATAAGAAAATTTAGGGATGAACGCTATGCGGGAAGTAGCCGTAGACGCAAGCATAATAGTTAAATGGTTTGTAATTGAAGAAAACTCCGATAAAGCTTTAGAATTGAGAGATAAGTATGTTGAGGGAGAAATAAGGATAATAGCACCAGAACTCATCACCTTCGAGATATTAAATGCACTAAAATACAAGGAACTCTTCAACGAAGAGGAATTAAAAGAGATATCAGAAGCCCTCCAAGCATACTCCTTCAGCCTATACCCCCTAAAAGGGGAATATGCTAGGAAAACAGTAGAAGTAGCAGTAAAAAACAATATTACAATTTATGATGCATCGTACGTAGCTTTAGCAATTATGAGAAAAACCCAAATGTATACAGCAGATGAGAAGCTAATAAAGAAACTTAGAAAGAAATATTTAAAATATGTTAAAAGCATCCAAGAAATCTAAGAGAATTCAAACTACTTCTTAAGAGTTTCAGGAACAGTCTTTAATATGGGCATTCTAATGAATAAGTCAATTATTATTGGAATTATAAAGACTAGATTTGGATCCACATCTTGATAGAGGTATCCTCCAATAAGCATTGCAGGAACCCTAGTTAAGTTTTGAAGTAAACTTGTAACACCAGTCCACCTCCCCCTATACTCAGGTGGAACCAACTCCATGCTCATAGTCATCCAGGCATTGCTACCCATCATAACACCCCTCAAAGCCCAAGCCAACAATAATACATATGGATTACTTGGTGGAGCTAAAACTAAGAGGAGAAAGCTACCATAAAAGAAGGGTCTAGTCAGATAAATGGTGAATTTCCGGCCCCTACTATCAGCTAATCTTCCAAGTGGAAGGGCGAGAAGCATTGAAATCAAAGTCTGACATGTACCCATATAACCAATGGTGAGGGAATCAGCACCCTTAAACTCAACTGCATAGACGAAGGGGAAGGGCATACTCATACCCCAAGTAATGGAGCCTAAGGCTTGAATGAAGGCGAAGCGCTTCAACCCCCTTCCAACACTAAAAACCTCCCTAAATCCAGCCAAAATACGCCTAGCACCCATCTCAGCACTAAAACGTATATCCTCAAGGCTAAATGCAACATAGATTGAAACAATTATTATGCCTACAAGCTGAATATAATAGAGCGGCCTAATACCCTCAACAGAAATACCTCCAAACAAGTAGACTAGGAAGCCTCCAATAGTAGGAGCAGTAACACTGAAAAGCTGCATAAGAGTGGTACGTAAACCATAACCAGTAGCCCTATCCCTATCAGAGAGGCTATTTGCAATAATAATGTTCTGAATCCTCCAAACCAAAGTCATAGTTAAAGTTTGAAGTATAACTGCAACAACAATCCAAAGCCAATTCTGAGCAAAGGCGAAAAAGGCTATAGATAAAATCTGAATAAGCATTCCAACTATAAGAATACGCTTAACACTATAAACATCAGAAAGCCAGCCAGCGGGAATAGAGAACAATGCACTAACAGCAGATCCAATAGCCCTAATACCTCCAAGCTCCACTGGAGAAGCACCAAGCTCAACAATATAGAGGTTACTGAAATTCTGAGTCAACTGGTCTAGAAAGGATGCAGCAACACCCCTAACTAGCAAAACCCTATAATTCCTAGACTGCTCCCCAAGGAACTTCTTTAGCCGTGAAATTGACAGCATGTAGATCAACCCGCATGCATTACACCAGTAGACGATTAATGAAAATAAACAGCCTAGTAAGTTAAATATTATTATTATTTTCAACATTTATTTAAGAGAAAATCATTTCCTATCAATTAAATGGCAGGCTACCAGGTGCCCTCCTCCAACATCTATAAGGTTAGGCTCAACACGCCTACAAACATCCATAACATAAGGACATCTAGGATGAAACCTACAACCACTAGGAATATTTACTGGACTTGGAACTTCACCTAAAATTATGGCCTTACTTTTACGGGCAGTTGGATCTGGAATTGGAATAGCTTTTATCAAAGCCTTAGTATATGGATGCATAGGTGTTTTAAGAACAACATTAACATCTGATTGCTCAACTATCTTTCCAAGATACATTATAGCCAACCTATCACAAATCTGCTTAGCAGTAGCTAGGTCATGAGTTATATAGAGATAGGATATATTCAATTCATCCCTCAACTTAAGCATCAACTTCAAAATAGCTGAACGTATTGATACATCAAGCATTGAAACAGGCTCATCTGCCACTATAAATTCTGGATTAAGAATCATAGCCCTCGCAATGGCAACCCTCTGACGCTGCCCACCACTAAGCTCATGGGGGAAACGATCAAAGAAATCTTCAGGAGGAGTTAACTCCACCCTCTCCAGCGCAGAGTATACTCTCTCCTCCACATCTCCAATTTTATGAATAAGTAGTGGCTCAGCTACGAAGTCAAATATTGTCATGCGGGGATCTAGAGATTGATATGGATCTTGGTAAATTATCTGTGCACTCTTACGGAATTCCTTCAACTCCCTCCTATTAAATGAAAGTATATCTCGGCCCTTAAAGTAAATATTTCCATCAGTAGGTTCAATAAGTCTTAAAAGCAGTTTACCCGTAGTGGTTTTACCACAACCACTCTCACCAGCCAAACCTAAAATTTCACCCTTCCTAATGTCAAGACTCACTCCATCAACAGCTCTAATATATTCCCTCCTCTTAGAGAATAGGGACTGTAAAAGTCCCCTCCTAAGTGGAAACCATTTCTTTACGTTAATTGCATGAATTAAGACTTCATTACTCGATGACATGCTACCAGGTGCCCTCCTCCAACATCTATAAGGTTAGGCTCAACACGCCTACAAACATCCATAACATAAGGACATCTAGGATGAAACCTACAACCACTAGGTGGATTAAGGAGGTCAGGAGGTCTCCCACCTATTGGCTCAAAGCTCTTAGCCTCCTCCTCTATACTTGGATAATTAGCTAGTAATCCCTGGGAATATGGGTGGAGAGGATTCTTGAATAGGGAGACTATATCTGAAAACTCAACTATCTTACCAGCATACATAATAGCAGCCTTATTACATGTATCAGCTATCACTGATAAGTCATGAGTTATAATTATCATGGATAAGCCAAGCTTATCCCTCAAACTCCTAATCAACTCTAATATTTGAGCTTGAACAATTACATCCAAAGCTGTGACAGGTTCATCTGCAATTATGAGGTCAGGATTACATGCTAATGCCAATGCTATTATGGCACGTTGCTTCATACCCCCGCTAAATTCATGTGGATAATCCTTCGCCCTCTCAGGACTCAAACCCACAAGTGAAAAAAGCCTTTCAACCCTCTCCCAAGCCTCCTTCTTGCCTATGTTTTCATGAGTGCAAATAGCCTGAACTATCTGGTCACCAACCCTAAAAACAGGGTTAAGAGCATTCATTGCACCTTGAAAAACTATTGAAATACGCTTCCACCTATAATTCTCTCTCAACTCATCCTCCCTAAGCTTTAAGAGATCAACACCATCAAATAGAATGCTTCCAGAAATTATTTTGGCATTATCTGGTAGAAGCCTTGTAATTGAGAGAGCCAGAGTAGTTTTGCCACATCCACTCTCACCAGCTAAACCTAGAAAGTCACCTTTATCCATGTATAAGTTTACTCCATCAACAGCCCTTACCATTCCTTTACTAATCCTATAATAAACCCTTAAATCTCTCACATTCAATAGGCTCATATCATCACCTTCTCCTAATCCTTGGATTAACTATCTGATCCATAGCGTATCCAATAAATGAAAACGCTAATACAACAAGAGCTATACATATGCCTGGAGGGAGAATATACCACCAACATCCAGATGAAAGAGCTCCACAACTAAAAGCATAATGTAAAATCATACCCCAACTAACATGGGTTGGATCACCAAGCCCCAGGAAGCTTAAAGCTGACTCTGATAAAATTGCTCCACCAACCTGCAGAGTCATTTGAGCAGCTATTAAAGGTAGAACATTTGGAAGTATATGCTTCCGCAACACCCATAAGTCTCCAGCTCCAGCCGCCTTAACCGACTCTATAAATGGCTTCTCCTTAATAGACATTACCTGAGACCTAATAACCCTAGCAGTTCCAGTCCAACTTAAAATTCCAATTACAAAAATAATATTCCAAATACTCCTACCAAGCAGTGCAGATAAAACAATCATTAATGGAAGACCGGGTATAACTAGGAATAAGTCAGTAATCCTCATGAGAATGTCATCCAGCCAAGAGCCAAAGTAACCTGCAATTGAACCTATAAGGGCTCCCAACCCCCCAGAAATTATGGTGGCTAGAAATCCAACTAGAAGAGATATCCTACCACCATGAATAATAAGAGTAAATACATCCCTCCCCAACTCATCAGTTCCAAAAATATGCCTATTAGATGGAGGCTTCAAAACCTCATGAATATTACCTTCAGAAGCCTTTATTGAGTAGGATGAAAGATATGGAGCGAAAATTGAGAGTGAAATAAATACAGTCAATATAGCTAATCCAAAAACACCTAAACGACTCATCATAAATTGATCCATGAAAATTTTAAAGCGCTTCCAGAGAACTGAAATTTCATGACGAAACATCCAATAGAACCTCCAATTAAAATCGAATTCTAGGATCAGCTACACCATAAATTATATCTGCAATAAAATTAGCGAGAACCACGAGAATAGTAATTATGAGGAAGGCACCCTGCAACAATTGATAATCATGAGCTAAAACTGAACTATAAATGAGGCGGCCGACACCAGGCCATGAAAACACAGTTTCAGTTAAAATGGAGCCAGCCACCATGAAACCCAATCGTAGAGAAACTATGGTAATTAATGGAAGCATAGCATTCCTCATAACATTCTTAAAGATAATAGTTCTATTCTTTAATCCAATAGCCTTAGCAGTTAAAGTATAATCCTCAGTGAGAGCATCCAACATCGTATTCCTCATAATAAGGAAGAGGCCGCCAAAAGTACCAACACCAAGAGAAATCATCGGTAAAGTGAGATGTCGAAGAACATCCCAAGCATAATCCCAAAAACTAGAATAATCAACACCAGGAGTTACAATTCCAAATATGGGAAATAAATGGAATTGAACAGAAAAAACAAGAATCATCATACCTCCAAGCCAAAACATCGGCATGGAATATAGGGAGAGAGAAAGTATTATCGATGAAACATCAGTAACACTCCCTCTCTTCCAAGCTGCAAGAGCTCCAAGCACAACCCCCAAAAAAATGGCAATAATATTGGAGGATAACATTAAAAGTATAGTATTTGGTAAACGCTCCAAAATAGCCTTAAAAACAGGTTCATGAAGCAAGAAAGAATAACCCAAATTACCCCTCAACAAATTCCTCAAATATATAACATATTGATCTAGAAGAGGCTTATCCAAACCCATCTCCTTAAGCATAATCTCCTTTGCCTCAGGAGAAATACTGGGATTAAACATTATGGAAACAGGATCCCCAGGCATTATTCTAAAAAGGTAAAAATTCAAAGTGATAACTATGAAGATAGTAATCAACGACTCAATACTTCTCCTAAACACAAAGCTACGAAAACCCAAAGTCCAAACCCCCTAAAAATATAAAAAACATGAAAATTAAGTTTTCTTCCTCATGAAGAGAACTAGCACTGCAATGAGAATCAATGCAATAACAATGGCAACATAGTACAAGGTATAGTCAGGAGGCGGAGGCGGTGGTGAGGGAGGAGCCCCAACAACTAGAGTTGACGGCTCACTTGAACAAGAAGCATAATGAGCACTACCCCTATACGTAGCTACAACTTCAAATGAACCCTCACTTGTAGGAGTATACTGTAACTTAGCAACACCAGAGGAATCAGTGGCAGCCGAACCAATAACTGTACCTCCAACAATGAAGTCAATATACTCATTAACTATAGGATTACCCTTCTCATCAACTAGGGTGGCCTTCAAAGTAACTGTTTCACCAACCTTACAGCTTGATGGAACACTCAAAGTTATTGAAGCAGTCATAGGTGGCGGCGGACCCCTCAAATGAAGACTCATAAAGTTATATACATCCATATTGCTCAAGGGCCCATATGGAAGACAATTAATGAATCCCTCAAACTTATCCGTCCACACTGCCCTCAATCCAACACCCTGAACTGTAGGTATATTAGGTAACTCCTGAGTCAATATTAATTGCATCTTCCAGACAATCTCTCTAAGCTTCGCCTCATCCAGCTCATTTCTAGCCAGGGTGTAGAGCTCCTCATATGTTTGATTAACCCAAGCAGCAGTATTCAATCCGCCACTAACCTGATTTTCAAGGAACCATCCCAGCATTTCTAAGGGATCACTAGTTGCAGGGCCGCAGCGATAATAAGTGAATTGATAGTTTTTAGTGAGAACCATGTCAGCTATCTGCTGTCCAAGATCTACAGCTACAACCTCAGTGTCAAGCCCTATAGATCTCCAATCATCTGCAATTATCTCTACAGCTCTAATCCAAGTTGGAATGTTTCCAGTTGTTTCTATATATAATTTCATCTTTGTACCATTTGGATAATCTCTCCATCCATCACCATCATAATCCTTATATCCAGCCTTATCCAGAAGCTCAGCTGCCAAAGTCAAATTATAAGAGTATTTGGGTACATTTGGATTAAGCCATCTACCACTTATATTATATGGTATCGTTAAGAAGTTATCGTTAGGCTTAGCATAACCATAATACACAGTGTTTATTATCCTCTCCTTATCTATGGTATGAGCTATAGCACGTCTAAAGTTAATATCCCTCCCAGGATCCTTCAAATTGTTAATGCCGAGAACTGTTAAGCCAGGATCAATTGTCTGATAAATAGTAACGTTAGGTATACCTAGAAATTGAGGAACCTCATTCCCCTGAATACCAACTACATCTACAGCATGCTCCTTAAAGGCCATTATCTGAGCATCATGAGTATTAATGACAACTAAAAGCACCTTATCTAGATATGGTCTACCAAACCAGAAGTTCTCATTTGCAACAAATTCAATGTACTGCCCCTTAACCCACCTTGAAAACTTGAATGGACCAGCACCCACTGGAGGATAGTTATCAAAGTGAAGTGGATCAGTAACATTCTGCCATATATGCTTCGGTATAATGTAAAGCATCCATAAATCAACAACAATCCACGATAAACTTGCATTCACCAAGTGGATGACAACTGTATGTGGATCAGGAGTTTCTACACTATCAATATTATGTACGTGAGGTGTAGTTACAGGGCAACTATACTTCTTATAATATTCAATGCTAAACTTTACATCCTCACTAGTTATTGGAGTACCATCATCCCATGTAGCATTAGGAAATAGATGAAAAGTATACGTTTTACCATCAGGGGAAATTTCATAGCTACTAGCTAGGTATGGAGCATCGAAACGCCAATCAGGATCATTAATAAGCAGCTTAGGATATAACAATGTAAATGCAAAGATATCAACACCCTTAAAGCTTATCAATGGATTCAACGTCGTTAAATCTTCAAGTATTGGAATTCTAAGAGTACCGCCATACTTATAAGGTCCCCGAACCTCCCTCAATGACATAGAAGTTGCTGGTGGCACTAGAGCAAAGAGTAGACATAGTAATAGAACGGGCAAAACGGTATGAAATCTTTTATTCACCAATATTCCTCCAATATTTCAAACAGCGTCATACTCCCTATGTTTTATATAGAATATTTATACATTGTCCTATCCAAGTGGAATCAATAATCGCTATTATTTTATCATATAAACTCAATTTAAATTAGCAAGCCTAATGCCATAATAAAAGTAAAATCACATAAGATTTAAATGAGAATAAAATCAACCGAATTATGGTGTTTTAAATGGATGAAGAAATAAGGCTTTTAGCTCAACTTTCAAATGCCTTCGGACCACCTGGAAGTGAAGATGAAGTACGTAAAATTTTGGGGAGAGAACTTGAAGAAATTGCAGATGAAGTCAAGGTTGATAGACTTGGAAACATATTCTTCCATCACCATGGAAAGGAGGGCTATCCAAAAATAATGATTACAGCCCACATGGATGAAGTAGCCTTCCTAATAACAAATATAACTGAAAGCGGTTTCCTACGCTTCCACACACTTGGAGGAATAGTAAATAGAATAATGCCGGGACAAAGAATCCTATTAAAAGGAGAAAAGGGCTATGTAAAGGGAATTATTGGAACAAAACCACCACACATCATGAAGCCAGAGGAAAGAGAGAAGGTAATACCAATGGAAGACCTATTCATAGACATTGGAGCTGGAAGTAGAAAGGAAGTTGAAGAAAAGGGAGTAACCATTGGAACAACAGGTGTATTCGACGTAGAATTCATGGAGCTAGGTGGAGGATACCTAATGGGAAAAGCCTTCGACGATAGAGCTGGATGCACAGTACTAATAGAAGTCTTTAAGGCACTAAAAGACACCCCATACAATCTAATAGCAGTAGGAACGGTGCAAGAGGAAGTTGGATTAAGAGGAGCACGCACAGCAGCATGGCAAATCTATCCAGACTACGCCCTAGCACTAGAAGGAACCTTCGCCAACGATGTACCAGGAGTAAGAGGAGATAGAATATCAGCCAAACTGAAAAATGGACCAGTAATAACCATAGTAGACAGAACAACCATAACACATCCAAAAATCCTAAAAACCCTAGTAAAAGTAGCAAAGGAAAAGAAAATCCCATTCCAATTCAAAAAGATACCAGCAGGAGGAACAGATGCAGGAGCAATACATCTAACAAAGGCAGGAATACCAAGCGGAACAGTAGCAGTACCATGCAGATACATACACGGCCCAGCAGCAATAACCCACATAGAAGACCTAGAAAACACAATAAAACTAGTAACAGAATTCATAAAAACAATATCAGAAAAATAAACCTCCAAACAACCCATAAACACTATTTTTTAAATCATAATTCAAGCTAAGAAAGTAGCATGAAAACTTTATCCCAAGAAGAGGAAAATAGCAATAATGGATTTTGAGAGTTAATTAAAGCTAAATTTAACCCCACTCCCTCCCCTCAAATAGACATCTATTCTTTAAATACCATTTTAATTCGTATACACATGGTGATTTCATGGCAATTCAAACATCAATCAAGATTAAAGGAAAAGCATTCAACCAATCACCAAAACTTAGAAGTCAATTGAAAGTAAAAAATCTAAATTTAACCTAAACGGTGATAAATTTGATTGAAGTTACAGGTAGAATAAAAGTATACTTCAATCAAATAGAAGGCCTAGAACCCCAAAGCTACATGGAAAAATATCTAGAAGAACTGAGGGAAATTGAAGAATACATAGACTTCAAAGGTGGATCACATACATTTAAGAATGGATCCATAAGCATATTCCAATATCCATCAAAAATAGATGAAGAAATTTCAATGATATGGAGGTTCTCGAAAGTAAAAGATCTAGAATTCATAGACAAACTATTCAAGACAGCATTAAAATTCAATGATAAATGCTTCATTTCAATATCAATTAAGGATAACATAGACTTCAATAGATTGAAGAGCTGGATTAAAAGCTACAGTCTAAAATGGCTTGGAGAAAGCGGTGAATCCTTCTCAGCAATAATAGATTTTGGAGGACAAATACTATGGCTCACAGCATACACTAATAGGAATATATTCAATATTAGAGGGAAATTCAGGCTAGACGGTTTAAAGCCGAGTAAAATAATAAGAATACTATGCGAAGGTGAAACATTAAAGGTTCTATCAGTAAGAGTTCCAAGCCCAATAAAACACTCATACATTCAAAACGCCAATAGACTAGGCCTAACAGCTTCAGAGCTAATTAGAGAAGCCTTAAAGAAATATTTGATTGAATTATATAAAAGTGATATTGAGGAGTTGACTAAAATTGAGTGAAGAATATAAAAGGAAGTATACCTTCGCAGAAGACTATGGAACATCATACTACAAGTATGGACCAATAACTCTAGGAGAAACGCCTGAAATAATTGAGAATAGAGGATACTTCCCAGACACAACTTCAATCATGTATCAGATAATGGCTGTGCCAAGCGATGTAATAGTTGGAAAAGAAATTCCATTATACCTAGAAGCAACAGAAGACCTATCAACAAGACTAATCTATCCAATGAGAAATGGTGTAATTGCAAGGGACGATGAAAAGGCATGGAGAGTAGTATATGAACTAACAAAATACGGTCTAAAACAATTTAAACCAGCAGAACCAGAATTCAAAGGCTTCTATGTGGTGGCTTCACTATCATCAGTAGCACCAAAATACATGTACGAGAAATTATTTGAAATCCATAAAAGAATAGATGAAGAAGAAAGATTAGTAAAGGCAGTAACAATAATTCCTCAACCACTAGCAGTGGCAATAGCACATAAAGTTCCAACATGCATAGTACTGGAAAGTGGACATGGCAACACGCAGATATGCCCAATATCCCGCTATCCAATACGTGCAGCAATAATAGCATTAAATCGAGGTGGAAGCGATGCAAACACACTAACAAGTGAAATATTAAAAGATGCAGGATATGGAGACCTAGCAAGAGAAGAAGCACTGGTAACTATGATAAAGGAGAACATTGGATTAATACCAAGAAATCTAAATGAAGCAATTAGAGAAGCAAAGGAAAACCCAGAGAAATATAGAGCAAAATTCAAGGTACCAAACACAAGAATAACCATAGACTTAGAAGCAGAAAGCTGGACTAGATTCCTAATAGGAGAATACGTATTCAATCCAAACCATGAATTATTTCAAAGCTACTTTAGAAGGGGAATGCCAAAGCCAAAGGACGTGAAGATAGGAGACATATACTTCAGAGGAATGATAGATTTTGGAGAAGCAATAATAGAAGCAGCTGAAAGATGCCCAGTGGAATTACAACCATACCTATACCAACACATACTACTATCAGGAGGAAACTTCCAATGGAAGGCACCAGAAGAATTCAAACCCACTGCAATAGACTCAGTAGCCAAAATAAAAATACTACTAAAAGAAAAGGGAATTGAAAATGTGAATGTGGAAATAACAGAGGAGCCAAAATACAGTGTATGGAGAGGATGCATAGTATACGGCTACGCAGTACCAGAAAAATATGAATGGAAATGGGAAAGAATGGAAGGATGGCTAAAAATACGTGAATAAAAATGGAAGTAAACAAAATTAAACAATACTTCCTAAACAAAAACCTAATTGAAATAGATGAAGATGAAATTAGAAATCTAGAAATAAAGCCAACACTAGCCTTCACAGATGGAGAAAACAAGATATTCATAAAAATCCTACCAGCAGAAGCAATCAGCAATAGAAGTCAATTCATAAAATTCATGATGGAAACATCAGCACTAAGAGAGCAATGCAACATGATATACATTGTAATTCCAAGTCTAATAGCAACAATAATAGACAGTGAAATATTAAAGGAAATGGGAATAGGACTAATAATATCAACAGGTGAAAAAATAAGAGAAGTATTACCAGCCAAGAAATATAAGCCAAAAATAATTCTAGAAGCAAATCTAATAGAACAAATAGAGCAAATATCAAGCAGACTAGAAAGAATAGAAAGCTATATTCATAGACTTGAAAGCCAGATAAACCAAATAGCCAAAAGAATAGGTGAAGCAAAGCCAATAAAACCAATAACAATAGAAAAGCCAGTAGAAGCAAAAATCGAAATTCCAGGACTACCATCATACATGCAAAATAATCCATGGCTACAGATACTAAGAGGAAGAGGGGAAAGAGAAATTGCAAAGTGAAGCCATAAGATACACAAGCATAAGGAAAATTCAACTAGTCATAGACGTAGAAGACTATCTAGCACCAATCCTAACCCTAAAAGACTTCGAAAAAATCTATAAAACAAAGCCAAAGCCACCAAGATATAGAATAGCCTCAATAGAAGTACTAGTCTGCCCAGAAGATGGAAACGTAATACTACCAACAGAATGCAGTAAATGTCCAAGATTCATAAGAAGAGTAAAGGACATGATCCTATGCATAGAAAAAACAATAGAATAACCAAACAATTGGAAAATTGAACAAATTTTAGTTAACAGCAAATTAAGTTTTAGACTTCCTCTCTTATCCCAAAAACTCTTAGGCTTCCTAATTTCACGGCTAAACCAAATCCTAATGATTTCATCCCTAGGCATTGACTCAATTACATCAGGCTTAACCCTAGCCCTCTTCAAAACAACTGGTAGGCTTAGAGTGGCAAGCTCAACACCCCCTACTCAAAGGCCAGTAAATAACAACATATCTCTCAAAAAGGTT
>Ga0190363_1001447_pt1 | contig 13960 bp, 18 predicted proteins | sample 48721867_MG_FD_161272 | JGI IMG/M metagenome (GOLD analysis project Ga0190363, IMG submission 161272) | Hydrothermal vent microbial mat bacterial communities from Southern Trench, Guaymas Basin, Mexico - 4872-18-6-7_MG | ecosystem: Environmental > Aquatic > Marine > Hydrothermal vents >...
ACATCCAATCTTCGCCGAATGCGTAACCCCGGACAATTTCGAAGGAAAAACTCCAGAAGAAATAGGGGAACTGAAAATCTGGGAAGGAAACAAAGAGAAAAAGCTTGCAGAAATATTCAAAGTTGAAAGAATAAAGAAAGAGGAAGAAAATGAGCCAATCATCACAATTTACGGAGACCTACGAAAAATAAGGATGATAGGCGCAAAAATGACGAAGGGCCAAATAATAATTCACGGAGACGTAGGAATGTATCTTGGACAGGAAATGGAGGGTGGAAAAATCACGGTTAGAGGAAACGCCGACAGATGGGCAGGTTCAATGATGAAAGGCGGAACCATAGAAATCTACGGAAACGCTGGAAGCTATTTGGCGGCGCCCTACCGAGGCAGCACAGCGGGAATGCGGGGCGGAAAAATAATTGTTCATGGCAATGCCGAAAATGAGGTTGGCGCCTACATGCGGAGGGGAATCATAAAGATTTATGGAAACGCGGGGCAATTCGCTGGTCTGAGAATGCGCAGAGGAACAATCTACATTGAGAAAAACTGTGAAGGAAGAGCTGGCGCATGCATGACTGGTGGAAAAATAATTGTAGGCGGAACTATAGAGTCTGTTTTGCCAACATTCACCATTGAAGGATTAAAGAAGAGGGTTAAGGTTGAAGAAGGCGAAGTTGTCGAAGGACCATTCTACCTATTTTCAGGAGACATAACAGAAAATGGTGATGGAAAACTTTACATTTCAAAAATGAAAAATCCCCATCTAAGCTTTTATGAAATATTGATTTAGGAGGTTTAGTTTGGAGAAACTTCCAAGCGTAAACAGTCTGGCATGGAAGCTAGTCGAAAAGCTGATTGAAAATCCAGAGTTCTACAATATCTATATTGAAAAGTCAAGCAAAGGCATAACGATAATTGATGCAGGAATAAAAGCAAAGGGAGGCTTCCAATCCGGAAAAATTATAACTGAAATTTGCATGGGAGGATGCGGAAAAGCAAGAATAACATATAGAGAATACGGCGAAATAACACTTCCATCAATCTTTGTATATACAGACCATCCAGTAATCGCAACTTTAGGCTCACAGTTTGCCGGTTGGCAAATAAAGGAGGGAGACTACTTCGCCATAGGCTCCGGTCCAGCCAGAGCGATATCATTGAAGCCAAAAGAAATCTATGAAAAAATAGGTTATAAAGACACCTCGGATAAGGCGGTTATAGTTCTTGAGACAGACAAGTATCCGCCTGAAAGCTTGCTGGACCGCTTCCTAAAGGAATGTAATGTTTCTCCGGAGAATCTAGCCATAATTCTGGCTCCGACTGCAAGCTTGGCTGGAGCAACCCAAGTTTCCGGGAGAATTGTTGAAACTGGAATTCATAAACTCAACAAGCTTGGTTTAGACCCAAACGTTATCGTTTATGCTTGGGGATGCGCGCCGATTCCGCCTTTACATCCAAAGTTTACGGTTGCAATGGCAAGAACCAACGATGCGATTCTTTATGGCGGAACGGTTCATCTAATCGTTGACCATGAGAATGATGATAAACTGGAAAACCTTGTAAGGAACGCCCCATCATGCGCTTCTAAGGATTATGGAAGGCCATTCATCGAAATATTCAAGGATGCAAACTATGATTTCTACAAGATTGACCCAAACCTGTTCGCCCCAGCCGTCTTAACTGTTAATAACATACGGACTGGAAACACCTTTAAGGCTGGAAAAATTAATTTTGAGATACTAAAGAAGTCTTTAGGCTTTAAGCTTACGTGAGGGATTTGATTGCCAGTTAAGGAGCTTCTCGAAGACTTGAGAAATGCAGTTGTTGTAGGCGATGTTAGAAAAGCGAGAAGAATAGCTGAACAAGTTGTGAATAGGGGATTATCTGCAAACATAGCCCTGCAGAAGCTTATAGAGGCAATGGGAATAGTTGACAAAAGATATCAGAGAAAAGAATATTTCATAGTTGATGTTGCAGCCGCAGCATCGGCCATGCGGGAAGCATTCCGCGTTTTAGAACCCCACTTACAAGTTGAACAGACAGGAATGAAAGGGAAAATCGTAATTGGCTCATTAAAGGGAAACAGGCAAGGAATAGGTAAAGACATAGTTGCGGCAACACTACGCGCCGCCGGATTTCAAGTCAAAAACTTGGGCGTAGATGTTGAGCCTGAAAGATTTGTTGAGTCCGCCCTCGAAGAAGACGCCCAGATAATAGCTGTATCTGTAACTCTGGACGAGACAGTTCAGTATTTAGGCGATTTAATGAAAATTCTTGAGGAAAAGGGATTAAGGGACAAAATTAAGGTAGTAGTTGGTGGAAGGGCGGTCTCTGAGAAAACATGCGAGGAATATGGCGTGGATGCATATGCAAAGGATGCATGGGATTGCGTAAAAAAGGTTAAGGAGCTTCTGGAAAGCTCGAATTAAGGTAGAAAATTTGAGTGAAAACCAGCTTCTAACACTTTCAACTTTCTTTTTTGCCTATGCAGTTTTCCTCCTAATCTCTTACAAAACGGATCCAAGATACACGCTAAAATACGATAGAAAAACTTCCTTTTACCGCATAGCCGGATACTCAACCCTAAACAGAACAATATTTCTTGCATTACTCCTCGTTCTCTCAGTTTCCGCCAGCCAAAATATAACCAATGCATTTGGGCTTGAAAGCTTAATTCCCATCCAAATATGGCTTCCACTTGGAATCCTGGTTGGCCTACTAATCTTTTTTCTGGGAATGCCGATAAACCTGCTTATTCAAATTTCTCGTGCACGTCTTGGCTTAGAAAGGACTAGAAGAGAAGAAGAAATTCTAAGAATAATGTTTCAAAAGCCGATGCATCCAAGCGAATTCATGACATTTCTATCTTTTACAACAGTTTTGAACAGCTTAATAGAAGAGCTGGTTTTCAGAGGCTTCTTGTTAAGCAATCTAACTGTGCTTGTTCACCCAGCAATCGCCATTCTAATTCAAGCCTTCCTATTCTTCGTTCCAAGTCTCTATCAAGGATTGCCCAATGCACTTCTAGTTTTTTATAAAGGAATAATGCTCGGCATTTTCCTAGTAACGTCGGGTTCAATCTTTGTAGCCATAACCGCACGCCTCACATCAGATGTGATTGGTTTGTTCATTCAGGCAAGGTCTTTAAAGAGACTCCTAAAGAATTCTAGAAAATCTTAAACAGCGGATGCTCATCGCTAAGAGGCCTAATTCCGTACCTTTTCATTGAGTAGTAGGCGATTATAGCATCATTTATGGCCGTTGCTAGAATCATGCTTCTAACCTGCTTTATAGGCCCGTATAATTGGAAGTCTGCGCCCCAAAACTGCAGAAGGGAATGTGCAGAGGCATTCGCGGCTGCAAAGCCCTCCTTAAACTTCTTCCTTCTCCTCCAGTCGAAGGTGGCGTTTGCAGGCGAGCATCCGGCTGGAAATCCAAACGTTTCCTTAACCAATTTTACCGCTTCAGCCGCGTAGGCAATGCTTGGAACATCAAAGACTACCGTGTCAACAAGTATCTTCTCAATTCCGGCTTTTTCGGCCATTTCCAGAAGGCTTGGCTGATATTCTGAGCCCTTCAAAGCGGATATTCGTCCTTCAGGAGAAAAATCATACTCATTACTTGCAATGAGAATTGCTGCTTTCACACCGCACTCTCGGACAGCTTCAAGCTCTTTCTCACTGGTTTCAGGCGCAATTCCATTAAATATCACTTTATTACTTAGCCCCAACTCCTCTGCTGTCCTTAATCCTGCAATTCTTGTTTCCACATTTGCCCCATTTATGGAAATTGGATTCTCAGTCCGTTCAGCAATAAACCCTACATATCTTTCCATAGCTTTAGGATAAAGGGCTGTAACATCCAGAATGTGCGGAACAGCGGTCTCTTTAGAAAGCTCTTCTGCAACTTTAATCCAATACTCAACCTTTTTCTCGTCAAATCTTCCCTCTTTATGGTCAGTTACTTCAGGCATCCCCTTATAAAACAAATTCCCAAACAATACTGTTGGAAGCTGCCCTGGCTGTCCACCTATTTCAATATTATCAATCTTATGGATTTTTTGTTCTGTATCGAATTTTAGCATAGGATTCACGTTTTGCTGTATAGAAGTCTACCCTAAATCTTTTTCCTAAGATTCTCTTGCTCTTACTACTGGACGAATGTAAGATTTTGTCAAAAACTTGCCAACAAACTCTGTGAATCCATTGTTTCCTATAAGAGCTGCTATCAGGAAGCTCATAACAGTTATTTCGACAAGTGCCTTAGGCAATATATAATAGAACATGTATGCTCCTCCGCTGCCTACGAAAAACGGCATCAAATATTCAAAGAAGGCATAAGTAAATATGCATTCTGGAATATAGGCCAGAAACACAAGCGGGATAGTCAAAATAGATGAATATTTTCTTTCTCTAACCTTTAAACATTTAGCGAGGATTCCCATAGCTAGACCAGTTAATCCTTTTCCGAAGGGAAGCCCAAATAACCCTAGCCATTGACTTTGACCCAAGGGACCAAACATGATCCCTGGAAGCAGACCGACAAACATTCCTGAAATAAATCCGATAAGCGGGCCTCCATAAAATCCCGCGATATATGCACCAATTAATGAAAAGTCGAAAGCTATGCCTGGTGCTATATTTCCCGCATAATAAGAGATTGCAAATAGAACATTTCCTAAAACACCCATCATTGTTATGAAGGAAAGTGTCTTCGAGTCCATGGGAGCTCGCTCCTTTGAGGTTGCATGTAAGTTTGCTAACTATTTAAGAGTAACTACTCAAAAAAGAGTGAATATCCACAAACAACAATAAAAAGATTCAAGTCCAATTAATAACTATGAAACTTGAGCGTCTAGCCAAAGAAGCATTAGAGACTGACAGTAAAGAATATGTGAATCTAATTCAGAAAACTATTGATTTTTTGAGGGAAGAAGCAAATTATGAAGATAAAATTGAATTTGAGGGAAGGCTGGCCAGGGTTAAGCCGAAAGGAGAAATGATAGCTATTGGAGATTTACATGGAGACATAGAAAGCCTAGTTCACATTCTGAAAGAGATAGACTTCATCAAGAGGGCCAGTGAAGATGAAGACTTCCTTCTGGTTTTTCTTGGGGATTATGGCGATAGAGGAATATTTTCAGCTGAAGTTTATTATGTGGTGCTGAAACTGAAGTTAATGTTTCCGGATAAGATTCTTTTAATGAGGGGAAATCATGAGGGCCCGCGAGATTTGCCTGTCTATCCTCATGATCTACCCGCGCAGTTTCAAACAAGATTCGGTGAGTCTGGAAATGAAGCGTACGGGATTACGACAAAAATTTTTGATTACTTGTTAAATGCTGTTTTTGTTGAAGATCGCTATCTGCTTGTTCATGGAGGATTGCCCGAAAAAGCGTCTTCCCTTGAGGATTTTGCATATGCCCATGAAATGCATCCCAGAGAGACTTTTCTTGAGGAAATATTATGGAGCGACCCATATGAGGGAGAAGGAATCTATCCATCGCCACGCGGAGCTGGAAAACTTTTCGGATGGAACATAACAAAAAGAATTCTTGACGCATTAAATGTTCAAATTTTGATTAGGGGACATGAACCATGCGAGGAAGGATTCAAAATAAATCATTTCGGCAAAGTTCTAACCCTTTTTTCGAGGAGAGGCCCGCCATACTTCAATAGTTACGCGGCTTACCTGCATGTTGATCTGTCTGAGAAATTCAAGGCGGCCGGGCAGCTTTCAAGGTTTATTCGACAATTTTAGGTTTTAGCAATTTTATTTCTTCAGGGGTAACTTTTATTTCCCGTTTTAGTTTTGGTTGTGGAGTTTCTTCTTCAAAAATTGTTCTTAGCTTTTTCTTTTCCATTTCTTTCTCGATTTGCGGTAGTCTAAAGTAGTAGCAGAAGATAGGGTTTCCTGTGCAGTAGTGTCTTATGTCGAAGTCGGTTAGTTCACCTTTCAGTTTTAGCTCTAGCATTTTTACGCAAATTTTCTTCGATGCTTTGGAAAGATATGGACATCTCATTTCGTTTCGCCTAACTGTTTATTTGTCTGACAGTTTTTACGTTACACTTTTATACATATGTCAATTTTCGGATATATCCGATATATCATATCATAAGATACCATATAAATGTTTCCATCAACCAAACAAAATATTAAACAAAATACTAAAATCAATAACGATTCGAGGTTCAACCATTGAAGATAGGAGTATTAACCAAAAATCCGGAAAGCTGGCACTCAAAACAAATTGAAAAAGCAATCATAAAAAATAATGCAGAACCATTCTTCTTCCGCTTCACAGAAATAGCAGCTAAAATTGAAAAAAACTTACAAATTTACGCTAAGAACACGAATATAATAAAGGAAGTACCAGTCGTCATAGTACGGCCAATAGGCAGAGGATCACTCGAAGAAATAATATTCCGACTTGATGTCCTTCACAGCCTCGAAAGATCCGGCGTATTAATAATCAATCCTCCAAAGTCAATAGAAATATCCGTGGACAAATACTACTCTTTAAATCTTTTGAAACAATCCGGAATTCCCGTTCCTCGAACGGTTGCCACTGAAAATCCGGAAGAAGCCCTTGAAGCTTTCAAATGGCTTGGCGGAGACGTCATAGTCAAACCTCTTTTTGGTTCCAGAGGTATAGGTTCAACCAGAATTTCAGACCCAGAAATAGCTACCAGAATTTTTAGAGCCCTAACCTATCATCATAACGTCATTTATCTGCAGGAGTATATTGAACATGGCTTTTCGGACATCCGCGCCTTTGTTATAGGAGACCAAATAGCTGCATCGATGAGAAGGGAAGCTCAAACCTGGAAGACAAACATTAGCCTTGGAGCGAAGCCTAAACCAGTAAAGCTTAGCGGAGAACTTGAAGATTTAGCAATTAAGGCATCCAAAATAATTGGATGCAAAGTGGCCGGAGTCGACATAGTTGAGAGTAAAAAGGGACCATTAATAGTCGAGATTAACAGCCAACCTGGATGGAGAGGCCTCCAAACAGTTACCAAAGTCAACATTGCTGATGAAATAGTGAAATATATAATTTCAGAATTGAAAAGATAGTCTTGAATCGAGACATTTCGGAAAACGAAAATTCCATAAACTCATCAGTATACTATAAAACAAGGAGAAATGCATGTCTTTTGAATGGGCTTTTGGAGAACATGCCGAAAAATTGAAAAAATGTCCAAATTGCGGATCAGAAAAAGGATTCTGGTTCATTTTAAAAAAGGATAGAAGATATGCCCAATGTAAAAGCTGCGGAGCAGAATTTCTACTTTGTACGATTTATCCGCTGGAAAGTGAAGGGAAAAAAGAAGGAATCATATCACTCTTGTATGAGAAAGAAATAATCTAGAAAAACTTATATCCCGATCTAAAGATTTCAAGCGAAGAGGCTGGCATTTGGAAAATTCCATTATTATATTGGCTGGTGGAAAATCAGAGAGATTAGGCAGAGAAAAGGGACTTGTGGCGCTTGCAGGAAAACCACTAATCCTACATGTTTTAGACAGAATTAAGGATATAGCCAAAGAAATTATTGTTGTTGTAAGCTCTGAGATGCAAAAAGAAAATTTTAGGAGGGTAATAGGAAACGCAGCGCGTATAGTCGTTGACAAATTTAACGTTAGAAGCCCGCTTGTTGGAGCATTAACTGGATTTGAAGCTGCTGGTGGAGAGAAGTCTCTTCTGCTCCCATGCGACACCCCCTTTGTATCTAGAGAAATAGCCTCATTTCTACTTGATATCTGCAGAAAAAGGGCTGCAGCCATCCCAAGATGGCCGGATGGAAAAATTGAGCCTTTACAAGCGGCGTACGATACTGAAATGAGCCTTGAAGCATCAAAAGAGGCCTTAAAGGAAGGAAAAATGGATTTACGCTCGATGATTTCAAAGCTTAGAGGAGTTCGCTACATATCCACACTGGTAATTAAAGATTTTGACCCTAAAATGCTAACTTTTTTCAACATCAACACCCTAGTTGACCTTAAAAAAGCCGAAAGAATAGTCAGCCAGAAGCTTATCTGATTTTTCTAGCGTAACTTTCAGCTTCTCTGAAAAGTTTCTCTAAATCTTCTTTACTGTGAGTCAAGCATAAACCGCCAGTTTTGGTTGGTAGAAGAAAACGCCGTTCTCGATTAGGTGAAGTTATATTCCAGAAGCCTCTCTTTGTCGACGCTCATTACATCCTTGACGTTTTTCCATTCTCAATTTGTTTCTTGACCGCTTCGATAACTGGTTCGGGGCTATGACCCAGTATCAAAGCCAAATGGCCAATCCAAAAATCAACATATTCAACTTCCATCTATGTCAATCAATTTGCTCATTTTAGCATTTTTATGTAGAAAGAGTAAAGTTCGAAATAACGTATATAGGAGACGCCAGATGGAAGAGATTGTTTCACCCTTTAAAGAAGCTCATTTGATACAGATGTTTTTGAGATATATCTCTCCATCATTATAATTTCTTCCTTTAAATTCGATTTGGGGCTTTTCTCTATTAAGTTTTTAATATACGATAAGCCGAATTCTAGTTGAAGGAAAAGAGTTGAGAGCTGAAAGGGAAATCTTAATTTCCATCTTGAAGCTAACACGAGAAGGTCCAGCCAGCATTGAGCTTATAGCAAAAAATTCAAGGATACCGTTAAGCGTTGTAGAGGGACAAATTAAAAATTTTTTGAGTTTAAATTTAGCTGAAAAGAAGGGAGTTCTAATTAGAGTTAGCCCTCTTCAGCGATTGAAAATTGCTTTTAGAGCAATAACTCTTGGAGCCGATATTGAGAGGGTTTGCAGAAATCTTTCCTGGAAAGAATTTGAAGATGTAGCAGTCACGGCTTTCCAGACAAATGGATACTCAACCATTAAGCACTTCAGGTTTCGCCATGAAAATAGAATGTGGGAAATAGATGTTTTAGCGGTAAAAGGGAAAATTGTTGTTTGCGTTGATTGCAAGCGTTGGATGAAAAGGCTAACAGCATCTACAATGAGTAAAGTGGCAGAGGCTCAGATAGAAAGGGTGAAGGCGCTCTCAAAAAACTTCTCAAAAATCATAGACAAATCGACTTTTCCAGCTAACGGCAGAATCTTTCTGATCCCTATGATACTCTCACTTATCCCAGCTTCCTCTAAGTTCTGTAACGGTGTCCCAATAGTTCCTATATTGCAATTGCAAAATTTTCTAGACGAGCTTCCAGCCCATATACATTTACTGAATTCTATAGAAGTCAAGTTGTAGAATATGTTGAAACTTGAAACATCTTTTATTATATCTAGAATGGAAGTAGAATTTGATGAGAAATGTTTGGGGAGATGGTTTCCGCAGCCTCACAGTTTACCGTTTTCTTATTCTGGATAATGATAGCTTTCATATTTGTTTGGGAAGCTGTGTGGCTTAGGGAAATAAAGAAGACTGGGCCGAGGCATTAAATATTATCCAACTATTCTTACATGGGTTCCTAAAGCTTGCCCCGGAACTCCCCTTCTAAATCTAACTCTTACAAGGCCCTTTGTGCCATGGGTTGCAACAATTTTTCCAATTATCCTTTTCTCTTCGGCCGGCCACGCCACTTTTCTTCCAATAAGCCGTGAAGCATCCCTGGCACTGTTTACATTTGGAAACTTAACTAGACATTCCCTTGACCTTTGGGTTTTCGGTCCAACCCTATAATTGACTATTATCCCATAAAGAGCCGCCAACGCCTCTCCCTCCGGCGCGTATATTTTTCCGATTTAAAATTTCATATTAATTTGTTTCGCTTAAAATTCGCCTAAAAATGTTAGGGTTGAAAGTTTCCTTCTTCACGTTTCACTATACGTTCATGTTCAGGAAGCGCATTATTTTCCCAAATATGCCAAGATAATTCTTTAAATATCCATTTTTTGCCTAGATGCGCCGCTAGGACGGCGTGCTTAAACTCTTTGGAGATTGGAAAAAATCTTTCGAGGAATTCGAAGAGTTTGGCTATCTGGTCTTTTGGGAAGTATGCATAGTATTTTGCGTTTTTAACTTCGAATGCATATACATGTTCATTTCTTCTTGCGATTACGTCTGGAAGCGGATTTCGGCTGGGGTTGCTTACCGGAACCCTAACCGCATAGTATCCCTTTCCCTCAAGGAGCTTTACTAAAACCTTCTCGCTGTAAAAGCCTCTTCTCCGCCAGCGCTGGATAGCCTTCCTATCAACTTTCAAGTACAGTTCCTCCGCCTAACTGCTCCTTTTCCGTCTTCTTTTTACACGATCAATCAGGTGTCTAATTATATCATCATAGGTTTCGCCCTTCCGCCCTAACTCCTTAAGCATGTCGGCTGTTTCTCTACGAACCCTAATGCTCGTCCACTTCCGAGCTGAGGTTTCCTCAACCATAGAATCACCCTTTATTAATTTTGCATTTACGTGCATAACAAATATAACTGTTATGCACAATGCATAATTCATCAAGTTTACTGCGGCCTCATAGAAAAGGACATGCAAAAATCTCGGGGTTGAGTCATAAAAGCACGTTTTTGCTACAAATACGCAACAATGTAACAAAATGCTGCACAGACGCTGAACTTGTGCACTCATTCAGATCAAGGAGTTCATGAAGAAGAATTGTTGATGCTTTTGTATACGAGATCAGAGGATAATACAGCATCGCTTTAAACTACTGGTGAAAAGCACCTTCACTGAAGTCTTTCTCAGGATAAAATTAGGCCTTCAAAAACCCAGGCGTAGGGACCCTTTTGAGTAGTCAATGCAAATATTCAGCTTTTTATGTAGGCCAAACTATTCAATTTTTCAATCTCTTTTGAGGCTTTAGGTAATGCATGGTGATTCTAGTGAGATATGTATTACAGAATTTTTAATCATCACTAGCATGTCACCAGACGACTGGCCGTATACAAAAGCATCAACAAACTGTGCCTATACTGACTTTGAACTCTTTCTAATCCACTTCATAATTAACTCATCTAGCCCCATCTTTCTCTTGGCTTGTGCTCTCGGCAGTCTCCTAAGCGGGTAACCTCCCACTGTTTCGTATGCTTTTATGGCAAGTGAGTCGGCCTCTCCCTCTATGTAGCGGTTCCAGCCTTCCCAATGCTTGAAGTCTTCCAGCGAAACCCACGAAATAGAAAAATCATCTAACGTGTTTGGGTCGATGCAAACCGCAACTACGTCTAGATTTCTGTGAAGACTTAGCGGACATGTAAATACTCTTTGTATATCAATTTTATTTTCAACCCGGAGATTCCTTGCAGAATGTTTCGCTGTAATTTCTAAATATCTCCCATGAAGCTTCATATTTACATACTCAACTACTGAATATGCTATGTCAAGTGGATGAATCCTTTCCAGAAGCTCCTCGGAAAATGCTCTATGATGTATGTGAATGTGCATTCCATTTCCGGACCATTTAAGAAAAACTGAATCTTCAACTCCGTGCAATCTTAAAAATTTCAGAATCTCCCTAGCAACTTCAACTGTTGCTTCCCATTTCTCAATCTTATTGTCTATATCCCATGTTGGAAGACAGTATGCTATATTTTCTAAGTTTCGAGTGTCTTCAGCTGCACTTAATTTTTTGTAAACATTTATTGAGGCATAGAAGGTTCGGGGCTCAAGCTTCTTAAATCGCTCAATTATAAATGGAACATCTTCTGGTTCACGTATGGTTAATGGAATCTTCCTTTTCGCTCGTCTAAAGTAACGCAGCAGATAGGACCTACCACTCTTATTTAGAGATTGACAATGAACGGCAACCCATCTTCCGGCGCTAAAGCGAGCAATCTCTCTCTTAACCAATTCGTCCTTATAGTGTTTTAGAATCGTGTTAGAATATTGATTCTTGATCATTCACTCTCAAAATTTTAAAATGCCTTGCGGTTATTTGGCTCTTTGCATATTTAAGAACAACATTTTTAACTTGTCGCTTAATCATTTATTAGCTTCCACATCTCGGGAGTGAGAAACCATGAAAATTTATAACGAGACTGTTAGATTTTCGACCCGCGGAGAGATAGAGTTTATAGACTTAACTGATAAGGTTGAAGAGATAGTTGAGAAGTCAGGAATAAAGAACGGATTAGTTCATGTCTTCGCTCCGCACGCAACAGGCATACTTATACTAACTGAGAACGAGCCCGGCCTGCTTGGCGATATTAAAGAGTTTTTGGAGAGGATAATTCCGAAGCTTGGAAGTTATAGACATCCGTCAAATGCCCATTCGCATATTCGCTCAATGCTTTTGCCGCCAGACAAAACTTTGCCGCTGGTTAATGGAAGATTAGTGATGGGAACCTGGCAGTCGCTTCTTTTCGTTGAAACAGACGTCTACCCAAGACAGAGAACAGTAATAATTCAAGTTATAGGAGAATAGCAGCCGCACCATACGAAATCACTTCGAAAGAATAAAAGCAAAATTTAGTTTAAAACAGGGCATTTTCCACTTTAGTCTTCGATATTCTTATCATTTCATGTTTTAATTAACAAATTTTTGTAAATAAAAATAATATTCGAAAAATTTCGAAAAATCCTTTCAGAAAAATCTCCAAGAATTTTCCTCTAATCCGTCGGTCCCTTTCTGGAAAACGCTTACCCAAACTTTCAGAAGGACAGTAAAACTTTCTCTTTTCAACGAAAGAAAAAAGATGTGAACGTTTAACAATCTGCATATTTGATGATTATAAAAATATTCGTTAAAGTTCGAAAAACTCCTCTAACTTCAAGATCGTTGAAGCAGCAAAAGAGGTTGGAGTACATTCACTTTACAGAGCAGAAAAATATGGAGACGCTGAGATACTGAAATATGCACAATAATCATGCGAGCCTAGCCTTCTTTTCAAATTGTTTTTCGTATATTTCTCTCACTTTCTGGATGGTGTCGGCTTCCTCTGGGGTTTTGTCATCCCTTATTCGGGTTATTCTCGCAAATCGGAGAGCCATTCCACACTTGTATTTTGGACTCTTCTGAATTTCATTGTAGGCGACTTCAACAACAATTTTAGGAGGAACAACTACTCCTCTTGCGTTTTCTTCGATGGCTATTTCCTTTAGGCGCTTAGTCATCTCGATGATTTCATTATCTGTAAGGCCCTTGAACGTTTTTCCAACCACTAGAAACTCTCCTGTTTTCTCGTCTCTTGCAGCCAGATAATAATCAGAAAGCCAGCCATGCCTCCTTCCATAACCATACTCAGCCGCGACTATAACTAGGTCTAGAGGCTCTAGAGTTTTCTTGATTTTAAACCATTTTTTCCCGCGTATTCCGGGCGTGTATGGGCTGTCAAGCTTCTTTGCGACTAGGCCTTCATGTCCTGCATCTATTGCCTCTTCTAGAAAATTTTGGGCTTGCCCAGGGTCTCCAGTTACTAATTGTTTTGTTAAGGGTATTCGACCAGCTACTTCAGCCAATTTTTTCCTTCTTTCAATGTAAGGTATGTCTATTAGGCTTTGCCCATTAAGGTAAATTATGTCGAAAAGGTAAAGTTGAAGTTTGATTCTTCTGCTGACGTCCTCTACTTCGCGGATTCTTCTGAATCGCCTCATTAAATGCTGAAATGGTAGAGGACTTTCATCCTCGCCTACGGCTATTACTTCTCCCTCCATTATGACTTCCTTGGCGTTAATTTCTCTTCTGATAAGCTCGACTATTTCTGGTAGACTTGCGGTTACATCGGTTAGGCGGCGGCTGAAAATCCTAACTTCTTGGCCTAGCTTATGTATCTGTATTCTTGCTCCATCCAGCTTATACTCAAAGGCGGTTTTTCCGCCATGCTCCTCAATTGCTTCCTCTACATTCTCGGCTGTCTGGGCTAGCATAGGCTTAACTGGATGGAAAATTCTAAATCCAAGCCTTGCAAGTTCCTCTTTACCTCCAGTTTTTGCTATATAAGCTACTTCGCCTATGTCGCCACGCATCATGACGGCTCTTTGAACAACATTCTCTGGAATTCCAAAGGCCTTTGA
>Ga0190363_1001448_pt1 | contig 13958 bp, 13 predicted proteins | sample 48721867_MG_FD_161272 | JGI IMG/M metagenome (GOLD analysis project Ga0190363, IMG submission 161272) | Hydrothermal vent microbial mat bacterial communities from Southern Trench, Guaymas Basin, Mexico - 4872-18-6-7_MG | ecosystem: Environmental > Aquatic > Marine > Hydrothermal vents >...
GTTCCCCACACAAATAGGATATTGAATTGAGTTGATAAGGCTTAAAACTGGTGCTCCGGCCGGGATTCGAACCCGGGTCTGGGGCTCGAAAGGCCCCAATGCTGGTCCTGGCTACACCACCGGAGCCCCCCGTTTTCAAAAAGGAGGCCGAAACCGGCCCCGTCTTGTTTGACGCAGTTTGACACAGTTTGACGCAGTTTGACGCTCGGCGCTCTCACGGGCTGGACGGCCCCCACATAGCATCTCCGACGGCCGTGGTATATAAACCTGTACAGACGGCCCTTGACCTCGTAGATGCGTAGACGGCCTAGCCCGCCGCAGCGGGGACACGCCACTAACTCCGGTGCCGACATCGCTCTCGAGCTAAAAAATGGCCGGACAGGTATTTAAAGCTTTGATTCGTAACGTTTTGAGGCTCTTTTGCGAGTTGATCAGGTTGTTTGGCTTTGCGATTTTAGATGGTTTTAAGTGTTCCTTCTCTTTTGACGCTAATGTGGCGTATCGGTTGCGTCGCTTATGTCTGGTCTGATATACGCCTCCTCTCATGGGGAGCGGAGACGATGATACGTCACAATGTAGCCTTCAGGTTCAAGTCATACTCTTCCTCTCACGGAAGAGAAAATCAACGTAAAGAGCCCCTAAGGACGAGGCATTAGCCGTGTCACACTCTTCTCTTCATGGAAGAAGATAGCAAAGGCGAAGGCATGGCTGGAGAAGCACCCCTACGGTCACACTCTTCTTTTCATGGAAGTTACCCCACTCCTACCTATGTACATGCCCATTCAGAGGCTAGTCGCACTCTTCTTTTCATGGAAGGCTAAAGATCAGGAAAATATGTCCGCCGAGGCCGGGACCGTCGTCGCACTCTTCTTTTCATGGAAGAGACATGTTTTCTTCCTCGTTTCGCCGATCAGAGCTCTATAAGTTTGGTGTTTCTACATCCCCTCTTCGTGAGTCGATGATCCGCAACGACGTTTATATAGAGTCACGAAGTCGATGAAGCCCACATCACCCCAAGCCCATGGGCTTGGGGCTCATGTCATCATGGAAGCCTCACTAAACGACCTTACATCACATTTTCACCCCTACATCAGGATAAGCGAGCCGAAACCCTGGTTCTTGAAGCGCCCGACACCGTATCGGCATACGGCGATGGCTTTAGCCTCTTCGGCCTTCAGCGGTCTCTCTGTGTGGAGGACTAGCTCGCCTGAGAGGCCCTTAAAGGTCTTCCTGCAACCCTCCTTGCGGCTCCACGCAGATATCTCGGCAGGTCTCGCCTTACCGGACACGTCGGCTACGGGGACGTAGATGTTGTCCCTGTAGAACTGCCAGTACCTCTCGTTTATGCAGTTCGTAAGCTTCCTCCTAAACCCCTCCCTATCCTCAGTTATGCTCGTGTAATAGCCTCCTCCATCCCTGTCAAGTATGAGCATGGGAACTATCTTCAACCTAGCCTCATCCCCACCTTCAAGCCTCTCAGCCACGGGCTCTACGAAATCCCTCTCAAACTCTCCAAAGCTCCTTCTGACAGCCTCCTCAACGACCCCCCTGCCGAACCCCTCGTTGCACAGGCCGCCCCACCCCATGAACCTCAGACTCACCTCAACAGCCCTAACCACGTCGTCCGCGAACCTAGCTCCCTCCCCCATCATCACTATCTCGAACTCAAACCTGATGCCTGGCGGTATGTACTCGACGTAGACGGGGCCTTTCCCCGGCACGACGCCGAGGAAACGTTCATCCCTCGCGACGAGAGCAAGCACTTCGGGTGTGACCTCATCCTTGAACTCCAAGTTCGTCACTATGAGCCTCGGCCTATCCTTAAACTCCCCCTCATCAGGAGAGCCTCTGAGGTTGTTGAACGGGCAATCGGCGGCCATGGAACATCTCGGGCAATCCTTCTCGGGCACGAATGGAGTTCTATCCCTCACGTCTGAGAGAGGGCAGTAAGTCCGCCAAAGTTGCCTAAGGAGGGGGCCCCTCACGCCACGCCCCCAAAGGATGTCGGTTCTCGTGTATAAGTAGTCCCCAAACCTCTTCAACCCGACATGCCATGAAGTGGTAGTCTTGCCCCTAAAAAGGAGGTGGATGAATCCCTCTTCCGTACCTCTCTCAACCTCCTCCTTCACGACCCCTTCTCAGCCCCTCGCTTCAGAAGTTCATGGTACGCCGTCTGGCATTTCTTCAAGAACTCAGCTAGTTCATCCCCTTCCCAGACCTTTTCAAGCTTAAACGGCTTAGTTCCATACTTCTCCACGCGAGTTATCTCGATTCTCATAGCCCCCATGCCTCGGGTCTTCAAACCACCGAACTGGATGAACCCTTTCTCACTCATGTCTGCAACTTCCTTGATCGCACCAATGATTTCGTCACTTAGGTTCTCGCCCTTAATCCAGCCTGCAAACTCGGTGCCCGCTTTAATGGGCGCTATGAGGGCGAAGGCCCTAGCTCTCTCGGAGATGGCTCTATACTGGTCGCTTAACGCCACCATTGGCACAGGCTCGCCAACTATCACCTCCTCTAAAGGCTTAACACTTCTAAGAAAGCTGAAGTACAGAGCGCCCTGTCTCGACGCTGTGCCAAACCATGTGCAGACAAAGCATGGATTATCAGGGGGGCATTGAGGTTTCCTTTCTCCTTCAGGTATCTTCGCCCCCTCGCCCAACTTAACACTTTGAATGCACACTTTGATGCCTGCAGCCGTTAGCTGTGCTGAGATTACGTGCCTGAACACGCCTTTAACAGCGTTACCAGTTATAACGGCCCTGTCTTCCATGACTAGGGGCACTAAGTCTATCTCCGTTTTCGCATAGGTCTTGCCTATCAAGTCGCTTATCTCAGTCTTTGCTTCTTCAGTAGCCGCCTGAGTTATCACGGGCTCGAGAGCGGTCGCCTTGTACTCTATTCTCCACAGACTCTCGAGCTTGTGAAAGCCTGGCATATACTCAAACTCAACTTCTCTTTCACTCATTTTCTCTCCCTCCTAGTCCAGGGCGTCAGCATTCTTAACGCTTGCGGGAGTACATCCCCTACCTCTTTTCCGTACTTCTCGCTGAGCCTATCTATAAGCCAACACAGTTTATTTGCTGCCTCTCTTGTTATCTTCCCGTCTTCGGCCATTCCCTTTATCTCGAATTTCAGGACAGCTGTCTCACTCCTTTTAGAGGCTCTCACTATCTTGTAGAAGGTGCTCCTGCTGACCCCCCTAAGAGATGGCGCAACCTTCTCGAGTAAGGCTACATCTTCACCCCTGATAGACACGATCTTACCCCCGAGCGCGAGCACAACGCCATCAAACATTCCTTTTTCCTTAGTGCCAATAAGCTTTAGCACATGCCAGAACGGGTGCTTAGGCCTGGTCACCACCACGGTCAAAGCTGTGCTTATGCATAGCTTAGCCCTCACATCATTTGCTGTGAGATAGAGGCTAGCCGCCCACTCAGGATTCCTAAGGCCACGAATGAATAGCGACTGGCTGAAAGATGTAAACACCATGTTGCTTCTATCCATTCGCAACTCAGAGAGAAGTGCGTCTAAAAATCTTCCATATCCCTCGGCTAAGGCCACGAGGATGTCCGGTGAGACCGGAACATCGCTTTCAAGAGGCTCGGGCACTTCTTCTCGTGGCATACCCGCCAGAACCTGCTCAGCTTTCTTAACAAACTCTTCGGCGGATTCGTGGAGGTCATGCAGGGGCGCAACATGTATCCAAGCTACGTAGGGTGCGTCGAAATGCTTGACCCACATGGCGCTCCCAACGGATGGTCTCCACTCTACCCCACCTCCAAAGCTGTACTCCCTCCGCCGCCATCTTCTAACAATTCTAGGTTCCCGATATCCTGCTTGCGTTCTGATTCTCTTCTTTTCAAGCTCGTATTCGTATACCTCGACATCAACATCCACTCTCGTTTTGGTTAGTTCGTCGAAAAAACCATCCAGGTCGTCGTGTTCACTAAGCACAAGGTACAGGTCGTCTCCCACTTTTAGCGGATGATAACGGCTGAGAAGCTTCATTAAAGCCCAGGTGCTGTACCTTCTCTTTCTCACATACTCCCTCAGAGATTTCAGCCTGTGGGCTAAGGGTGGAGGGGGAACCGAAAAATGCACTATGAATAGCTTATTTGCATCTTTGCCCATAAGAGACCACTCTCTCTTCCTCAAAGCCCAGCTCAGGTAATGGTGAACTTTCAGTCCAACGACGGGGAAGCGGCTGTCTTGCGGATAGTCCGACAGGAGCTCATTTACCTTAGCGTGTGCCTCACCCGTTTCTCCTTCGCGCCTATAAATCTCAAGAATCTTGTTAAACAGGCTGAGTCGTTTCTCCGCAGACCAATGCACTACGTCACCGAACACCTTGACGAGAAATGGGTCTCTTTCACCCCACCTCTTTGAATCAATAGGCCAGTAATTATACTTCGTGCTGGGTCTGGCGATCACGGCGGACAGTATGTCGGGTATGTGATAACTCGGCTTATCGCTCCTACCGTGATACCTTATCCACCGCCAGAGTTTGGGACACTTAGTCCTCACATCCTCGGGTATGTACCGTTTAGCGCATTTTCCAACATCATGGCCTGGCCAGTCCACGAGCTTAAGAAGGTCGTGAGGCGGGGCTGGGCACTTCATAAGAAAGCTTGCACGTCCCATTCTCAAGATATAGGGTGGCTGATAATTTCTTAAGTTTAAAATTCTGAAAAATTTAGGGGGGAGATAGGATATGACCGTTAAGCTTGTCAAAGTTGATTCTCAATACACCTATAGCTGGCCTGACGGCTCTACAGAGGTCTATAAGGCGGTAATCTATAACGTCGTTTTCTCTGGCCAGAGCCGTGAAGTTTTGATAGGCTTTACGGAGAGAGAGGCATACGGGGCCATAAGAAGGCGGGTGGTGGTCTTTGTGGACGGACATCCTGAAGCCGAGTTCTGCGGAACGGACGATTATGACGTAACTGGCCGTTTAGTGGCCATCGTCAGAGGGCCGGATAGAAAGCTCATGGACATAGATAAAATAAGTGTAGAGTACGTTGGGCTACCAGTAGTCGAGCATTCCACAGTCATAGCTAGAGGACGTAAAGGGAAGGCAGGTCTAGTTGTGACAGAGTGCGACCACGATCTCATGATAAGACACGCACTCATTCAATCTGAGTGGAGAAGAGTTCGAGGTAGAGAGCATAAAGCTCCTGCCGGATACGAGGCAGGCGAATTCGAGGGTTAAAAGGGTTCAAGGCTATATTAGGTGAGGGGGTGGAGAATGTAACCGGGTAAGGGTTTTCCGACAAATGAGCCCGGTGGGATGAGGCCTGCCGGGTGATGTAGGCTAAGGAAAGCACAGGCAAGCGTGAACATCACCATTGTGACCGGGGCCATCCAATCACGGGCAACTGTCAAAAGAAAGGGTTTGGGGATAGATGTATGCCGAAAACCCAAAAACAGACCGAGATCACGTCTTATAATAAGAAACGGCTGAAGAGTTTAGGCAGAATCGAAAAAGCTCGTACAGAAACATAGAGTTAGAAGCGTGAACTTCTTTATATACGCAGGCATCAGAAATCGATGTTCTCACGGGAGGGGGGCGGAAGGTTTAAAAAGAGGCGAAACGACCCAAATCATCGAAGACTTGCTCACGGTTTCAGGGGGCGATTCGATGAGAAGAAGAGTGCGACTCAGTAATTTCTATCACTGTTGGTAGCTCTGCATTTTGTTTCAGAGGGCAATTCGATGAGAAGAAGAGAGCCAATAGTGTAACCCCCAGCTTCGTATTTTACCACCCACGGCTTCAGAAGGCGATTCTCACCTTAACCCCACCTAGCCGTACGACAAGGCCTAATGACACCTCTAGGTGAAAGCGCCTTAACTAACTAGCAGAGAAGGAGCTCTATGAATCATAACATAACCGACCACCCATATTCTCAGACGCTCAAACAGCTTCAAGCCCTTCCAGTATCTCGGCGACCCGCCTTATTGTAATAAGAACACACCATTAACCCCCTCAACCCACGAGCCTCCCGCAAAGTGGAAATCTAAATGCTATAGCTATGGATATGATAGAAAGTTACGCAACGACTGTAAATAACGGTTGTTTATGTAATTTTTATAGTGTTTTCTCATAATGATTTCCTGGTTGCAATATTCGACAGAAAGGAGGCTTCTAATATTAATTTGGGGTTACAACATGCGTGGATACACGGTTTTAAACAAGTGCCCTTAAAGACTTTCCATAAAGGGCGAAACCTTAAAAAAGACCCTTTAAGTTTTAAGCCTAATGAGGAGATGCCTAAGGTCGTGCGGGCGTTTAACGAACTAAGTCCAAGGGAGTGGACTAGGTTAAGTAAGAGCGTATGGCCCGCAAGAGAGGTGAGCTCTCCTCGTGCACGGTACCATCTTGAGCATGGAGCTACTTTTTCTGTGGCTTTAGCGGAGCGGGTTATAAAGATCTATACACGAAAAGGAGATCTTGTTTTAGATCCGTTTCTTGGCACAGGAACTACACTTGTGGCAGCTAAACGCTTGGGAAGGAAAGGTATAGGAATAGAGCTTTACGAAAAATTTGTTAATATAGCTAAAAAACTTCTTGCTCAACAAACATTAATTGATGGACCTGAACAGATTGTAATTTGCGATGATTGCAGAAATCTTCTTAAGTATGTTGAGCCGAACAGCGTTCAATTAATGTTAACCTCTCCTCCATATGCAAACTTTATATACCGAGCTGTTGAAGATCGTAAAAAAACACATAAAAAATCATGGCTTGTTATCGAAAATAGAAGTGTAGTAAAGCCATACGGAGATGACCCTCGCGATTTTGGTAATCTGCCATATGACAAATACTTAAAAGAAATTGAACTACTTATGCAAAAACTGTTTATAGTCACCAAACCAGGTGGTTATAATGTCTGGGTTGTAAAGGATTGCAGAGACCCGCCAAAAAGACCATTAGTACCTTTTCATGCCGATATTGCTCGTATAGGTGAGAAAGTGGGATTCATATGGCATGATTTAATAATATGGGATCAGAATGAACAGCGTCGTCTGGTTTTATTAGGTTATCCATCCGTCTTTTATGTTAATATAAACCATACATTTCTTGTAGTTTTAAGAAAACCTATAGGGGGTTAAGCTTTATAATGATTAATATTAAAAAAAGAGAGTTAAGTAATCTTATTATGAATCCCGGTAATACAACTTATCTGACACATAATTTTCATCCATTTCCAGGTAAATTTATTCCTCAAATCCCAAGATATATGATCCAGCGGTTTAGTAACCCAGGTGATGTGGTATTAGACCCTTTTTGCGGAAGCGGTACCACCCTAGTTGAAGCTAAACTTTTAGGACGAAACGCTATTGGTATCGATATTCATCCTTTAGCTGTTTTCATGTCTAAAGTTAAAACTACAAAAATACGTGAAAGCGAATTATGTAAAATACCTGACATTCTTCGTATAATAGAAACTCGTGTGAAAAAAACCCTTCCAAAGATTGCTAAATATAAAACCATTCATGATTTTTCTGAAACAATTACTCACAAAGTTATTGATGATGGCGTCAAAAACGGATTCATTTATAATATACCAGAATTTCCAAATAGAGATCATTGGTTTCAATTGCATGTCCTTCACGAGTTAGCTATCATAAAAACTTCTGTGTTAAATGCGAAAATATCTCAGGAATTAAAAAATTTATTATTATTAGCACTTTCATATATTATAGTTCCTGTTTCCAATCAAGAAAGTGAAACTCGCTATGCTGCCATTAAAAAGCACATACCACCTTTATTTCCATTCCGCTTGTTTAAAGAGAAAGTAATTGATATGACGAGCAGAATAAAAAGGTTTAATAAAATCGCAACAGATAGTTGGGTAAAAGTTTATAACGAAGATGCAAGAAAAATTGATTTTATAAATGACGACTATGTAAAATTAATAGTTACATCCCCACCATATCCAAACACTTATGATTACTATCTTTACCATAAACTAAGAATGTTTTGGCTTGATATGAATTGGGAACGAGCTAAATTAAATGAAATCGGCTCAAGGCTTCGCCATTCTAGTCAGAAAGAGGATATAGAAACTTATATTAACGATATGAATTTATGTTTTAAACATTTTAAAAGAATATTAAAATCAGATGGATTATTAATTATTGTTGTTGGCGATTCTATTATAAGAGGAAAGCTCTATAACGGGGACAAGGTGATATCTTATATAGCTGATCAAAATGATTTCATTCTTTTAGATAAACTTAGTTATAGTTTGGATCGTGTAAGCAAAACTTTTGTTAAAGCTTTTAGAAAAAAAGGGAAAAAAGAGCATATATTGTTCTTTAAATTGTCATAACACCTTAAACATACCGCAACAAAGATTCAGATGAATCATTAAAAGCCTCCCAAACCTTAGGAAGAACAACCTTCCCCTCCCAGCATTTAAATGCTCTTCTAAGGTCTTCCTCGAATGCCGCCACTTTCCAGACTTTTCTATCAATTATCTTTATAATGAAATCTACATTCGCTGGATTCCATGTAGTGCGTGTTCTTTGATTGACCGCAAACCCAACGCCTATGTATATTTTTGATATGTCCCTATCTCCATAACCAAGCCTACGTAATGTATTTTTCAACGCTTCAGTATAAGCTGGTACTTCCTTTAACTTACGAATCTTGTTCACTGCTGAATTTAATTCACCACGACGAGGCCGCGGTTTATTCTCTTCCAATAAAAGTTTCGACGATGCTTTATCATGTTTTGATGGTAGCCATGCTATGATATCTACATATATTCTCGGTCTGGAGCGCCCGCTTTTGTCTATAGGTAGAATAGCAGCATCTCCTTGCGCTCCGGGAAAACTGACTGATACTATTTCAAAAGAGCTTGGTCTTAAAATGTTATGAACTACAATATATGTAACTTCATCTTCGGTGGTTGATGATGCTTCAAGTGTGGCTAATGGTTTTCCATATTTTTTGAATCCATACATACTACGTAGGGCAGCTTCTAGATTATCATAATGGCCGAGAACTGTCTCTTTTCTGTTCCACGTAATTTTTAAACTTTTGTTCATCCAATTTTCTCCCTTGGCATGGATAATTAATCCATCTGAAAATATGTAAATAGCGGACAGTACTTTATTTCTCGACCATAACGTTTGCGTTTTAGGCCAAAAAGAAGTTATATCCATTGTGCTATAGCGATTTATATGCCCGCAATATTTTTTAAGATTGTTTAAAAAATCATCAGAAATACCTTCATTACGAGCTTGTAAGATAAAATTTTTGAACAATTCTTGTGGAGTTTGAGACGGGTGCTTAACTTCATATCTAGCATAAATAGATGGCTTACTTTTATCTTTATCAAATAGCAGAGATGAAAAAATTAATATTCCTCTATCAGGATCTGCTGCGTGAGAAAAGCGATTTATTTTGATAACTACATATTTATCTGATAAAAATATGCGTGCTTTATTTTTATATTTTTTGGTTCGCTTTAACCATTCTGTTTTAAAATACTCAATACCGTTTTCATTAGCTAACTTACATATAAAGTTTTTAAATTCATCCTCTGAGGATAATGATTCCATAACTACATCAACTACGTCTCTAGAGTATGTATATATATCGCAAAAATCTTTAATAGATGCAGCAATGGCTTTTCTTATAACGCAACAGGTTAATTTTGAGGCTTCATGGGGCGGGCAAGATAGAAATGTATTATCTCGTTGCAATACATAAGGATTTGAAATAACAGTAGGCCATTCATCAACTATATATCCATTATAGTTAAATATTTCTTGAAACGATTTAGCTATAATCAGCGGTAAGTTCTTAACAATTTTACCTCCATGTTCTCTAGTCGACCTTTTCTCTCCAGATATCTTGAGATGAACTGCACCAGATAAATAAGCAGCAATACCAACTATAGCTCTCTGTAATTCATGATCTTCAGTAGTTACGGCTTCCGAAAATTCGCCTGTTAAAATCGGAATTTCCACATTATCTTTACATAAGGTAATTAAGAAATCTGGTGTTGTAAGAGAATATATGGCGGACAGGGCGGATCTACCCTGCCCTACCCTTGTGGGCTTTCTCACCAACTTTATATCTATTTGTCTAATTTCGTTTTTAATAATGGGTAATATGAAATGATATGCTTGCTCTAAACACTCATAGTATATCCTAACTTCCATTCCATTATTATAAAATCTGGAAAATTTGATAAATTTTAATGTTTCTCTCAGGGGGCCACCAGTAGCGACCCATCAGCCTTCGACTTTCATGTATTGCCACTGATATCAATATTTTATAAGCGATGTTGAAGAGTTTCCCCAGAATTCAGGGTTTTCGTAGAATATTTCCAAGACGCCCCAGGATGCGCAAGTTATGCCACATACATCAGAAGCTTGCAAGGAAGGCCAAGAAAATGTGGCTCGGTAATCGCCCCACCCGATTCACTCTGACATGATTTCCGGTACACTGCTTTTTTGGTTTCTGATCTTCATTCTTCTCGGCTTTTAGTCTGTTATCGGATGCCTAATCTAGCCGAAGGGGAGAGGTTAGACTCTGAGGAATAAGGCTCCGTCTATTAGATTATGAGAACACCATTTAAGTGGAGGCATCCCCTAAACTCGTCCCCAGGCCCGAAAAAAGGCTCCTAAAGGACGTTAAGAAAGCATTCGATCACGTATTCTTTGCTAAATTAAGTGGTAAACTTCGGTTTTGTTCGATACAGGAAAAATATGGAAGTTTCAAAGATTTTATACAAAGTTCATGGTAGGTCAAACAGGCCCTATGGCACTACATCATGATGTCGGGACATAGAGGCATCGATACATCAGTTCTGTATTGCACGCTCGTATGTGTGTCTGTATCGCGAGCTCGCAGCACAGCAGAGCGGGTGAAAGTTTATAAGCGCCCCCCACCGCCAGCCCACATGGCCTTGGGGAGCCGGGACGGGCTGGAGGCGAGGGGCCGAGATGGGTAGGGCAGCGGACTGTATAAAAGGTTTTCCACGGCCTCTGACGGTCGGCGAGGTTTACAGCGAGATCGTGCTGGGCCGCGGCTACAGGCGCAGCCCCTACGAGGCCGGCTACGGCCGATGCGGTAAGTGCTGCGTGTGGTTCAGGCTCAGCGAGGTCGACAGAGACCGCCTCGGCTGGCCCAAGTGTCCCATATGCGGCAGACGGCTCCGGCTGCACGGCCACAACAGCCGCCGCGGCCGGGAAATGCCCTGGGAGGTCGAAGCCGATGTCTAAGCCCCTGTCGATCGGCGAGGTCTACCTGATCGTCAGGCGGATAGACGGGTCGGGCAGCCCGTACGACCACGGCTTCGGGTACTGCGCGCGGTGCGAGGGGTGGTGGCCCGTCGCGGAGGCGCCGAGGGGCCGCAGAGGCCGGCCGCTGTGCCCCGTCCACCGCACCCTGCTCAGGCTGAGGACGAAGAACCCCCACCCCGGCAGACCCGTCCACGGGCCGAAGACGTACCCGGAGGTGCTCCTAACTGGCTAAACCCCTGACTTACAGCCAGCTCTGCAGGAGGCTGCCGTCCGGCCGGCCAGTCAGCCCCTACGAGAAGGGCTACGGCTACTGCACGGCCTGCGAGCTCTGGTGGCCCGTCAAAGACGTGCCCAAGAACAGGCTCGGCCACCCCCTGTGCCCAGTCCACCGCAGGCCGCTCCGCACACTCAGCACCCGAGGCCGCGGCCACAAGCCGTACAACGAGGTGACCGTACGTGGCTGACAAGAAGTTGTCTAAGCGTCTTAGACAAAACCCCGTCCTCAACATCATTCGTCAGATAGTTTATTTGTCTAACGTTAGTCAATTAAACACCTTCTCCAATAAGAATACCTACCTGGATTTTGTATCATCTCTTGAGACTATTCTTGGTACTTGGAATCGGGCCCGTGTCGCTGAGTACTTCGTTGTGAACGGGGCGGCGACCGCGGCGGTGCTGATGCATAGGCTCGGGCTTCGCTATGCTACGACCTACCGTATTCTCAGAGACTTCTCGAATGTCGGCTTCATCCGGCCGGTTTCGACGGTCCGCGGCGAGCGTGGCCGTGAGGCCGTGGTGTGGGCCGTGCCCGGCGCCAACCCAGAGCGTGTTCGGGAGGCGGTTTTGGAGCATAGGCGGCTTTCGAGCCCGGTTTACAGGGCTGCGGAGCCGTTTATCCGCGAGTTTGCCGGGCGGCCGGGCCGAGACGTCTCGTACCGGGAGATTCTACGGCGCTGCGGCCGGGTGGACGTGGCCGAGGTCGTCGCCCACGAGCTTCAGCGCGTCGCCAAGAAGCGGGTGTGGAGGTGACACGGCGGTGTGGAAGCTGGTTAAGTGTCCGGACGGCCGGGTCGTGGACTGGGAGACGTGCCTGGCGTGTCAGGGGTCGGCGAACGCCCCTTCGAGGAGCTCCGGGAAAAGCTTGGCGGGCATGGTTGAGGGCGTGAAGTTCACGCAGCAGCGTAAGGCCGAGCTGTTCACGAACCTGAAGATGCTTATGGAGCAGGGCCAGCTCAAGCTGCCGCACGATCGCATCCTGTTCTCGCACCTGAATGCAGTCGAGTGCCACCACACATCCTCGGGAGACCTGAAATTCACCCATCCCGAGGGGACACACGACGACGCGGCCGTGGCTCTGGCCCTCGCGTGCTGGGCAGCTTCCCGGCCGGTGGGGAGGGCTGTCAGGCTCTGGGGTGGTGGGTCGTGACTGAGGGTCTACGAAGCCACAGACTGCTCGTCGAGCTGATAGATGATGCTCTGGGCAGGCTTGTCGAGAGGCTGAGAAGCGCCGACGCTGATGAAGCTGAAAAGCTTTTGCAGGCCATAATTCTGCTTAAACGCTTTAGAGAAGAGCTGAACAAATAAAAATGGTTAGATTTTGCGGCGGAGTTGGGCCAGATACTCTGCGTATTTTGCGTACTGCTTCTCTGCCAGCATCTCGAGTTCTATGTAGTGCTCAGCGTCCACGCCCCTCGGCCTCTGTCCGCTGAGATACTGCGTCACGTCTCTTGATATGCCAAGTCTCCGCATCATGTTCATAGCGAACTTTCTGACGTACTTTGGCTTGATGAGGCCGAGCCTCTGGAACCTTCTCTGCACGCCTACGTACGTCGGCAGGTCTCCGCTTTCAACCGTCTTCCTGATGAGGTCAAGTGTCTGCGGTGTTATGCATGCTATGAAAGCCTGCTTCGTCTCCTCCTCGATTCCGACCGTATAGACGTAATATTTGCCATACAGTGCCTCTCTGAGCTTGTTTTCATCCCACTCCTTGAAGACTTTTATCGCGTGCTCCGGCCTTATCGCAGCGTCGAGGATCAGGTTGTAGTATGCCTGATACTTGACGCTTTCAGCCTTGAGCTTCCTGAAAGTCTCTATTATCAGCTCTTCTGGCGGCACGTACTTGTCCTTTCCAACCTTCGTCCTCGGAATCGCTTCTTTGAGGTCTTCGTAGACGCTTTTCGGCAAGCCGTAATAGAGTTTGTAGACTTTGAGCAAGTTTCTGAGCGCCCTGTCCAGGTGGTGCTTCCCGCCTGTGCACCTGCTGAACATCTCAAGCACATCTCTTGGACCCGCCACCGGCTTCGTCATGTACCGGTCGAGATAACTGACGCATTTCTTGATGTACCGCTCATCCTTCCCGTTCTCTCGCATGAAGTTTACAAAAGTTTCTTTGACCTCCTCGTTCCAGACCACCACGTTGCCCGCTGGCCTCTGCGAGACGCTGATGCCGGCCGCCTCAAGTAGTGCGTTCACGGCTATCTGCAGCGCCTCCCTGTCTATCACGAGTTTGTTCGTGTCGGGGGTGGTTATTAATTGCTTTTTGTTTGTCGCCGTTTTTGTCACTGGGCTCGAAAGGCCCCAATGCTGGTCCTGGCTACACCACCGGAGCCAATCTAACTACTGAAGACGCTACACTAAAAGTTTAATTATCAGATGCCGAATTTGAAATCTTGGCCAGGGGCCCGTAGCTC
>Ga0190363_1001449_pt1 | contig 13958 bp, 11 predicted proteins | sample 48721867_MG_FD_161272 | JGI IMG/M metagenome (GOLD analysis project Ga0190363, IMG submission 161272) | Hydrothermal vent microbial mat bacterial communities from Southern Trench, Guaymas Basin, Mexico - 4872-18-6-7_MG | ecosystem: Environmental > Aquatic > Marine > Hydrothermal vents >...
CTCAATTAACATGTATAATGTAAATAGCGTAAGAAACTTTAAATCAACTGACGTAAGCCATTTCTCCTTTCCTTCAACTATGATTTTCAGCTTATTCGGTGCAAATCCTTCCTCAGCTTCTTCCTCAAATAACTTCTTAGCGATGGAATTAACTAGGGCCTTGAGCTTATCCCAAGTATTTTTGAAACCTGCTGCTAAACGATATTTTTCTCCCTTCTTAACCAGGTAACCGTATTTAGTTAGTTTTTCGAGAGAATACTCTACAGCGGTACTGTAGTTTTCTGGAATCGCTAACAACTTTTTTAACTCAGCTAAGCTCAATTCTCTATCTCTAACCCTGAACACATTTAAAATAACGTATGGTAAATAATCTGCCCTAGGAGGTGGCGTAAGCAATTTCTCATTAAATACTATGTAGCGGCCCCAATACAGATCATGTTTCGTTATTTTATACTTATTTCCATTAATTTCTACCTCGTAGCCTATCAGCGCTACTTTCCTCCAACTTTCCTCATCCTCAAACGGTATTAATGTGCTAGAAATAAGGGACGCTTGATCCCCTGATAACGTTCTGTCAAGCAATATTAGCTCATACCCTTTCTTCGCCATTTTATATGCAAGATAATATTCTGAAAATTCCATTAATGTATTAGCTATTCTCGTATTGTCTATGATTTCATCATCACCTAGCAATCTCTTAAGAGTTATTTCACTTTCACCTATCTCGAAAAAAGTTTGGTCGAGCTCAGGTACTCTACTTACATGAATAGGTATTATCGAGGAAGTTTCATCAGATGGTATTTTTTCATCGTAAATTACGTGAAAACCATTACCTGTTGGAATAAGCTTACCTGTTACAGCAAATGCTGCAGCATAGAATATAATTATGTCAAATATAGTATCATAGTACCTAGTACCGTCTATTGCAGCAAAAGATACTTCTTCCTTTAAAATACTTCGTATCTCAGAATTAGTTAGCGAATAAACTAATTTAGAAACTTTGTCTGAAACCGTTCTGAAATATTCTCTGTATTTATCAATTACTTCTCCATACTCTTCTGCAGAGGACATAAGAATGGAAGCTATCCTATTTACATCCTTACTCATACTTACACCTTTATTTGTAAACGAAATTATCTTAGGTTAGAGTTAAAATACTCAAAATATATTTCCTAAAAACCATTTATTAAACATCATGTTTCTCTGCAATACTAGAAGTATAGAAACGTATAAATACTTAAATATACATATATATAAGTGCATATAAGGTGTCTACAATGAATTCCAAGGTAAAATTAACAGTGACGGTGAATAAGGACATCCTTGCAAAAGCTAGGAAAATAGCAAGTGAAAAGAAAATACCTATTTCCCATATTATTGAAAGATTTCTAGATTTCTTCGCAGACCCCTACGTTTACTGTTTTAAGTGTGGAAAAAAGTTCAGATCAAGCGAAGCTGGAGAATGCCCTAAATGCGGTTGGATGGTATGTCCGTACTGTAAAGCTTGTAGATGTAGTTTAACAAACGAGGAAGCCGCCGTAGCCTACTTCATGAGAAAAGTTTACGAAGAACTAGTTGCGGGGAGAGTTAAATGAACGACTACGGTAAACTCATAATATTAACAGGTATTTTCGTAGGCTCCCTAATAACAGCGAACTTCATAGCTGGAGTTAAAATAGTTAACCTATGGGGGTTCATGGTTCCAGCAGGGTTTATAGCTTATGCAATAACATTCCCAATAACAGACATTACAAGCGAAGTTTACGGGAAAAAAGTAAGCTACTACATAGTATGGTCAGGATTCATAGCAAACGCAATAATGTTAGCATTAGTCTATGCGGGACTCTTAATGCCACCACTAACACCAGAAATGCAGGAAACCTACACTAAAGCATTTACACCAGTAGGAAGAATAGTTCTAGCAAGTATGATAGCATACCTAATATCCCAACACCACGACGTATGGTCATTCCTAACATGGAAGAAAATAACCAAAGGAAAATGGCTATGGCTAAGAAACAACGTATCAACAATAACAAGCCAACTAATAGACACAACAATATTCATAACAATAGCATTCTACGGCGTCTTACCCCTAAACGTAATACTAGGTCTCATAGGATCACATTGGCTCTGGAAAACAATAATAGCACTATGTGACACACCATTTGTATACATAGGAGTGATTATGATTAAAGGTAAACATATTCCATTACTGGAAGTACATAAGCAATAAATATAATAAATTTCAACAAAGAGTGTAAAGTGAGTATTAAATTCTTTAAGGTAAAGTGTATTCTCTTTGATTAGAGTGTACACTTTAAGGATATGTTATATGATGTTAATAGACCACGCTTTTCGCGTAAAATAGTATTAATACTCCATAAATGTGGATTTTGTCCTTTCTTCTTGAGAAAGAAAAATAGAGAAATATTATGAGAGATCCTTGTAGTGAGGGATGAATGCAGTGTCCGTACTGTGGATCTTCAGAATTAATAAATAAAAATCTTAATCACGTTTTCTTCTGTAAAAAATGTAATAAGAATGTACTTAAAAAGTGTTATAGGTGTGGAAAAGAAACATATGCAAACATTGATGAATGCCCTTTTTGTAGAGCATGGTTACCTGACTTACCTACTTCATGGATACGTTCGGCAACTCACTTACAGTTACTATTTAGAGTGGTAAAGATAGTACATGACTGCCTGAAAGACAAAGCAACACATGAGGATTTAGGTTTTGCCTTATTATTCAAGGAATTAGCTGTAGTTGATCCTCGGAAACTTATGAAAAAGGGCATAAATTACCTGAAGGATACACCTTTTAGACGAGGAAGAGAGTATGCCTTGAATGCCTTATATTTAGGTCTACTAACAAGATCAAGCAAAAAACCATATGTATACTCAGTCACTCCAATCGGTCAGAGATTTCTATCAACAGGTAACCCTCTTGAGCGTTGGGCAATAATCGTAGATAGAATATGTAAGTTAAAATTAACAAACATATACGATGAAGCAGGAACATATAAGCGTTTCCGTTTTCGCCCATTTTTAACAACTATGAATCTTATTAAAAAATTAGAGGAACGTGGAATTAAAGTTACATTAAACAAGCTTGCATTGGCCTTTCTCTGCAAGAATGAAAATGCGGATTTAAAGAAAGCATTAATGTTTGCAGAGAAATATACAGATGATGAGCTTTCAAGGATGTTTTTTAGTAATAGTAGGGAAGTACAGAGAGCAATTAAAGGTGTTGTAATTCCATGGTTAAAGGAGTTACTTTTAATAGCAACCAGGAATAATGCTTACTACCTAACAGATATCGGTAAGAAAGTATGTAACATTTACGCTTCTCTTACTCCGCTATGGTACGAAGACATTAAAAATGATAATGAGGTTGCAAGAATACTTCTTTACCGCTTAGTTAGAAATAGATTGCTAAGCGACACATCCCTAATTAGTATAGGGAGCATATTAAGCATAAAGACTGATTATGATTTTGACATCTTCTATGATATACCTGTAGATAAGCGCAAGAAACTATTACATATATGCTCTAAATTCCTAAAGGACAATATTAACATTGAGGAGTTGTTTAAAAAGCTCCAGTTAAATGAGGCAGCCAAAATTTTAAACCTGCTTACAAACGAAGAAAAGGAGAAAATTAATGAGGTGTTCCAGGAAATGGAAGGAAAAAACCTAAGATTGTTAGATAGAAAAACAGGGAGTATGTTTGAAAAGAAGGTTCTTGATGTATTAAAAGAACTAAGATTCGAAGCATATCTCTACAGGGATGAAAGAACATTTTCGAGTATAACTTTTCCACCTGAATTAAGATGGGCATTAAAAGGCGAAGCTAGAGAAAACCCTGACATCATAGTATATAGACCCTTATTATTACTGGTTGATCCCAAGGACGATGTAAATAATGAATTATTCAAATTAAGGGCATATGACTACTATGCGTGTCATCCGGAGGTAAATGCGCATGCATGCGTCATAATTACTAAAAAACCTTTAAAAGAATTCTCTGTGCTAAACAATGTCACTCGCATAGTCATAATGACATATAGAGCACTATTAAAATTAGAAGAGCGCAAAGAAGAGTTTTCTATGAATGAGATCTGTTCATTCTTTGTACCACTTGAAAATAGAGGTAGATATGTTTCCGCGTCCGACATAGAAAGGGATAAAGCAATTAGCAATTTAAAATTCTTGCAAATTTATAGAGTTCAATATCCTATAGATAATATAAGGAGATTTATTCTTGGACCTCTTTCCCCAATGGCAATCAACATTCTTACGAGGATATGTAAAAAATATGATGGAGAAATTAGATCGGACACGATAATTAATGTTTTAGAAGAACTTCATGTACCTAAAAAGGATGAGAACGTTCTTTATTGGAAATGGCGTATACTCGAAGTACTTACAATGATTCAAAAATATTGGAACACAAAGGAAAAGATTTATGAGATAGAAATTGAACCCAAAGAAAAAATAAAGGTGAAGGAAAAATACCGAGAACTGCTTGCTCTATTAGATCAATCAAGCGTTAACGAGTATAAAGAATTAACCGAGTGGTTGCAGACGTGTATAAGTGTTGGTAAAAATATTTCAAAGGATTTACGGAAGATGTTAAATATGGTGAAAAGGGTAACTATTAAATGTTTAAGTCGTTGAAGAATTGTTCGAGACCTCTTTCTTTCAATAAATCATCGAACCATCCGTTTGCGAGCGCTTCATTTATTAATTTTACTTCATTAATTATTACTATGAGATTATGCACGGCCAATTCCGCACTAGGAATGCTACCTTTTCTTGCATAATATTTGACCCCACCTAGAGAATTAGCTTTCAAACACATTGGACAACAACAGGGAATGCTGGAACTCATTACGCGTTTACCATGTTTAATATTATGTAGCTTTATCCTCTTAAGGATTTGAGGAAGAATTAATTCACGATACATTGCTGCTCGTAAGAAAGCGAAACTATCGAACGATGTTATTCCTATTTTTGCAAAAGCATAGATAATTTTCATACTAGAGATGCCAAAAACATGTACAGGTTTATATGTTAATTTCCGTACAGTCTTCACAATACTAAGAATGCTTCTATAATTATTTTTTCTTTTCACTAAAGATCCTATACCATAACCATCGAATGTTCTTCCTTGTACTTCTAGAGATTCATAAAAGCTCACTTCCTTTTCTGCATCCTCTTCGCTCAAAGCATGAATAACTCCAAAGAGTTTTATTCTTGAGCCCCTATAGAGCCTTAAGAAAAGTTTAGCTAGCTCATGGTTTTTCTTTAGTAGTTTTTGTATAGTATTGCATGATGATCTGCTGTCTAATGGATAATCAAGAACAAAAGCAACGTCTGGAGATGCTCCTTGCTGGATTTCAGCTATTTTTTGTGGGTCAATGTCCAAAAGCATGCCTCTATTTAGTAAGGAGAAACCACCTGAATCCATGTAAACTATGATGTCCTTGGGTAAACCTAAATATTCTCTAATGTTTGTCCCAGGTTTCAATCGACCACTTTTAATAGCCTTAAGTACATAGTATGTCGATATCATTATGTGATCATGTAACCTCAACCTACTATTATCGTTAAATCCGCACCAAATTTGTTTTAGTACGTTCCATCTTCGCTCACCCTCCCTTAACGGTTCCTGAATAGAAGGTATAATCTCCATATTGGTACCTTATATAAATAATAGGACTTACTCTATTAAAATGGAGCAAAGTTTAACTATATAAACTTTGCTTATCTAGTCTCATGAAAGATACCTGTACCAGGAATAAGGAACTTATCAGAATTCTAGGATTACAGGGTACTTACGAAATACTAAGTGAGTTAGAAAAAGGTGAGAAACGCTTCTCAGAGTTGAAAAGGTTAGTAACACACTCAACCTTAGCAAAGAGATTACGGGAATTAGAAAGATTAAAGCTCGTAAGTAGAAAAATTTTGAACACTAGACCACCTATTGTCTTATATAGTTTAACACCAAAGGGTAAAGAGATAATAAGTTTTCTAAAGAGAATAAGTAAGGAGAATAATTAGCAGGTTGCCGCGAAGTACATGAAAAATATGGAGGTACACTAAATGAAATATTTCATACCAGAATGGGACGATCGCGTGGATCCAGGGTACGACTTTATTTCAGATAGTCATTCAAGATCTCATGAGGAGAACCCTTTACGAAATGACGTCTACATTTGGGACATTTTCTATCCTAGTAATATTCCTGTAGATGGTGTACTTGTTTCGAGAATGAAAATTATGCAAAATAAAACCAAGTATCAATTAATTCTCAAACTAGGTATTCGTAAATTTCTACATCTACCACAATTTCTTAAAATTATGGGTGATTGCGGTGCTTGGGGTTACATTAAGGAGGAGGAACCACCGTTCAAACCTTTAGAGACACTGGAATACTACATTAAGTGCGGTTTCGACTATGGTGTTACCGTGGATCATTTAATAGTTCCGGAAATTTACAAAAACAACCCTAAAGAGAAGGAGCGAAGATGGAGGATAACTCTAGAGAACGCTCGTGAGATGTTTGAGCTTTGGCAATCTAAGGATAAATACTTTAACTCTATTAGGCTAATTGGTGTTGCGCAAGGATGGGATGTCAGTTCCTATAGGCGAGCTGTTAGAGAACTTTTGAGAATAGGTTATGATTACATAGGGTTAGGTGGCTTAGCTAGGTCTCCTACCGGTGTTGAAAGTTCTGTTGGAGAAACTAAGACTCTTCTAAATGTTGTTAGGGGTGTGTGGTTAGAGGTTAAAAAGTGGATGGAGGAGACTAAGCGTAGAGTTGATATTCATGTGTTTGGAGTGGCCCGCTTAAGTGTGCTTCCCCAGTTGATGAGGTACGGTGTTACCAGCTTCGATTCCGCTTCTTTCCTAAGAAGAGCATGGTTAAGCGCTCAAAACAATTACTATACCCTTGAAGGAAAGAGCTATAGTGCCATTAGAGTTCCTCAAACAGAGAAAAGTCCAAAGGTAAGAAGCATTAAGGATAAGAGCAAACTCGTTGAACTTGAAAGAAAAGTGCTTGACATGCTGCGATCTTATGATAAAGGGGGGGTTTCTATCGATGAGGTAATGGAAGTTCTTAGAGAATATAATCGTATTATAGGTCAAAGACCTGGAATCGAGAAACTGTACTACGAAACGTTAAGGGATACTCCTTGGAAAAAATGTCCCTGCGTCATTTGTAAAAGCATAGGTGTTGAAGTGATAATATTCAGGGGAAACAATAGGAATAGGAGAAGAGGATTCCATAATGTATGGGTATTTTATCAACTCTTTAGGAGAAAATGTCCGAGAATTTTTGTGTTCACTAATTGCACTGCTAAGAAAAGTAAAGACCCGAGACCTATCCCTGCTTTTGAAAGATACCTTGCCTCTCCAGTTTTTAGAGTGTTCTGGGAGAACGTATATGATTTACCTGTAGAGGTAGGAGTACTGTCTGCAAAGTTTGGACTTATCTATTGGAGTACGAGGATACCGTATTATGACTATAAAATGCAGAGAACTGATGTTCAGAAATTCGTTAGAGAACTTGAAGAAAAACTGAGACGTTACGATAAAATATTCTTTATTGGACTAGGCCTCTATAGGGAAGTAGTTCAGAAAGTGAAAGATAAAACAGGATACGATATAGAAATATTTCCAAAAATAGAGCTTACGGAAAGAGGGAAACTAGACATCATAGAGTACATGAAGCAAATAAAAGCCTTTAGAAAAGCAATAATGAAATCTATTCCTGAAGAAAGTAGGTCCACTAAGGAGGTTAAAGAGAAGGTACAGCTAACCCTTGAAGAGTTCTTAAAATAGCTTCTTCCGCTCATCATACTTCCTAATAGCCGCTTTTAAACTCCTTTCCAGATCTATACCAAGCTTATTCGATAAAGCAATTAAGGTAAAGAACAAATCCCCTAACTCCTCTTCAATTTCACGCCTACTCCCCTTCCTTAAAGCACGTGAAACCTCACCTAGCTCCTCAATAAGCCTCCCTAAAATTTCTAACTCAGTCCAATATCCTCCACTTTTCTTAATCCAAGTATCAACAATTTTCTGAAGTTCTGAAAGATTCATTTCTAATACCCTGTACTTAAATAATTAAGGATTATAGTGTAATCTTATAGTTCACATTCATTACATCTTCTCTTTGAACAGTAATCTCTATCTAAGTCCCAAAAATAGTCGAAAGCGAAGGGATCCTTTCTTAACTCTTTTTCAACTTCCTCTAGGATCCCATATTTTTTAAGCCTTCTTACCCACTTGCTATTTCTCCATTCATTCTTTAATTTTTTGGCTAGAACTGCAAGTTCAGAGGGGTCTATTCTTCCTATTTTCATACATCTAATTACATACATTATAAACTTAGAAGCTATAGTAGGTCCGATACCATAAATATCATCAATGAGTCTGTGTAACTTTATTACATCTTGACCTGATCTTAAGCTTTTTAAACAAGCGCTTATTTCTCTTATTTTTAAGGCAATATCCTTTATCATCTTTGCTGATTTAATTCTTTTCCCTAAGTCTACATAACTTAAAACAAGACCCTTTACTTTGTATTTCTCTAAGCATCTATCTAGGTCGTCTTCTGATAAAGCCATTACTTTATCCAAGTTAAGTAAACCATGCCTTTCCAATATAGAAAAAACAGAATTAGGATCATTCTTATTCCAAACAATTTCGTAAGGTGAGAAGGGTCTTCTATCGTAACCGATTAGAACCAGGAATTTAAATAAATTATTCATGCTTATTACTAAGCTTTCAGCTGTAAATCCTAGTTTTCCAAATTCCTCAACTACATCTTTAACTTTCTCTTCATTAAACTTTCTAATGAGAAAAGAAGCTATTTCTTTAGCGCTACGATTTTTTAATTTTGGACAATTCTGATTTTTCATTTAAACACATAACCCACTTTTACCTTAGAGACTTAAAAATTATTCGATATATTCTTTACTACTTTAGCTTTAATGAACATAAGAACATCACCTATAATTATTTTGCTCTGTTGACTGTTATTACAATCATGCTTTTGTACAAGTAAAAATTAACAATACAGAGATAATTTTTGACAAGGATACTATAAAGATAAAACCAGAACTAAGTATAGAAGAGGATAAATAATAGGAACAATGGAGCCCAAAGAAAATAACCTTTTCTCACTAAAAGCTTCCGCTTCTAATACAGGAATCAAGAAGAATACTTAAAAGAAGCATCATCAATATTTAAGTAGCGATGAAACATGGCGGCTATAGTTGATGCAATATTTGAAGACATAGCCGCTGTTTTCATTATAGCTTTAGCGATCGTTACCATTGCGGTTGTTGCATGGGGTTCTCTACAGGTTATTGAAAACATGCCTCCGGGAGAAGTGAAAACGGAAGCAAAGAAAACCATAGAGCACATAAGCGCTACAGGAATACTAGCATTGCTGCTTCTAACAGCAGGACCGCCCATAACTCTCTGGATAATCTTCAAGCTTCTTAGTGCAGAGTAAGAACAATAAAAACTGGAAAATCCGGGACACTGCCTTGTGAGAGCTGCGTTCTAATGAAACTATAGTGGCTTCAATATTAATTAGCAGGTGTATTGGGTTATTGTGTTTAGAGTTGCTTCTACTGTTATTTTTTCTGTTCTCCTTAGCTTTTTTGTGCCGAATCCTTGTTTCCACTGTTTACCATAGAGTTCATCAGATATTGCCGCTACTATGGCTAGTTTTACTTTGCGATATGCTGCTACGGTCATTAAGGCTGTTGATTCCATGTCAACCCCTAAAACACCCATTTTAGAGTATTCCTTAACCTTGTCTGTTGTTTCGCGGAAAATAGCGTCGGTACTCCAAACACCTCCCCTAAACACCCTTATTTTCCTCCTACCCTTAACCCTCCTAACCTCACGAAACAGTTTTCTAGCCAACTCACTGTCTGGTTTTGGAACATATTTTGGAGGCATATAGTGGTAACTAACACCCTCTTCCCTCAAACCCCACGTCGGAATCAATATGTCACCTATTCTTAAAGCAGGATTTACAGCACCCACCTCACCAACAGCAACAAACACCCTACCACCACCAGCAACCAACATCTCCAAAGTAGTTACAGCAGCCGGAGCCCCGAAAAATGGCCGTGTAAGAAAAACCTCCACACCACCATAGCGTCCTTTAGCGAACCTTGAAGCAGGAGCATAATACTTAACCTCCTCAGCCCCCTCCAACATTCTCAAAGCAGTCCTAAATAGGAAATCAGTAAGCAACATAACAACCCTAGTAGGCACACGAAGACCCCTTTCAGAAGCCATCCTGAAAGGATCTATCACCGGCTTACCCTTACCTATTCTAAACATAAAACACCCTCCCTAACATACTCTATCTCAAGATGCCATTTACAACATTTTACTCCAGCTAAGCTTTATTTTCTAAGCTTTTTCCTTGATACGGACTTCCTAACAACTTCTTTATGGCTTTTTTCATGAAGGTAAGTAAAGAAAGCTTGAAGATTATTTTTATTGAATTATGTTCGTTTTGAAACCTCTGTTCTTATTCTTTTAAGATCTCTTCTAGCTTCTTTGCTTTTTCCTCGGGGATTTTACTTCGGTACAATGAAAGAAGCTTCTTTAAGTATGGTCTAGCACTCCATGAATACATAATTTGGTCATTAGTTAAAACAGCATCAACAATCCTATTTAATTCTTTATCGTTAAGGATTGGAGCTAAATTTAATATGATTTCAGCATTCCAGCCAGCTATCATAAAACTGCCGCTGGTTTCGTATTCAGCTATAATAAGCTCAATTAATCCTTTTTGTTTAATAAAATCTTTTATATGATTCAACCGGGTGAATTTGGCTATGATCGGGAGCAGTCTTTCTTTACCGTGTGAAATATCCGTTAATGTTCTACGAAGTAAAATTTCAAGTAGCTCGCTTTGTAAAGCGGTGTTCGACTCCATTTTTAGGGTAGCTTCTAAAAAATCAAACATCCCTTTATAGTATTCAACTTCTTTCCAACTTAAAAGAGATATTTTATCCATAATAGCGTCAAATATCTGCTTCTTAGTTACTTCATTAAAAACATTAAATTCTCTTACTTTTTGATCTAAAGGAGATTTTAAGATAGAGTCAACAAACTTAGATATATTGGTCGGTTTAATTTCTTTCTTAAACAATGATTTTACAAGGGCTTCTGTATTTCTAAATATTGCTTTAGACTCTTCTGCGTTTAACCTGGTCTTATGTGGATCATGCATAATTTTTGCTCTGATGTGCCTATACGATCTTGCTATGGATAATAGAATATGAGGAACCTCTATTCTTCTTTCTTCCATAGTTTTAATTAACTTCTTGGCTAGCTTCTGGAAATCCTCTTCCTCATAAGACTCGCCTAATTCATCTAATTTTCTTTTAACAGCTATTTCTTGCGCGGAAAGTGAAACAACAGCTACTAACCAGTTAAAATCTAAACCAATTTCCTTCAAAACACTCAGTAAATCTTTTATGTCAACCTCTATACTGGGCATTTTTCCACCTCAGTCTATTATTAGTATTTTAGTTAAGCACCTATTAGATGTTACTCGGTGCTATCGAAAGGCAGCATGGCTTTAATTAGAGTAAAGCTTCCTGCACAGAGATTAGATAGCATATGAGATTAAAAGAAAAAGATGTTTAATTTTAAATTGCCTAATAGACATATGATGTGTTTACTACATTAACTTTGCCAACGAAGCTCTGAATGAGAATACCGAGTTAACTTTGTACAGCATTGCTAATGAAGAAACACAACCTATCCCATTGAAAATAGCAAAATTCGCTTATACTTAACGATATAAAAGCTAAGTAGATGTTGAGAGTTGCTTATCAAACAAAAGCGTTTATAGATGATTGAAAACATATCTGAAAACAATATCTAGTAAAGGAAGGCAGAAACCTGGAAAAGAACCACTAATTAATGCCAATAAAGCATTAAAAATGTGGGACACCACCTCGTAAGGGCGGCGTACCGATTAAGCTATGACCTAGTAAAGGATATGAAATTGTGTGGTTAAATGGCGGCTGTAAAGATGATGTTGTAAAGATAGGTTATGTTTTTAGCTGTTAAATATTGTAGGAAGCTTTGTTCTTGACCCTTGCATCATGGTTTACTTCTATTATCTTTTTCGTTTATGCCATACATATATTGATGTTGCAAGTGTTGTGATAAGAAATATTGTGACTATGGCTATGTACGGGTAATGTTGGCTCCATAAAGTTTGCTCGCCTGCGGTAGTGCTTGGTGTAATAGGTGGAGTTTCTACTGCGGTTGTTGTAAAAGATTGTGTGCTGGACTGGTTTGTTTCTTCAACGCTTACCGTGTAGCTATTTATTGTTCCAGGAGCTGCTGCAACATTTTCCTTAAGGACTTGGTTAATTAATTTGCCTTTCTCAACTACTCCTGCATATATTCCGTATGTGCCGTTTTTCAGCCCCTGCACAACAACTCTATACTGTCCTTTAATCGTATTAGGTATTATGATTAACTGAACCGGTGCTTTAATACCTGAATAGTATGCGCCTTCTATTTGATTATATGTTCTTCCATCATAGTATCCGATAATTCTTCCTTCAGGGTCCACTATAGCTATTCCAACGGGGCTATATGCGGATGCAAAGACCCATCTATTACTTTTAGGAAGCTTTTTAAGCCATTTACCAAAGGATGTTTCAATTTCCTTATTTACTTTAAAAGAATGTTCTTCTCCCCACTTATCCACTACAACTACCTTCTCTATTATAGCAGAAACATATATGGGTTCATTACCTGACAACCATATCTTAACCTCAGGTAGGAAGGCCTTCTCAGCCATTTTTGATGCAGCACCCTTAACACCTTTTAAAATGCTTGTAGCTAAAGCTAGCACGTTTCCAGGCCACCAAGTACTAACCTCTATATCGGCAACAAATGTTGAGTCCTCTCTTCTAAGGGGGAACTCTTTACTAGTCCACTTCAGCTCAGGAACACTTATGCCCAAAGAAAGCGAATCTAAGTCTCTAGCCGGTATATAGCCAAGTTTCACAATAACAGAGGCTCTTGAAACACTGTCGGCAGGACTTAGTTTAACAGAGAATCTTCCAGAAAGCGCAATTTCTTTAACGCCAAAGAAGTCAAGGAGCTCCGATACCGCATCTGGAACCTTATCCACGTACATGTATTCTTCAGCTGAAAGAGAGTACGGTGTAAAGGTTGGTAGCGCTAAATAGTATGTGCTAACACTGCCTTGAACTATGTCAATAAAACTATATGGAACATCTCCCTTAGGATCAGTAACAACCTTGTCTTTAATGCTGAAAGTTTCTGTAGTATCCTTGTAGAGTTTCCCATCAGGGGCGTAAAAGAAGGTTACAAAACGAAACCTACTATTTTCATTAATACCGCTCAATTCCTCCCATGTTTTTGATGCCACCATTATTATAGTGTTAGTGAAACTATCAAACTTAACACTGATTTCATGTCCATATTCCCAGCTTCCTTCGGTTTCATTAAAAATCCAAGTATTATGCTGTGTCCCTTTTATAATAGTTTCATTATAAGGTTGTCCCGATTTACAGTGCATTAATGAAATACAAACTTCATATCCGTCCTCACCAGTAGATGGATTTCCATCCACATCTATGAAAAGACTCCACCCATATTCGAGGAGATTATCTGGTACGAAATCACGGTTAAAAGTAAGAGTTGATGGAACATATAGCAATCTTAAATTTACGTAAATATTATCATTAGAATTATCTGTAAGATTAAACCTACCTGTTTCAACCGTTTGGAGCAAGCTCAGTGAAATTATAATTAGAAATAAGAAAGCAGCTGCAACATATTTGTACGACTTACCCATCCTTAACCCCATAGTCTTATGGGCCATCCTTACAATACAATAAACCCTTAAATTGCCCC
>Ga0190363_1001450_pt1 | contig 13955 bp, 9 predicted proteins | sample 48721867_MG_FD_161272 | JGI IMG/M metagenome (GOLD analysis project Ga0190363, IMG submission 161272) | Hydrothermal vent microbial mat bacterial communities from Southern Trench, Guaymas Basin, Mexico - 4872-18-6-7_MG | ecosystem: Environmental > Aquatic > Marine > Hydrothermal vents > Microbial...
ACCCATTAAAACTAATGAAAAAGGAGAAAGTTTTTTAATAGCTTTTGCTAAAACATAACTTGTTGCTAAAGTATCTGAACCTGCAAAAGCTCTATCTGAAAGTAAAATCATTTGATCAGCACCTAAGGCATAAGCATATTTTAAAAGAGGGACTACATTAGGAGGTCCCATAGAAATAACTATTACTTCAGCATCATAAGTTTCTTTTAATCTTGCAGACAATTCCAAAGCTGGTCTATCATTTGGATTTAAAATAAGTTCCATACTTTCCCTTTTTAAAGTATGAGTTTCAGGGTCAACTTTGATACTTCCTGGTTTTGGAACACCTTTTATACAAACTATTATTTTTTCCATTTGCTACCTCACTATTTATAATATTTAAGTAACTCTCTTGCTATAATATTTCTTTGAATTTCATTTGTTCCTTCATAAATTTGAAGGCATTTTGCATCTCTAAAATATTTTTGAACAGGATAATCTCTCATATATCCAAATCCACCCATCATTTGAATAGCTCTTTCAGTAATCCACATAGCAATATCTGTAGCAAAACATTTTGCCATAGAAGATGCACCAGAAATTTCTTTAGCTCCGCTATCTATAAATTTAGCTACATTATAAACTAAAGCTCTTCCTGCTTCTATTTTTATTGCCATATCTGCGAAGGTGTGACTAACTGCTTGAAAATTATAAATAGGTTGACCAAATTGTATTCGGGAGGTAGCATGTTTTAAAGAGATTTCCATAGCAGCTTGGGCTATACCAAGAGCTTGAGCCCCTGCTCCACATCTGGCAAAGTCTAAAGTTCTGAGAGCCACTATAAAACCCATGCCTTCTCTTGCAAGTAATCTATCTTTAGGGATTCGACAATCATTAAAAAATAATTCTGTAGTAACAGAAGCTCTTAATCCTAATTTTTTTTCTTTTTTTCCTACAGAAAAACCAGGATCATTCTTTTCTACAATAAAAGCACTTGCTCCTCTGGCACCTTTTGCAGGATCAGTTATAGCAATTATAATATAAATATCTGCTATTCCACCATTAGTAATCCATTGTTTCATTCCATTTAAAATATAAAAATCTCCTTCCTTTTTAGCTAAAGTTTTAATAGCAAAAGCATCACTTCCTGCTTGAGGTTCTGTTAAAGCAAAAGCACAAAGTTTTTTACCTTTTGCAATATCTGGTAAGTATTTTTCTTTCTGCTCTTTATTTCCAAAAAGAATAATAGGATAGGATCCAAGAAAAGAAGCTGCATATGTAGTAGAAACCCCTGCACAATAATAAGAAAGTTTTTCAACTGCTAAGCACATCTCAAAACTACCCCACCCTAATCCTTCATATTCTCGAGGAATAATTATTCCAAACAAATCTGCATCTGCTAAAGCTTTAATAGGTTTTTCATCATAAATCTCTTTTTCATCCCATTCTAAAGCATAAGGTTTTATATATTCTTCTCCAATTTGTTTTATTAAATCAACTAAAATTTTCTGCTCTTCATTAAAAGGATATTGGATCATAGAAACTCCTTTTTCTTTTTTAGATGAGTATTTTACTAAAAAATTTGGTTTGAACAAGTAATTTTGATTTTTAAAAAATTTCCGAATATAATAAAAAATAATAAATAATTAAAAATTTTAATTAAGGGGGAAACAAATGAAAAAAGATGAGATTTTAAATAAATTAAGAAAAAACCGTGAAGAGATAGATAACATTCTTTATAAAGCTGTTTTTGAAAATGGAAAACTTTTAAGTGTTATTCAAGAAAGTCTTAAAGAATTAGGTTACAAAGGATATTCCATATATCCTCTTTATAAAGAATTTTCAAAAAAGTTTTTAGGATTTACTGTTCCTGCTATCAATATTAGAGGAATGACCTATGATGTTGCAAGAACTATATTTAGAGTAGCTAAAAGATTGAAAATAGGAGCTTTAATCTTTGAAATTGCAAAATCTGAAATGGGATATACCAAACAATCACCTTTAGAGTATGCTACTGTTATTCTTTCTGCAGGTTTTAGAGAAGATTTTCAAGGACCTATTTTTATTCAGGGAGATCATTTTCAGTTTAATAGAAAATCTTATTTTACTGATGCTGAAAGAGAAAAGAATAATATAAAAAATCTTATAAGAGATGCTATTTTAGCTCAATTTTATAATATTGATATTGATGCTTCAACTCTTGTAATACTCGAAGAAGAAGATCTGGATAAACAGCAAAAACATAATTATGAAGTTACTGCAGAAATGGCAGAATTTGTAAGATCTATAGAACCTAAAGGAACTATTGTTAATTTAGGAGGTGAGATAGGAGAAATAGGAGGTCATAATAGTACACCTGAAGAACTGAGGACATTTATAAATGGGTTTAATAAAATTTTTAAAGGAAATATTGGAATCTCAAAAATTAGTGTGCAAACCGGAACTTCTCATGGAGGTGTAGTTTTACCTGATGGTAAAATTGCTACTATTAATCTTGATTTTAATACTTTAAAAACTTTATCCAAAATTGCAAGAGAAGAATTTGGATTAGCAGGTGCTGTTCAACATGGAGCTTCTACTCTTCCAGAAGATTATTTTAATCTTTTCCCAGAATGTGAATGTGTAGAAGTTCATCTGGCTACAGGTTTTCAAAATTTTATTTATGACCATCCTGCTTTACCTTCAGAATTTAGAGAAAAAATTTATAGCTATCTTAAAACAAATTTTAAAAACGAATGGAAAGAAGGAATGACTGAAGCCCAGTTTATTTATAAAACAAGAAAAAAAGGATTTGGTATTTTCAAAAAGGAATGGTGGGAATTACATCCAGAGATAAAAGAAAAAATTTTATCTGATATGGAGGGACTTTTTGAAAAAATTTTTAGAGCATTAAATGTAACTAATACTTTAGAATTGGTTAAATCTAAGGTATTAACATCTTAAAATATTGAATTTTTGGATAGTAAATGATATATTTCATTCTATGAGTGTTTTTCGGATAGAAGTTTCATCTAAATCCTCTTTTAAAGATGTAATTGGTGCTAAAACAAAAAGAAAAATTCAACAACATCTAAATATTCCTTTAGATGAAGTTTATTTTATAAAAGTATATTTAGTCGAGGGTAATTTTTCTGAAGAAATAATAAAAACCTTTGCTGAATCTGCTCTTTGTGACCCTGTAATACAGATTTATAGTATTAATGATCCGATTTCTTTAAAACTGAATCTTTCTTTTGATTGGATTTTAGAAATTGGTTATCGTCCAGGAGTTACTGATAATGAAGGAAAAACCGCAGAGGAAGCTCTAAGTTATATATTAGAAAGACCCTTAGATCCTGATAAAGAAGGGGTTTATTTTGCTCGCCAATTTTTAATAAAAGGAAATATTAAAAAAGAAGTTGTTGAAAAAATTGCTAAAGAACTTCTTGCTAATGAACTTATAGAAAGGTGGTTTATTCTTTCTAAAGAAAAATTTTTAAAGGAAGGACTTTTCTATCCTGTTCCCCGAGTAACAGAATATTTTCCTCCTGCAGTAGAAAAGTTTAATTTAAATAGTTTTTCAGATAAAGAGCTTTTAAAACTTTCCCAAGAAAGATTATTAGCACTCAATCTTAATGAGATGAAAACTATTCAGAATTTTTTTTCAAATCCTGAATTTATAAAATTAAGAAAAAATTATGGATTAGATGCTTCTATTACAGATGTAGAACTTGAAAGTATAGCTCAAACTTGGTCAGAGCATTGTAAACATAAAATATTTAATGCTAAAATTTTTTATAAGGATCTCGATACTGGAGAAGAACTGATTATAGATAGTCTTTTTAAAACCTACATTAAAGGCTCTACTGAAAAGATTAGAAAAGAAAAGGGAGAAAAAGATTTTTGTCTTTCTGTTTTTGTTGATAATGCAGGAGTTATAAAGCTTGATGAAAAATGGGCTTTGGCTTTTAAGGTAGAGACTCATAATAGCCCTTCGGCACTTGACCCTTATGGAGGAGCTTTGACAGGAATTGTAGGAGTAAACAGAGACCCTTTAGGGACAGGTAAAGGAGCTAAACTTATTTTTAATACAGATATATTTTGTTTTGCTCCTCCAGATTGGAATAGACCTTTGCCTCCAAGAATTTTGCATCCAAGAAGAATTTTTGAAGGTGTAAGAGAAGGTGTTGAACATGGAGGAAACCAAAGTGGTATTCCTACAATTAATGGTTCTATAGTTTTTGATCCTCGTTATCTTGGAAAACCTTTAGTTTATTGTGGAACAGGAGGGCTTTTACCTTTATATATAAACGGAAAACCATGCTGGGAAAAAGGTGCTAAACCTGGAGATTTAGTAGTAATGATTGGTGGAAAAATTGGTAAAGATGGAATTCACGGTGCTACTTTTTCTTCAGAGGCTTTACATGAAGGCTCTCCTGCTACAGCAGTGCAAATTGGAGATCCTATAACTCAGAAAAAGATGGTAGATTTTTTATTAAAAGCAAGAGATGAAAATTTATACAATTCCATTACTGATAATGGTGCAGGAGGGCTTTCTTCTTCTGTTGGAGAAATGGCTAAAGAATCAGGTGGTGCTGAAATAGATCTTGCTAAAGCTCCTCTAAAATATCCTGGACTTCGTCCTTGGGAAATTCTTCTTTCAGAAAGTCAGGAAAGAATGACTGTTGCTGTCTCTCCAGATAAGATAGAAAAGTTTCTGAATTTAGCAAAAAAAATGGGGGTATTAGCAACTGTTTTAGGAAAATTTACCAATTCTGGTTATTTTCATATCTTATATGATGGAAAAACAGTAGGTTTATTACCTTTGGATTTTCTTCATAATGGTGTTCCTCAACTCGAATTATATGCTGAATGGAAAACCCTTTCCTATCCATTAAACCCTAAAGTAGAACCTCCTGAAGATTATGAGAAAATTTTAAAGAAAATTTTAAGAGCCTATAATGTTTGTTCAAAAGAATACGTTGTGACTCAATATGATCATGAAGTTCAGGGAGGAAGTGTTGTTAAACCACTAATAGGTATAAATAATGATGGTCCCAGTGATGCAGCAGTGTTAAGATATGATTTAGAAAACGAAAGTGGAATTGTAGTTGCTCATGGAATCTGTCCTAAATTTTCTGATTATGATACTTACTGGATGGTAGCAAATGCTATAGATGAAGGAATAAGAAATGCAGTTTGTGTAGGTGGAGATATAGAATATATGGCAGGACTTGATAATTTTTGTTGGTGCGATCCTATAGAAAGTGAAAAAACACCTGATGGAAAATATAAATTAGCTCAATTAGTAAGAGCATGCAAAGCACTTTATGAGTTTACAAAAATTTATGGTGTTCCATGTATTTCAGGAAAGGATTCAATGAAAAACGATTATCTTATGCATTTAGGTCTTGATTCAGAAGGATTTAATCCTTTTGGAGTAGGAACTATACTTCCAGATGGGAGTTTAAAAATTTCCATTCCTCCTACTCTTCTTTTTTCTGTAATTGCAAAAATCCCTAAATATTATCTTGCTCAAACCATGGATGTTAAAAATCCTGGAGATTTGGTATATATATTAGGAATAACCAAAGAGGAACTGGCAGGTTCAGAATATTTTAATCTTTTGGGAATAAAAGGGGGAAAGATTCCTCAACCAGACCCACATCTTAATAAAAAAGTTTATCTTAAATTAAGAGATGCTATTTATTGGGGACTTATTGAGTCTGCTCATGATCTTTCAGATGGAGGTTTAGGAGTAGCTTTATCTGAAAAGGCTTTTTCTGGAGGATATGGAATAATGGTAGATCTTTCATCAGTTCCTTATGAAGGAGAATCAAGAGAAGATTATCTTCTTTTTTCTGAAAGTGCAGGAAGGATTTTGGTAACTGTAAAAAAAGAAAAAATGCGAGATTTTGAAAAACTTATGATAGGTATACCATGTGCTTTAATTGGTGAAGTAATTGCAGAACCAATTTTGTTAATAAAAGGACTTGATGGGAGAGTCATAATAAAAGAAGATATTAAAGAACTAAAAAGGGTCTGGCAGGAACCATTCAGTAATTGGTAAAGGAGTAAATTTATGAAAATAAGAAGTTTTATTTATCCTTCTAAAAAAGCTGACAGATATTTACAAAAGATTATAAATAGGGCTGAAGAATTTCCTAAAAAAATAGAAAAAGAAGTAAAAAAAATAGGAGATAAAGTTAAAAAAGAAGGAGATAAGGCTTTAGTTGAATATACTTATAAATTTGACGGAGTTCTTTTTAAGCCAAGAGAATTTAAAGTAGGTAAAGAAGAAATTGAAAAAGCTTATAAAAACATTTCTTCTGAACTCCTTTCAGCTATTAAGTTAGCTATAGAAAAAGTAAAAAAATTTCATTTAAAGTGTCTTCCACAATCTTGGTTTATGGATGAGGATTCAGAGATTGTTTTAGGTCAGATGATAAAACCAGTAGAGATAGCAGGTCTTTATATTCCAGGAGGTAAAGGAGGTGAAACTCCTCTTATTTCAACAGCCATTATGACAGCTGTTCCAGCTAAAATAGCAGGAGTAGAGAAAATTGTTATGGTTTCTCCACCAAGAAAAGATAAAAGTTTAAATTCTGCTTTACTTGTAGCAGCAAATGAAGCAGGTGTTGATGAAATATATAAAATTGGAGGTCCTTGGTCGATTTTTGGTTTAGCATATGGAACCGAGACTTTACCTAAAGTAGATATTATTTGTGGGCCAGGTAATATTTATGTTACTATTGCAAAAAGATTAGTTTCTTCTTTTGTAGGAATAGATATAGTAGCTGGTCCAAGTGAGGTATTAATTATTGCAGATGAAACTGCTAATCCTGAATTTATAACTTGGGATTTACTTGCTCAAGCTGAGCATGATCCAATGAGTTTAGCAATCCTTATTACTACTTCTAAAAAAATTGCTATAGAGGTTAAAAAATTAATACCCCAAGCTTTAAAAAAAGGCTTTAGAAGTGAAATAACTAAAGAAGCACTTTTAAAAAGAGGAAGTATTATAATTGTAAAAGACTTAAATACAGCTTTTTTATTAGCAAATCTTATTGCACCTGAACATTTAGAAATCATGATTAAAGATCCTATGGAATATTTACCTTTGGTTAAAAACGCAGGTGCTGTATTTTTAGGTGCTTATACTCCTGAAGCAATGGGAGATTATATTGCAGGTCCTAATCATGTTTTACCAACTATGGGGTTTGCAAGATTTACTTCCTCATTATCTGCAGAAAAATTTCTTAAAAAAATAAATTTTCTTAAATATTCCCCTTCAGCTCTTAAAAAAGAAGCAAAAAAGGTAATAATTCTTGCTGAAACAGAAAATTTACTTTCTCATGCTGAGGCAGTAAGAATAAGATTAAAAAAATAAATTTTTTAAAATACTAAGGAGGGTTCTATGAAAGAGTTTCATAATTATTTAGAATTTGCAGAAGAAATTATTGAAGATATTGATACTACTGTTGAAAATTTAGGTCCTTGTAAAATTCCTTCACCTTTAAAACTTGATCCTAATTGTTTTGTTTCTGAAGAGAACAGAGTTACTTTAAGAGTTAATTATAAATATCTTAAAGATAATCTTTCTAAAAATAAAGAAATTCCTTCTTTAGAACTTGCTGGTCCAAGACCTTATATTTATTTTGATCCATCTAAAGTAAAAGCAGGAATTGTAACTTGTGGAGGTCTTTGTCCAGGTATTAATGATGTAATTCGTTCTATTGTTATGACTCTTTATTATTCTTACAAAGTAAATAAAATAATTGGTTTTAAATATGGATTACAAGGATTTATTTCTAAATATGGACATGATGTAATAGAGTTAAATCCTGAAATAGTAAAAGATATTCATACCATGGGAGGAACTTTTCTTGGGACTTCTCGAGGGCATCAATCTATTGAGGAAATTGTAGATACTCTTGAAAGGATGAATATTCAGATACTTTTTATGATTGGAGGTGATGGGACTTTTAAAGCAGCTTATAAAATAAAAGAAGAAATTGCTAAAAGAAATCTTAAGATTGCTGTAATTGCTGTGCCTAAAACTATAGATAATGATATTTGGCTTGTTTCTAAAACTTTTGGTTTCGATACTGCTGTTGAACTTGCTTGCGAAGCTATTAGATGTGCCCATACAGAAGCCATAGCAGTTCCTAATGGAATTGGATTGGTTAAATTAATGGGTAGACATTCAGGGTTTATTGCTGCTGCTGCAACTCTTGCAACTAAAGAAGTAAATTTTTGCTTAATTCCTGAAATGGATTTTGATTTAGATGGAGAAAAAGGACTTCTTGCAGAATTAGAAAGAAGATTATATAAAAGAAAACATGCAGTGATTGTGGTAGCAGAAGGAGCAGGACAAAAATATGTTCAAAAAGATCCTCCAGAATACGATGCCTCTGGAAATATTAAATTAGGAGATATAGGTAAATTTTTAAAAGAAAGAATTGAAAAATATTTTAAAGAAAAAAATATAGAAATAGTAATAAGATATATTGATCCAAGTTATATTATAAGAAGTGTTCCTGCTAATGTAGAAGATAGAATTTATTGTGGATTTTTAGGACAATATGCAGTTCATGCTGCTATGGCTGGAAAAACAGGAATAATGATAAGTTATCTTAATGACCAATTCGTTCATATTCCTATTAAAGAAGCAATAAAAAGAAGAAAACAAATAAATTTACATAGTAGATTTTGGCTTTCTGTTTTAGAGTCAACTGGGCAAAAATCCTTAAAAAATGTTTAATTTTACACAAAAGATAATTAAGGGAGGATATTTATGAAAATTAAAATATTTTTGCAAATTTTTATTTTAGCAGAGGTCTTTCTTTTTTTAAATAACATAAAACCTTTGTTTCCTATGTCTGGTTCTAAAATTTATGATGAAATTAAAAAAGATTTTACTCCAATTTCTGGATTAATTATTGGTATAGAAGATAGTCAAATTATTATAGATAAAGGAAGGGCTCAAGGAGTTAAACCTAAGGATATTTTTACTGTTTATAAAAGGGTTAAAAAAATTGTTCATCCGCAAACTAAAAAAACCTTAGGTTACTTAAAAGAAATTATTGGAAAGATTGAAATTACTGATGTAGAAGAAAATTTTGCTACTGGAAAAGTTATTTATCAAAAAGAGTCTTTTCATGTTCCTGCTCCTGTTGAAAGATTTACAGATTTAAAAATACTTATAATTTCTGAAAAACAGACACCTGATGAAAGCTTATTTTTAATTCTTAAAAATAACCTGCCTGAGTCTATGATAATATTTGATCCTAATTTAAAGTTAAAAGATTTGACTCCTCAATATCTTTTGTCCCAACAATATGATATGGTTTTTGTAATAGAAGAAGATGTAATAAAAATATTTGATCATAATTTAAATTTAATAAGGTATTATGGAAATCTTAGTTATAAAAAATCTATTAAACCTTCAACCATTATATCCACTACCAAGGTTTATCAACCCTCAAATAATATTTTTTCTATCAATCCTCCTACTATTTTAGGAAAAATGAAAGGAGAAGTTTTTCAGGCAGAATTTACAGATATAGATAATGATAACAATCCTGAAATGATTTATTTTAATTCTCAAGGACTTTTTATAGTGAAAATAAAGGGTGGGATTTTAGCTCAATACACACCAAAAGCTGGTAAAATTGTAAATTTTTCTGTAGGTCCTTCAGGATGGATAGCTTTGAATATTTTTGATGAAAATGCAGGTATGAGAAGTGAAATTTTAAGATACACTAAAGAAGGATTAGTCCCTGTTATCACGAATATAAATCTTATTTTAAATTTTGTAGATTATACAGCACAAGGAATAAAAGACACTTTAATAGGACAGACTTTTGATCCAGAAAAATTTTTTGGAGATAAAGTGTATATTTTAAAAAGAGAAAATAATCAATTGATATATGTAGCTCAAGTAAAAGTTTCTCCTGATTACAAAAATATTGGAAGTGCTTTTGTTGATTTAGATAGAGATGGAAATTCAGAAATTATTAATTATCTTTCTGATGGAAGATTAGCAATTTACAAAAATTCTAATATGATTTGGGCCTCTCCTTATCCTGTGACAAAACATTTTTATGAAGTAAAGCTTATTAAAGGAAAAAAAGGACAGGAAATAGTAAAACAGATTGTATATCCTTGGATAACACCAGTTTTAACTGATATTAATAAAGATAAAAAGAAAGAGATACTTTTTGTATCCACTAACTTTCCTTTAGAGACTGTTAAAGGTGATTTAAAATATATACCTTTGAATAGTGCTACTTCACAAATATTTGTTCTTGGTTTTGAGAAAACTTATTTTTTTAAAAGTTTAGGAGCTTCTCAAACAGGATTTATTACAGGTTTAGGAGTCTTTAATAATGGCATTTATTATACTTTAGTAAAAGGAAAATATCCAGGAGATACAGAAAGTGAACTTTATTTAAGTATTTTTTAAATTAAGGTTTTTCTATAGTAACAATTGTATGAACATTTCCTCTTGGATGAAAATCTGCTACAACTTTAAGTTTTTTTGGTTTCAATAGATTCCATAAAGCATCGAAAATTTCATTAGTAGCTGCTTCATGAGAGATATATCTATTTCTAAATTTATTTAGCCAGAGTTTAAGAGATTTCAATTCAACAATTTTCTCCTTAGGAATATACGAAATTTTTATTACTGCAAAATCAGGATATCCAGATCTTGGGCAAAGACATGTAAACTCTGGAAAAGTAATTTCTATAAGGTAATCTTTATCAGGATAGGGATTATCCCAAGCTTCAAGCTCAGCTTCTTCTATTGCAACTTCTCCATATTTTTTCTCCTTCATATTTTTACTTAAAAACTTTTTATTTAAATTTTGTAAAAATTTTTAAAAAAACCCAATCCCCATTAAAAGGGATTGGGAAAAAATTATTTAGTAAATAAAGGGGTTAAACCTGCCCACTGTCTCATTTTTTCATAAGCTACTACTCTTGGAAGATTATACATTTCTTTTGGACCTGGATTTTTCATATAAAAAGCATTAACAGGATATATTGTACCAAATTCTTTTTTTTCTACAGCAATTTTGCCTAATCTAACAAGATCAACTATAAGTCCAGCTAAAGCTGGGCTATCATTAATTCTTCCACTAATAATAAGTTCATCTATAGCTTCATTAAAGCTTATGTATTCTATATGCATGGAAATAAATTTTTTATCACCCAAAGGCTCCATAAAACCTGTTGGTTTTATAAAATGTGGAGCATCATAACCTAAAATATCTTTTACAATACTGGATTTAGTAAATTCTTTACTTTTATTCCTTTCTTTATCTGTAAGTGCAAGAAAATCTGTATTACCACCTATATTAAATTGAACTATATCTTTTACATATCTATTTCTCTGAGCTAAATGAGCTAAAATATCAGCTGTCAAAGGAGTAGCTCCTGTAGCTCCGTCATCTCCAAATATTACTAAATTACAATCTTTAGCTAATTCTACATAAGCAGGGTCATTTGCGATAAGAGTAGGAATTGTATTAACAAAAGCTGCTCCTCCTACCTCTTTTGCATAGAGTGCTGCTGCATAAACATAAACCTGAGTAGCAGTTAATCTATCTTTTGCATCATTTTCTATCGCTTTAATTAATTCTTCTTTATTTTCAAATGGGACAAAAGCTTCTGTTGTGCAAACATTTACTATTACATCAGGTCTAAGAGATTTCCACTCCTCAACCAATTTTTCTACAATTTCTTTAAGAGAAAAATTGTCTTCCAATCCCTCTGCTTCAATAGGAAGATTTTTTAAACTTTTCAAATGGATTCCCTTTCGAATTTTTATTTCTTTTAATGTTTCAGGGATACCATTATTCCAGTAATTTTTGACAACTTCAAAAAGGGATTTACCAATTTTATTTTTATCAACATCATAACTACCAACTATTTCAACTTCTTCAATTTTTATAGGTAATTCATTTTTTAAAGGAACTCCATAATATTTAATTTCTCCTTTTTTTATTCTTTCAAGACCAATTGCAAAAATACTTGCCACATATCCCTGTCCTAAAATAACTACTTTAACCATATCTTTTAATCACCCCCTTTCATTTTGATTTTTTAAAAACTGGTTTCAGGTTTTTTTCTACATGCCAGCACCAGAGTTAATCCGACTCTGATATTTGTTAGTATTGCAAGAAGAATAAACAATTCTAAGATTCTATTTACTAAACAAAAAAGCATAGTTATAAATATTCTTTCATCTCTTTTTCCAGGCAAATATTTCATTTGAGGTATTATTTTATAAATATCTTGAAAAAAGGATGCTTTATATCTTTCTGTAGAATAACTTACCATGATAGAGCCAAATATAGCAAAAGCTATAATTATCCAAAATTTATAAGATGGATGGATTACACAAGCTAAAGCAAGAAGAAAAGAAAAATCTACATATCTATCAAGAACTGAATCTATATAACCTCCGAGTTTACTTGTTCTCATAGAAGCCCTGGCTATCTCTCCATCTACTCCATCAAGAATAGAACTTATCTGATATAAAATACCTGCTAAAGGTATGCTTAACCATACTACTGCTGCAGAAAAGATTCCAAGCAAAAAGGTTAAAAAAGTAATTTGGTTTGGAGTTAAATAATCTACTAAATACTCACTTATTTTTGTAGAAATTTTTCTATTAATTAATTTGGAAACCCAACCATCTCCAGTTCCTTTTATAGAATTTTTTATTAAATAATGCTTTGCTAATTTTCTTTCTTTAGGAGTATCAACATCTATCCAAAAATATCCATTTACTTCAGAAACCTTTACTTTTGCTTCTTTTATAATTTCACTAAGTTCTATAACTTTTTTCTCTTTTACTAATCTTTCTGCAGTTTTAAAAATTTCCGGAGTTAAAATAAAAAAGCCTGTATCAAACCCACAATATGAATCTAAATTTTTCCCAATTTCTTTTACTCTTCCATCTTCTACTTTTACCTTGGTAGCTTCATCAGGATTTATATAAAGACCCTTTTTATCAACAATTAAACCTTCTTTTTTAAGTGCAGTTCTAATAAAATCTTCTTCATAAAGATGATCACTCATTACAAGAACAAATTTTTCAGTAACAAAATCTTTTGCAAGATAAAAAGAATAACCATTACCTCTTTCTGGAAAATGATTTAAAATTAATTGATATTTAATTTTGTTTTGATTTAAAAAATTTTCATAAGATTGTTTATATTTTGGATTGGTTATTATGATAAATTCTTTAATTTCTAAATTTTTGAGAATTTTTAAAGTTCTATAAATTATTTCTCTTCCAGCAATTTTTAAAAGTCCCTTAGGCTGATCCTTACTAAATTTACCCATTCTTGTTCCCAATCCTGCTGCGAGTATTACTGCCTGCAAATTCACCTCCTTAAGAAAATAAATTTACAAAATATTGAAATTTAAGAAATAAATTTATCTTCTGGATAAAATACAAATAAATGATTATAATTAATTATTAAAAATAATCACTCTTAAAAAAAAGACAAGTATCACTGAAATTAGAATTTAAAATCATTTTTATTATGGAACTTAAAGATTTATTAGAAAAAATTTTAAATTTAGTAGAAAAAACAGGAGATCTTATGTGTAAATTTTTTTATTCTTCATTTGAAGTATATAGAAAAAAACAAATAGAAATAGTAACTACTGTAGATTATCAAATTGAAGAGCAATTAATAAAAGAATTACGAAAACTTACACCAGAAATTGAAATAATAGGAGAAGAAAGTTTTTCAGAAGAAAAGATATTAAAAAATTTAAAGTATTATTGGTTAATAGATCCTATTGATGGAACAGTAAATTTTGTTCATCGTATTCCATGGTTTGCTATATCCATAGCACTTATGCAAGAAAAAATGCCTATTTTAGGGGTAGTTTATAATCCAGTAACTAAAGAATGTTTTTATGCTATAAAAAATAAAGGTGCTTATTTAAATGGAACAGTTATTAGAGTTTCT
>Ga0190363_1001451_pt1 | contig 13954 bp, 13 predicted proteins | sample 48721867_MG_FD_161272 | JGI IMG/M metagenome (GOLD analysis project Ga0190363, IMG submission 161272) | Hydrothermal vent microbial mat bacterial communities from Southern Trench, Guaymas Basin, Mexico - 4872-18-6-7_MG | ecosystem: Environmental > Aquatic > Marine > Hydrothermal vents >...
CCCTAGAATTAACGCTATAGTAGATGCAGGTAATCTAGCGTCTATTAAGACACTGGTGCCTATAGGGTTGTACGACCTAGGGAGTGTTCAGCCGCCTTTTAAGCTGACGCTCAGCAGGGGCGGTGAGTTCTTTAGACCCATAGGCGGTAAGCCTGAAGTACTGCCAGCTGACGTTCCAGTACTTATGGACAGTAGGGGTGTCGTGATGCATGTTTACCCGCACAGAGACAGCAGGGAGTCCATGATTACTGAGTCAACTAGTGAAGTTCTAGTTGTTGCTGCAGGGGTACCAAGCGTACCGGGAGCTCTGGTAAGGGAAGCTGCTGAAGAAGTAGTTAAGCTGCTAGCAAGGATCGGGTGGGGCTGGTGCGGGAGAATCTGCGTCACTCCCTAGGTGCCTTAATGCCTCGTGCTACTAGTGCCATAATTACTGCCGCTACTGAAGCTGGCAGGACTAGGTACCTGTAGGTAATTGGGTATCCTGCTTGTGAAGCAATGCTGCTTAAGATGATTGGGCCTACGAATCCTCCTAGGTCGAAGCCCATGGCGTATATTGACATAGCTCTATTCCTTACACTCTCAGAAACTGCCTTAGCCACTATAACCTGCTGTGTAGGTATAGTCATACCAATACCGACACCATAGATTACAGCAACAATGTAGCTATATGGTACTAAGTAGGAATTCTCCAACATCAGAACGGAGGCTGCAGTCACTACATATCCTGCAAGCGCTATTGCTGCAGGATTGATCTTCTCAGATGACCTGCCAGCTAAGTACCTAGACACCATGCTGCTAACACCTGACAGCATCATGAAGTACCCGTAAGCCGAAGCCTCATAACCTATGTCTCTATAGTGCGCCTGAAGAAGCCCGGAGATGCTAAGGAATATGACGCCATTCGCAAATACAGCAGCCATCATAGCTAGTACGTACTTATTAGCTGCTTCCCTCCATCCACCAACGTCCCTCCTACTTACAGCGTTTGAGCCGCGACCTGCCTTAGCTGCAGCAATACTCAAGCTAGCACTCATAGCTGCAGCTGCAGCAGCAAGTAAGTAGACAGGTACGTAACCTACGTAATCTACTAAGTAACCAGCTATCGGGGGTGCAGCAATGCCTGCCAGTGATATAAGCATCGACCTCATTCCTAGGGCTTCACCCACTCTACTAGGTGCTACTGTAGTTACTACAGCAATTGAAGGAGATATGAAGTAAGCTAAGCTAATACCCTGCAGTACCCGCCCTATAATGAGGTCCCTAGCTGTTGAAGAAGCAGAGTACAGTACGGATGCTGCAGCGAGGAATGAGCAGCCAAGGGCCATCGCAAAGTAGCTGCTCGTCCTGTCAGCTAGGTAACCTGCTACTGGTCTCAAAGCAAAAGACACTAAGTATACGAGAGACCAGATTACTCCTGTCTCAGCAATGCTTATTCCCAGGTCTCTTGAATACCTAGCTAGAACTGACATTATAAGCTGGAGTGACGTGAAGTAAGCACTAATTATTATGTAGTTCACTAGCAGTGCTGAGAGCCTGCGGCGCACTCACACCCTCATATCTAGGCGTAGGTTAGGATTAAATTAGTTTTAGTGCTAGCTAATGCTTTAACCTTCTAAGCATTCTTTAAGGTAATCGCTAACTAGAGCCTTTGGTTCGCCACTGTAAGACTTGAGCACATTTACACGGACGCTGAAGGCGCCGCCGCTCACTGACGGCTTGGAGATGGATATCACTATGTCGCTTGCGTTAATGATTGGTGATATTTCGTCACTTACTTCAGTTGATGTTACATAAATGGTGGTTACTGAAGCCTTCCTCAACCTGGTTATTATGTTTAAGTAGAAGCTCGTAAACTCCCTGGGTGGGAGAAGCATACTAAGAGTTTCAAGCCCGTGAAGCACAAATATTTCTGGCCCGTACTCACCTACTTGATCGAGTATCACGCTCATTAACTCAGTTACTGAGTATGCAGTTGGATTAAGTGATGTTATCTTCAACAGCTTCCTGAGCTCATCCTCATTAATTCCGTACTTCCTCACCTGACTATTGATCCTGCACCATATGCTTGCGGAAGGGTTTGTCAAGCTAACAAGAAGTACCTTGAGCTTCGCCTTAACTACGGTCCTGAGCAGCGGGACAGTCACCTCAGGTGGGATAGCCATGCCTACTGGTGTAATTACAGCTACTTGGGATCCTGCGTAAAGCGGTCCTAAGACATTCTTTAATGGTTCGCAGCCTACCTCAATAGGCTCCCTTAACTTAGGAGGAGGTATTTCGTACGTCAGAGGAGGTGTGAACACTACTATGCCCTCGCCCTTAACTAGAGTGAAGGGAACTTCAGCTACCGGTATCTTCTTTCCTTTGAGCTTCTCAATTATTAGCTTCCTAACTATGAGGCCTCCCCTTATCTCTGCCTTCATCAGTATAACACCATCAGCTACTACTTCAATAGAAGGTGTTACTGGCTTCTTCTCACCTCGATAGACATCAGTTACTGCTATAGCTGTAGTGTCTTCGTAGCTCAGAACATTATAGAGAGTTGTCTGGATGAAGGCTCTAGCACGTACGTCGCCAAGTACATCTATTGCTGCTGGGATGTTGTCTATAACTACTCTCTTAGGCTTAAATTCATTAATCAACTTAACTACTGTCTCAGCTAGCATTTCGGCAGTGTCTGTTGATGCAAGGGCGGGTAAGGTGACTATTCGTATAAGTCCCTCTTGCTCGAGCTTGTCGAAGTCCATTCCTAAGTTCTTCATGTACTGCTTGAACTTCCTTTCTGGCTCTCCAAACCCTATGTACAGTCCTCTCTCACCATAGGTTCTCGCGCCTTCGTAGAGGAACTTAGCTGCAAATGTAGTCTTTCCTGACCCTGGATGCCCCATTAAAAGAATGAGTGAACCTTTAGGTAGACCACCTACATACTCATCAAAACCCTTAATACCTGTATAGCATAACCTGTCCTCACTCAGCTGTGGACACCCTCAAGATAATACTTATAGAGAATTAAAAATGAAGTCCCTAGCTACTATCATTCAGGCACTCTAAAATATTAGGAAAGTCCTTATTAACTTCTTAAACGACTCTGAGTCACCTTTCTTCAAGTAATCTAAGGCCTCATCTATGTTGAGTCTATGGAGTACCTTAAGCACCAGGTAGATGAAGAAGTCTGCCGCCTCCTCACTACCGAAGTACTCTTTTAGCGTTGCGTAAGCTTCTACGGGTTCCTCCAGCAGCACGTCTATGAAGCCCCTCCTGTATTTGACCTTAAAGTACTTATCTACAGCTACGTGCATTGCAACAGTAGACTTTATTAAGCTTTCAAAGACCTTGCTCTCAATCTTTTTCTTACTTAAGCTCACGGATCTCACCTCCTTACCCTAATAGTTCCATTCTCTCTTTTATCTACGTAAACTTCCTTGCTTGACGCCATGCTATTCCTATTTTTAAGTACTGCTAGCTTCCTAAGGTAGCGCCCGGCCTCTTTCACGATCTTCATAGCTATTATGGTGTCTGCTAGCGTATCAGCAACCACTCGCTCTTCGGGGTAGTTGGCTGCGTACGTGTGGATGCCGGTTATGCCGTGCTTCTTGAGGAGCATGTACATGTTTGCTGCCGCCAGCCAGTAGTCATGCTCTGAACCTATCCTGACTAGGTGCGACTCACCGTCAATTATCGTTATGTCGGGTTTGTACTCGTCGATCAGCCTCATTAACTCGTGAATCAGCGACTCAAACGTATGTATTGTCGTATTTATGCTGATTACTCTCAAGTTCCTAGACCTCCAGTCACTCACCACCTTCTCTATCATTGCTTCTAGCTGCGCTGTAGGTTCCTCTAGAGATATGTAGAGTACTTTCTTACCCTTAAGTATATTTGACGTAGCTATAGTCACTGACAGCATTGTTTTGCCAGATCCTGAAGGTCCGGTGATCAACACTTGAGCGCCTTTTAGTATACCTCCACCCATCATCCTGTCAAGCTCGTCATCTCCTGTAGTGATTAGCTCGGCTCCAAATCCTACAAGCCGCTCGGGCTTCTCGATAGTTAAGAGCTTTATGACGTCGTTAGGTGTTATCATGAACGGTATACCTACAACAGGTACTTTAGTTCCTCTCATCTTCCTTATCTCAATAACTCTCTTAACACCGCCCTTAGCCTTCTCGTACTTAAATATGAGCACTCCATCAACTACGAACTCCTCTACTGAAGCCCCCACAGTCTCAACACCGTACGGCATGTCAGCAATCAATAACGACGTTACCCCCAGAGACTTCAGGCCCCTCCCTATGCTGCTGTGCAGGAGTGACCTGGTCTTCGCAGGACCAAGGACCTGAGTTAGTGCTGAGATGCCATCAATTACTACTCTCTTAGCCCCTACCGATACTACGTTATCAACTAACTTCTCAATGACGTGAACTACAGCTTCAGGGTCAGCAACAACTGGCAGGCCCACGAACTTGAACTTACCCTCTTTCTCAAGCTGCTCAAAGTCCATGCCCACCTGCTTCGTGTATCTCATGAAGTCAGACCTGTCCTCAGCCAAGCTCAAGTATAGGCCTGCTTCACCGAACTTTCTAGCTCCTTCATAGATGAATTTAGCTGCGAACAGCGTCTTGCCAGCACCCGGGTGCCCAGCTATGAGGATGACAGCGCCGCGCGGAAATCCTCCATCAAGAATTTCATCTAGCTCGCTAATGCCCGTCGGGCACCTCTCGATGACGGGCTTATCACCCATTACTAGTTCACCTTGGGATGAAGTATCAATATAATATTATTAATTGATACCATAAAAATCTTGCCTGGTAAATATCGTTAATACGTTATAGCACCCTAGCTTATTGCGTGCTGGTGCAACTCCTCAATCGTGTGAAGGAAATAAAAAGATATTTTTTGCGGGTATTACATGAGCTTAAGTAGCATATTCTTTAATACTGCTGACTACCTACCCCTGTATTATCTCGAAGGCCGCAGTTACTGTAGCTGTCACGGGATATCCTCTGCCCACTTCTATCGGTACTTCAGGTAGCTGGCCTGCAAGGACAGTATACTCTAACTTAGCATAGGTTCTCACATACTCTGGGGTGCTGTACTCAGTCGCAACGTACACTATCTTGCCGGTTGAAACATTAAGTTCTTCAGCTACCTTCCTGGCCTTCTCATAAGCTCTGCTAATAGCTAGCTTTAGAGCCTCTTCTTTTGCTTTCACTAGCTCATCCTCGGGTACAGTGAAGGTTACTCCCCTCACCACATCTGTTCCTGCCTTAACTGCCTCGGCAATTACCTTGCCTGCCGCCTCAGTATCTGCCTTAACAGCTAGCACGTAAGATGCAACATATCCTTTAAAGACTCTGCTGCCGCCAGACCACTCATACTGTGGGGTCAGCCTCATTGAGATCGTCTGAACGTACTTAACACCGCTGAGCGCTTTAAGTTTATTAATTAAGTTGCTTGCTCTGCTGACTACATCGCCATAAGCCTGTGTTGCATTCTTGTATGGTTCAGGTGTCTCGATGCTCAGGTATATCATCACTTCTGACGGAGTAAGGTAGACTGTTCCTGTGGCTGACGTCACTATAGAGTTCTCAGGTATGTAAGCCTGGGCTCCTGAAGGTAGCGCTAGTCCATACGGCTTCATTTGCGGGCTCGCTCCGCTGCTAATTCCTCCAGAGTAAATCCCCTGCTCTGAGCTGCCACTCAGCAGCAGCCCCATGACGGTTGCTGTGGCTGCTGTAGCTACGATAGCTAAAGCTACTAAGGCTGCAGCTAAAACCTTACTCAAATTCATTCTTTAGATCACCAGCTAAGTAGTGTACCTCAAACATAATATAGCTATGCTATAGAACAGCCTGATCTAATAGCTAGAATAGCTCTAGATTTTAAGTGGCGGGTGTTATTTTCCTCAACTCATTAGCTAGGGCTATGAGGACTGCAGCGCCGACGGCTATATATATCAGCCCTAGTACGTACAGCACGCTAAATGCAAGAGCGAACATCAGGCATCACCTTAAGTGCTAATCTATTTTACAATATTACAATAGTATTACTGTTTTAGCGCGTATATGTCTTTTCTTTCTACTTTAGATTTAATTAACGGTAACACACTAAGTAATACCTTATGATTTTCCGAAAAAGTCAAGGCCACGTATTATAGCTTATTAATACGCTCTACTCCATCCACCCATTAATTCTCAACGCTTCAACGAAGTCTTCGAAATCCTTAGGTGTCAATATTACGTACGTCCCGTCCCTTAACTCAATAACAACTGCTTCACCTGATGATGTCACAGCTAGAAACGCTTTTGCTCCATTAGCTAACTTAAACCACCCGAGCTTATATCCTGGAAGTCCCACACCAAATAATCTGATAGTAGGTTTTAGGTATGCTGCCTTCTCCAGATTAACTACACTTACGTGAGCTACTTGGCTTCTCTCTACGTTCACCTTGAACATTATTGGGCTGTAGGCTCTTATGTAGCTGCTGCTCACAACTATCGTGAACTTCGCTATAGGTAGCACGATGATGACCGTAACAACAGCTAGTGCTGCAGCTATGACACCTACGATTATCCAGACCGACGTAGGTACGGAAAGCGTAAATACCTGCACGCTAATTACACCAGTAATAAATCTAAGCCAGCTGTACGTAAAAACTTACCCTACTTCGGTGCCGCGCTCTCCTTGCACCTCTTCACTACATCGCCGTAATTACTGTACAGGAACCCCAGTATCTTTGATGACTTGATCACTACCTTACTCTTCCCTCTGCACGCTTTAAGCATCTCCGAAATAACATCAACTATCATGCTGTAGGTGCGCATGCTCGCCTCATCAGCTCTAGCAAGCTTGATGTAGTATTCCTTAAGCGTCCGCAGCTCCCTCTCATGCTTGAGTAGGCTGAGTCCAGCAATAATAACTAGAGCTATTGCTGCAGCAGCTATAGCGACTGACGTGGCTGACCTCACTACGTCAGGTACTGTAGGCGGCAGGATGTACCACGCTGCTGCCGCAGCTATGAATAAAACTGCTGCAGCTCCAGCTAGCGCGCTCCTCGCGGTACTCGCTAGCGCCTCAATACATGAAACAGCTAAGTCTTCTGTAGTCATTCCTTCAAGCGGTACCTTGAATGTGAAGGTTACTGCCTTTCGCTGAACATCTACTGAGCATCTACCTAACTCTCTGTGCTTGCTCCACTTAATCGTGACCTTGATGTATTCCACGGTTGAGAGTAGCTTAATTAGCCTAGATGCAGCTTTAAATAGCTTTCTCCCGACTTTAACGTAGTCTTGAGACACAGCAGTTTCTCCTCGTGTGCTATGTCGTGACGAGCCTAACTACATGTATTTCATTAACACGTCAATGTACTTTAGCCCGCTACCTGTATTGACAGCCACTACTACATCGTCCCTGCTTACGTACCCTTGTTCTAGTAGCTTCCGCAGAGCTGCTACAGTAGCTGCGCCTTCAGGACACGGAAAGATGCCCTCAGTCCTAGCTACCTCCTTCACAGCATTAATAATCTCTTCGTCACTAACTTCCACAGCCGTCCCCTTACTCACTCTCAGTACCTCCAGTATCAGGTAGTCTGCGTAAGGCTTAGGCACCCTAATACCTGCTGCCAGTGTCTTCGGGTTCGGCCACGCCTCAACCTCGCTACGCCCTTCTCTGAAGGCCTTAACTACCGGAGCACAGCCAGTGCTCTGAACAACTATCATCTTAGGCATCTTCTCTTCCTTGATGAACCCTAACTCAATTAGTTCCTTAATACCTTTCCATATACCCAGCAGCCCCGTCCCCCCTCCTGTCGGGTAGATCACTACGTCAGGTACATTCCAGCCCAAGTCCTCAGCTATTTCATAGCCCATGGTCTTCTTACCCTCAATTCTGTAAGGCTCCTTCATGGTTGTCATGTCGAATATTCCTTCCTTATCCTTAACCTTAGCAAGCTCTTTAGCTGCATCAGCTATAGACCCCTTCACAAGCTCTAGCTTAGCTCCATAGACCTCTATTTCCGTGATCATGGCCTTAGGTGTTTCTTTGGGCGCGTATATCCACGCTTCAATACCTGCCTTAGATGCGTAAGCTGCTAGAGCTGCTCCTGCATTTCCAGCTGACGGCATACCTACTATCTTGATCCCTAGCTCTACGGCCTTCGATATAGCTACCGCTATGCCGCGGGCCTTGAAGGTCCCTGTCGGATTGAGTGACTCGTCTTTAATGTATAGCTTACTGATGCCTAGTTCCTGACCTAACCTATAGGCTTGAAGCAGAGGTGTAGCACCCTCACCCAGTGACACTATATTCGCAGTTCTCTTCACGGGCAGCAGCTCCCTGTACCTCCAGAGCCCGAGCGTCCGCGGCCTCCTAGCTAACTCACTAGGTGTCAGAACCTCCTTAGCTAACTCGATATCGTACTCGGCGTAGAGGACTCCGCTGCACGAGGGGCACACTGTGTTTATTTTATCTGGGTTGTAGACTCTTCCACACTTAGTGCACCTCAGATTTTTGAGTGCTGAGTTCGTGCTACCTGCGAGCATAGGCATCACAAAAAAGTAGGAGGCGTGATTTTAAGTAAAAAATAATGTTATGATACCCACACTCCTCTCTTAAAGTCTATTAACTTAAAGAACTTCGCAATTGCTGTGGTTACTGTTAGGTCTCCGGTCACGTTGTTCATGGTTCTCATCATGTCTAGGATTACGTCAATTCCGCCTATCAGCGGTATCACCTCTAATGGCAGACCAACCGAACCCAGTGTTACTGTGAGCATAATCAGCCCTGCACTAGGCACTCCTGCAGCTCCTACTGACGCCATCACCGCAGCTACAGCTAGGGTGGCTAATTCAGCTCCAGTCAGTGTCCTACCTATTATGTCGGCTGCAAAGATAGCCACTAGCGCCATGTATATGGCGGTGCCGTCCATGTTTATGGTAGCTCCGAGAGGTAGTGTGAACGAGTAGAGACCTCTGTCAATACCTAGCTTCTGGTCTGCTACTCTCATCGTTACTGGTAGAGTTCCTGAGCTGCTCCTCGTTACGAATGCTGTCAGCATAGCCTCTGAAGCTGCTCTGAAGAACCTTATTGGATTTATCCTAGCTATCAGCAGTATGCATGTGTACACTAGGCCTATCTGCAGGGCTATGCCGAGGGCTTCAGCACCAATTAGCTTAGCGTACGGCACAAATATGGACACTCCTGTCTTACCTATCACTACAGCTATTAGTGCGAAGACACCGTAGGGAGCTACCTCTAATACAAACTTAACTATCTTGTACATGACCTCTGACAGCGCATCAAATACCCTGTACGTGACTTCAGCAGCTTCCTTAACCCTAGGTATGTCTGACGCACGCAGGAAGGCTAGAGAGAGACCTACGAACAGCGCGAATATTATGGTTGGTATGACCTTGAACTCTGCTAAAGCAGCGAATGGATTAGTCGGAATCCATGACAGTATAGTCTCCAGGAAGCTGACGGGCTTAGGAGGCTTGTAAGTTACTCCAGGGAGCGTGAAGCCTGCGCCAGGGTGAACAGCTAGACCTATTCCCAAACCTATCGAGACAGCTATGAACGACGTTATTATATATATTACCACAATTAAGCCGCCTGCCTTACCCAGCTTCTTCGGGTCTATGCTAGCTGACCCTAGTACTAGCGTGAAGAATATCAGCGGCATGACAATCATCTTCAGCAATCTCATGAAGAACGTTCCAAGAGGCTGCACAGCAGTTATTTGTGGGCCGACGAGCAGACCCACTATAATTCCAATGACGAAGCCTATGGCGATCTTATATATTACGGGGAATTCAAGGTACTTTCGCCAAAAGCTCAAGCCCTTATACCCCCTATAATGCCTTACATTATAAATATACTATGAATAAAGTTAAAAGAGTTTCTATTATGAAGAAAATCTTATTTTTAAGCACTTTATAGCTCTTTCCACTGTCTTACAATAAAGCAGTTGTCCGCAAAAGCAGATCGAATATTATTTTAACTTTAATGGTCTGGTCTCGAAAAATAGTTACTTTATTACTAAGATGTAATACCCAGCGTACTGACCTACTACCTCATACCTGTCCAGGAGCTCGCTTCTCCAAGTGGTATTACTGTAGTATAGGGTCACATAATTTTGTCTAATTAAGGAGTTGTAGAAAGCTTCTTCACTTACGTACTTATCGTAGGTAGGCATTACTATTACTGTGACGTTGTACCTCCAAGACACCTTCGATACATTTACGTAGTTAGGCATATCATATTCATCAACAATATACCTAGGTGACAGCCCGCTCAGAACAGATATCTTGTAGGAATTAGCTATTGACGAACAGAGAACGTACCCTCCCCTTACAGACCAAGCATATATTACTACGTTAGCTAACTGCAGATCTTTCTCGTACCCTGAAGTCGCGTTAATTAACTCATTACCTAAGACACCATACGTGAGCGAATTATGCGCAGCTATCAAAAATAACACCATTAAGGTAGCTAGGACCTGCACCTTCCTGCTCTTGAGCGCTTTGACAGCCCATGTAAAGCCTTCAACACCTAGTATGACTAGGTAGGGAAGGGTGAAGTAGAAGTAAAGTGGGTGGTCAATTATGAGTAACCCCTCACCCTCAGCCAGCAAAATAGCTAAGGGTGTCAACATGAACGTGAGCTCTCGCAACCTACTTTCCGCAATGTACTTAATAATACCTAGCGGCGCTAATACTGCTAGTGGTCCTGCAAGCTTATAAGCTACTCTACCTATTCCTAGGTAATTTGCTGACAGCGGATTAGTCAGTCTCTCAATGATTAAGTTGTAGTAGCCTGCCGCGCCGGGTGAAGGATATACTATGAACTCAAGGGGGTTGCCAAATATTACTGCATTGTAGGTAAGCCACCCCAGAATTCCTAGGTAGGCAGGGGCAACATATGCAAGCACCCACCACCTCCGCCTCTTTACCTCATTAACACCCACAGCTACTGCTAGTGCCGCTACTACGAGCCATGCTTCATATCTGGCTAGTGTAGCTAAGAGCACGAGTGCGGATGCCTTAGTTAATGACTTTAGTGAGCTGTTCCTACAGTACCTGCTGAAGTAATAGAGTGCAGACACTGCTAAGAACTGCCCTATCGGGACCATATAGCTCGATGAGGCATGTACTACTGTGTACATGTTGGCTCCGTATGCGGCAGCAGCTAGGATACCTGCCTTACCTCTAATTAACATGTATATGGCTGATGCCGTAGCTGCCGTCACTACCGCATTTATTATTGCTCCTGCAAGCCCTGTCGTGTATAGGAGGTCTATGGGTGTGAGGAACATTACTGTTAAGTGGTAGAGAGGCAGCCAGACAACCCCTAAGTTAGATAGCTTTGAGTTCTCTCCATTGTCGACGACTGCTCTAGGTATATACAGATGTGCTGCATTATCGTGCCCGTACCTCGTGTACTCGAGGATTACGTTAGTACCAAATACACTGATGAGTGTGAGTGAGAAGCCTAGATAGGCCCCTAACAGCACAGCAAAAATTAACCATGAAGACAGCTCCCCCTCTTCACCCATAAGGAGGAGCCTGTGTGCTATCCTCAATACTTTAGCCACTAGCTTCACAGTTCCTACCTCACAGTCTTTCTCCACTCTCTCGGTGCTACGAGTGCTGCCACTGCTACTAACCCATTCAGGAGCCAGTACAGCGGCATTAAGAGGACGTAAGGTGAGTACTTCTCAAATCTTGAATCAGCTAGTGTGTAGAGAAGTAGGTAAATGAGTAGGAGGTTCCCAATAACCAGTAGGGCCAGCCCCCAGTAGAATATTGGTGGAGGGTACATAGCTGTTATAGCACCTAATACGTTCAGCGACCTAGCTAAGTAAGCGGCCCAATACGTCAGGAATATAACGTCAGATATCAGCGTAGCTATTGCAGCTATGGGTGAAGCGTAACTTATAAGTAATGTTACCACCTCCTTCATACCTAGCTTCCCAAGCTTCTTCGAGAGTTCTGCTAGGCACTGATAGTATCCCTGGAACCACCTCAACCGCTGCTTAAGGTGGTAGTACAGGCTCTTAGGAGCCTTCTCAATGATGAATGTCTCACTTAAGTAGCTTAAGTTCGACCTAGACTCAGCTAGCTTGAGCACTAAGTAAGCATCCTCAGTAAGTACTTTAGGGAACCCGCCTATCTTCTTCAAGAACTCAGTAGTTACTGCTAAGCCCTCGCCGCTCAATGGTACGTACCTGCTCAAATTAGTTAGTGCTGGAAGTATCACGTCATACCAGAAGAGAGTATCCAGTGTGAGTAGCTTAGCGTGTAGACCACTGCCCACCCTATAGACCTTAGTCGTTACTGCTGAGGCACCAGAACACATCTCACTAGCTACTTCCTCGATGTAGTTAGGAGGTACTTCATCGTCAGCATCAAAGATCACTACGAAGTCTTCGCCGCGCAGGTGCTTCAGCGCTTCATTTAGTGCTTCAGCCTTCCCATACTTCCTGCTGCTATTTACCCTAATCACTCTATACCTAATCTTACTCTTCCTGAGATACGACCTAACTTGCTTGACAGACTCTTCTGTATCGCCGTCATGATCCTCTATTATTAGGTACACCCTCATAAGCGACTTATCGTAAGTCTGCTTAGCTACAGACTTGAGTGTCTTGAGTACACTCTCGGGTCCCTCCCTGTAGAGCGGAATTAAGACACCTACCCTCAGTCTTTTACTCACGCAGGTTCGGCTGGTCCGTTGGCGCGTGAGATTCCTACGCTCCTTCAAGATTAGAGCAGCTATAGGTACTAAGTAAATAGTGAAGACTACCTGTAGCAGTGCTGCCGACGCAGCCAGCACTACCCCATCTAACAGCAATTCTCAGCCACAGTTATTAGCAGGCGGGTAAGGTTTTTAAGGTGTGAGGCTCATCCACTGACTTCACGGTCTAAGTATGCTGCGGAATACTCTATAGTCACAGACCTGCTGAGCTCCTCTAGGTACATCCAGTCACTCCACGATAGCTCCCAGCCACACGCGCCAGCATTCTCCTCCACCTGCTCCGGCGTCTTAGCACCTGGTATCGGAACTACTGCTGGGCTGGCCCTCATGATCCAGTTAAGTGCTACTTGAGCTGGAGTCCTCCCGTACTTCCGCGCTACCTCCACCACAGCTTCGACGACCTTCCACACACGCCTGAAGTTCCTCGGGTGAAATATAGGGTCTGCCGACCTGACGTCAGTGAATTCCGGTAGACTCTCTGGGGTGTACTTGCCTGTGAGCGCACCCTTAGCTAGGGGTGACCAAGCCATTACTGCAATATCAGATGACTCAGCGTAAGGTATGAGCTCTGCTTCAGCCCACCTCTCTAGTAGGTTGTACCTGATCTGGATCACAGCTACGTCCTCTCTAGACAGGCACGCTCTGAACGACTCGACCAGCTCTGCAGGGAAGTCACTCAGCCCTAAGTACCTAGCGACTCCTAACTTAACTAGTTCTTCCATAGCTCTAGCATACTCACATGTGGGGTAGTTGTGCCAGCAGGGAGGCCAGTGAGCTAGCAGCAGATCCACGTACTTGACCCTCAAGTGCTTAAGTGACTTCCTGATTGACTTGAATATGTCGTGCTTATTCAGGTACTCCCCCGGTATCTTAGTTGATATGATCACTTCATCCCTCTTGACGCCGAGCTCCTGCAACGCCCTACCTAAGTAGTCTTCACTCATTCCTAGTCCGTAGGCCATAGCAGTGTCAAAGAAGTTAATGCCTACTTCAATAGCCTTCTCAACTACGCTCTTAGCCTTGCGGTAGTCGGTGAGACCCCACGACTCACTGAACTGCCAGACCCCTAAACCTACCCTGGACACCTTAAGGTCCGTCCACCCTAACCTCACGTACTCCATGTCAGGGCGCCTTATGTAAAAATCTTTAATACAAGCTAATTAACTGTACTGTGCAGCTCTTCAGCAGGTACTTCCCTGCTTTA
>Ga0190363_1001452_pt1 | contig 13950 bp, 25 predicted proteins | sample 48721867_MG_FD_161272 | JGI IMG/M metagenome (GOLD analysis project Ga0190363, IMG submission 161272) | Hydrothermal vent microbial mat bacterial communities from Southern Trench, Guaymas Basin, Mexico - 4872-18-6-7_MG | ecosystem: Environmental > Aquatic > Marine > Hydrothermal vents >...
AAATGCAGGTGTGGGGGGTGGCGTGGCTGATTTGGGCTGGCGTGGGGGGTTCGCTTTCGGTTTTCCGCGTGTCCTGCTTTTCGGCTTTTCCTGGTTTTTCGTGCCGGCGTCATGCTGGTTTTATGTGGCTTCCCGGTGGTCGCCTGGTGCGGGGGCGCAGGGATGCCATGTAGGGTTCGAGCCAGGGTGGGCGGTATATCACCACGCGGACGCCGTACTCAGCCGCCATTTTCAGGTGGAAGGGGCTGTCCTGGGTTGTGAGGAGGACCAGCTCGAGGGGCTTGTGCCAGTGCTCTGCAAACTCGGGGGTGTGCTTGAATAGTTTGGCGTACTGGTGGAGCTGGAAGATTTTCCACCATTCCGGCCTCACCAGGGCCTCCACAATCACGACCTTGTCGCTTAAAATCACGACGGCGTCGGCCTGCGCCATCCAGGGCTTGAGGGCGCGTGCCTCCTCGGGTGTCCGGATGCGGGATAGTAGCTCCTCGCTTGGCGCGCCGAGGCGGACGTTTGTCTGCCAGGTGCCCGGGGGGTAGGTTTTCATCAGCCACTCCATCAGGTATTGCTCGTGGACGACGCGGTATTTCCGGGTCAGCTCGATCACGCTCCCTTTACAATTTTATCGCTGTTATTTATGTAGCCGCCGACATAAATACCCCCGTAAACTAAAAGCTTGGAAGGAGGTTGAAAGCCGTGAGTTTGCCCGAGATCCCGGCTGGTATGCCTGCCAAGGCAACCGTCCGCCGGATCCTGGATCCCGAAACGTGGAGGAAGAGGCAGATCGAGACGCTGAAGAGTGTCGGTCCTACAAACTACAAGATCGGGATTGCTAACCCCCACAAGGATCCCATCGAGGCGGGGATCGCTGCGCAGCCGGTCTACGTGGCGAAGATGAAGGACGACGAGGTTCTCGCCCGCAGGGTCAAGGGTCTGCAGGCTACCAACATGGACGAGTGGTACGCGCTGTCGGCCAACCTCGGCAGCGCCAGGCTGTCCGACGGCGTGGCGAAGAGGGAGTTTAAGGTTGCTAGGTTCCTCAACGCGTGGGTGCCAGTTCTCGAGGACCACGTCAGGAAGCTCGACGCCATGCCAGTGACGACGGACGCGGAGCGGGAGGAGAAGGTGCTGGCGAACATCAGGGGCCTCAAGGCGCTCCACGGCGCCTGGAGGGGACGCTGAAACCCCCCTTTTTCACAACTTTGCCGGAGGATGAGAAGGAATGGCCAAAATAATCCCGCTTGACAAGATCATCACGCAGGGGACGGAATACACCTCACACTCCCGCGCCTGCTACCTAATACAAAAAATCGGCACCGACGCGACGAGCAGCACCCACCTGGACATCGACGGCGTGGACATGGGCGCAATAGTCGCGGACGTGGCCCCCCTCAGGAAGACCAGCAGCTACATCGTGGGCCCCCTCGACCTGGGAGACCTCCCCTACGCCATCCCCCCGGACACCGACTTCAAGGTGGAGGGGGCGTCGGGGGCGAACGTCAGGCTCATCGGCGTGAAGTACCAGCTTGCCCCGGGCGAGGCGATACCCGGCAACGTGATGAACGCCTTTAACAGGCAGGGAAGCCACTACAGGCGCTACGTCACGGGCAGCTACAGCTTCGGCGCCGCCACGGCGTGGAGCGACGGCACCGAGGTCACCCTGTACACGCTAACCCCCGCCACCATCGAAACCTACACGTTTAACAACATCCTGATGGTGGACTACGCGGGTTTCACCGCCAACCCCGGCGACGTGGTGATAATCCTGTACCTGGACAACACGCCCCTGGAGTACCTCACAGGCGACAACGTGGATGGCGGCTTCGACCTTCTCTCGCTGCCACACCGGGACGACGTGGCAAGCAACGAGGAACCCTTCACCCTCAAGGACCACCCGGTCACGGTGGAGGGCGACCACACGTTTAAGGTCACGGCCAAAAACGTGAGCGGCGCGGACATATCCCTCAGCAGCGCCTCGATAACACTCTACGCCGTCTGCGACTACCAGAAGCGCGGGGGAGGGACCTAGCCATGCGGTTCTACAGGTTCAAGCTCATCAACGTCGGCTCGCTTTCAGCCGGCGGCAGCACGGAGAAGTCGTGGACGGCTGACGAGGACTACACCATAAAGCGCATCTACGCCGTCGAGACGACGGAGACCGCCGTCGGACTGCAGTTCCTCACCGCCACCCTCCGCGTGGACGACTACACCTTCACCACGGACAGCATCCCCCTCAGCATGCTAGACGGCTACAAGAACCAGGTGCCGGAGATCGACGTGAACTTCGCTAAGGGCAGGACGTTCTACGCCAGCGTCACCAACAACCACAGCAGCAGCGCCATATCCTGCTACCTGGTGCTGGAGCTGTGGAAGCAGTAGCCCCGCGGAGGCGGGACAGTGACAGACTACTACACCGCAGCCTTTTTCCTGCAGGCCGCAGCAGGCGCAAGCGGCAGCGTGACCGCGCTCACCGCACCCGAGGGCCACAGGTGGAAGGTGAAGAACATCTACTTCAACTTCCCCTTCGGAACCGGCTGCGAGCTGGCGGTGCAGGTCTGGGTGGGGGACGAGCAGTTCAGCCCGGACGAGGGCAGCTGCCGGGGGGACGCCATAACCCTGTTCATCCCCGTGGACAAGAGCGTCTCGGGCGGAAGCAAATTCGTGGTCAGGTACGTGAACGAGAACACGACCGCCGCCAGGAAGGCGGTGCTTGTTTTTATACTTAAGCGTGAGGACTAGGGGGGTTCGGGCTGCCGGTTTACGCCTACTTGCTTACGGTTCCAGCCGGCACTCCCCCCAGCAGCCCGGCGGAGCAGGCCGTGGAGGTTGAGGGGGAGGTCATCACCCTGGTGAGCGTCTTCATCCCGCCGGGCCATGCGGGCAACACGGGCTTCCGCGTCCTGTACGGGGAGGAGAGCGTCGTCCCCTACAACCTGGGCGGGTGGATCACGGGGGACGGCGAGACCGTTCCGCTGAGGCCCTTTTACGAGTGTCCTGAGCAGCCGTGTCCCCTCAGGCTGCAGGGGTACAACCTTGACCCTGACAACAGTCACAAGTTCTACGTGCGCCTGGAGTTGCTGGACGAGGTTGATGCCCGCCCGTTCAGGCTGCTGCGTGGGCTTGTGGAGCTTTTCGAGGCGGTTTTCGGGGGTGCAGCTGTTGTCCAGCTTCCGCGACTATGAGATTTATAAGCGTCTTGCGGAGCTTTACGACCGGCTGGAGGAGACTAACATCAAGCTGGACGCGCTCGACGCGGACATCACCGAGCTGACCAAAGCCATCCGGCAAGGGTTCTTTGGCTTCGGGCAGGTGCTGCTGACGGAGCTGGGGTGGGAATGCCGCCCTCTCTTCGTGTGGAAAGCCGGGAGTGGCATTCCCTTTGCCGTCGAGGTCAGCGATTCCGGCTGCTACGTCAAAACGGTAACACCGGAAACCGCTGTTTCTGAAAGTGCTGGTTGCGTTAATGTTCAGGGTTTGCCGGGTGTTGAATTATGCTGTAGCAGCGCTGCGAATAGTTACGTTAAATGCTTTTGGGAGTTTGGGTTAATGCCATCGCTTGGAAAGTGCGCTGTTACCTTCACTTTCACACCTGTTACAGTTGCAACCAGCGACACGCTGGAGTGCGGGTTTGAACACCAGTACAGCACAAACATCTACACTTTTGCAGTTGCATACGTTCAAAACCAGCTTTACCCCGTGCTGTGGAGCGGGGGAGCATGGCAGCCGCTGAGCGGCATTGAAACCGCATGCACCTTCACGCAAAACAGCGTGGTGACGTACGCGTTCAGCTTCGACCTCACGGCTAAAAACTACGTTAACGCTTACGTTAACACGCTGTTCGACGTCAGCAGTTACTCAGCTACAGTAACCACTACAACGGAGGCGAAGTACGTTAACAGGTGCTACGTTAAGGTTTACCACCCTGACAGTGTAGTAACAAAATTTCGTTTGCATGAGGTGGGATTGTGGAGGCTAGTTTAGGCTACGTTTGGGATGGGTCTGCGTGGCGGCGGCGGACTAAACGTCTTATTCCTAAGGGTTGGAGCAACGATAGCAGTATAGCAAGTAACGGGTGTGAAAACTATTACATAAGTGCCGATGAGGGTGAGGTGTGGCGGCTTGAAAACATGCACCTTTACGCCCCAGCTGTTTCCGGTGCCACAAGCGGCTACCACTGGTTTAGAGTTATACAGTTACACTCGTCAGGACTATATGCAGTATTGTTAAGCATCGTTAGCCATTACAACGACCCAGTTTCGTTCCACTTTATGAGAGCAAATCAGGCAACCTACGGGCAATCGCCGGAAACGGAGGTAGCCCAAATTCTTGCAATTAAAAGTGCGTTATGTGACAGTTACGGGAACAGAATATGGTTGCAATATTGCAACTTCACCAATGCAGCACAGACTGGCACTCGGCTATACCGTATCATGCTGCTAAGCATTTAGCGAACGCTTTTTAAGCCCCCCACGCCGAAGTTTAACTGTTAGTTTAAAAAACAAACGGAGGTGGTGTGATGGAAAAACTCCTCAAAGTCGTCGAACACCCGCACATATACATAACCAAGAACATGCTCAAGCTGGCGGGCATAATAAGCATAACACTAAACTGCCTCTACGCCATGCACCTCTACGGCAGCAACCCGGTGCTAATCCTCCTCTCGGCGGACATCCTAATCCGCCTTCTAGGCTTACTCTGCGGCTCCATCGGTGCGATCGTCGGCGCCGAGGTCGTCGGCAACAGGCAGCCCCTCAAAGTCCGCATAGTGCCCGCCAGCCCCGAAGCATGGGACGCCGAAGTCGAAGTGAAACCCCAAGACTTAAGGTATGTAACCGAGAGGGTTCTCGAGGAAGAAAAAGAGGAGGAGGGTGAGAGAGATGCTGGCTAGCGACGCAGACATAAGCAAAGCCTTCTTCGCCGCCCTGCTAAAAGCCTGCAGAAGCAACTGCAACTGTGACGTCTGCCAGCTCCTCCGCAGGGTGGCGGACATGATCGTGCAGGGGGTGTAACGCCCACCCCCCGCACAGGCAAACCCGCAGCCCCATGAGGAAAATAGTAGTTTACGTCACGGACAGGCTGCACCGCTGGCTCCAATCCAAGGCGGAGCTGCACGGTAGCCTGTCCGCCGCAGCCCGCAGCATCCTAGCCCGGGCCCTCGAAGCAGAAGAAACCTGCTTCTTCGCCCGCGGGCAGCCGCCGGCGGAGCCAACACCCCAGACGGCAAAACCCAACCCTCCGGCAAGGCACCCCCCGGCAGGGGGAAGCACGGAGGGCGGGCTGGAGGGGAGGGTTGAGTTGCGCCAGCAGCTGCTCGCGGAGCTAAAAATAGTACTGCAAAAAAGGCTGAACGAAAAAAAAGAGGAAGTTGGGTAGGGGCTAGCCCATCAGCCGCCTTATGCTGCGCCTGACCCACCACGCTGCAAACAGCATGGCGGCGACCAGGACGACGGTAGCAAACACCACATCCCACACGGCTCAGCACCCCCGGCAAGCCAGACGGCGCATTACCGGCTGAACGCAACGTCCGCCAAGGACGCCGCAAGCGAAACCAACGCGCAGCACTGCGCGTTGCTGTCCCACCAGGCACAGTGTTGCTTCAGGCAGACCCTGTCCTGCAGTGGACAGAATTTGATGTCCCTAGTTTTTTTATCTGCCACCTTTGTCGCCCCCTTCCTCGGGGCCTAAGAGGTCACGCAGTATCCCGTAGCCGCCCTTGCGGAGAACCTCCCTGACGAGGCCCTCCACCTCCGCCTTATGCTGCGCTATGGCGTCCTGGATGGCGGCACAGACGGGCTGCAGCTCGCTGCGGCAATCCTCGCAACTGCTACCCTGCTGCTTGCATTGCTGCTCGATCCAGCTGGCCCAAGCGTCTAACTCCTCTAGCACCCAGAGACGGTTTTTAATGGTCTTAACCGCCTCCCGCAGCTCGTCGTAGTACGCTTTCACCAGTTCGCGGATCCACTTCCGCGAGCCGGCGCTGGGCTTACTGGTTTTCCTCTCGCTCACCCTGCTCGACCTCCTCGAACAAACCGGCGAGGTAACTGATGGCCTCGCTGTATGTGACGTGGGGCTGCTGAAGCTTAACGGTGAGCTTGATGCGTACCTTGTCAAGCCGCGCCTTGGCGTCAGGGGAAATGTTAATGTTCACCATCCCGACCACCCCGCGAAAAAGAAAAAGCGTGGGTTTAGTCCGCGGCCGAGCCGCGGCCCTGCTCCAAAAGCTCCACTTGCCTCCGCTTTAGTTGCAGGTATTCTTGGTACATAGCCTGCTGCTGCTTAAGTATCTCCGCCAAGACCTGACCAACCCTGTACTCCGAAATGAACCTCTCCGTCGCGGGCCCCGGGGCCCGCACGCTGGGACGGCCATGGCCATATATTAATATGTACCCCAGCTTGGGGTCGAAACCCCAAAGTTGTGTAGCGTGGCCATGTAACTCGTGAGCAACGCTGAGATAAAGCCAAATTGGCCCCCGTCCAGTGAGTATATAAGGTGCGCCTGGACGGTGCCTAGCGGCGACGATCTCCCTCACCTTGGCAAGGTACACTTGCATCAGCGCCGGGTCAGCCCCATCCGGGCTGACCTCACTCCAGACTTGCTGGATGTCGATGACTATTGCCCTGGCAGGAGGATCCTGCCGGACGGTTCCAGCCTGCGCCACGTGAACCACCACACAGCCCAGTCGCCCGCAGCGCTTCGTTCCGGGAGGCTTAGAGCCCCCGTGCCCCTGCTGGGGGGGCTGCGGGCGCTGAAACAGGTACTCAAACCCCCTAGGGCTCCCCGTGTATAATATATGTAAAAAACACTATATATATTTTACGGTCTGAGTGTGCTAATATAATATAACATATTATATTATAATAATATGCTGGATGGGCTGAGACCGTAAAGTTTATATAGTGGTTTGTGCATATATTATACACGGGGAAAAAACCCCCAAGGGCTCCCCGAAACCCCCCGCGGGATCAAAGCCGGTCCCGCGGGGAAGCCCCGACCGCCCGGACGGGCGGGGATGAGGGGGCCGCCGCCCGGGACCCCCCCACCAGGGGCACGGTTCCCTGACGGGAACCAGGAACAAAGCGTCCCGGGCGAGCACCCGGACAGGGTGATGCGGCATGGACACTGTTTCTCAGGCGCTGAAGTATATTGAGGAAAGGGCAACAAAGCTGTCCCGGTACAGTGATAAGCTCCGCCAGAACTTGGCTGTGCTCTTCCACGCCTTCAAGCCCAGCTACTTCTGCCGCTACTGCCACCAGAACGAGGCGCTGCACGGTAACGTTAAAAGCCACGACTTCAAGCCTGCGATCGAGGTTGGAATCAAAGTTCTTGGCGACCCGTTCCTCGAGGAGCAGGACAAGGTTTATCCTAGTATGCACTATCTGTGGAGACTTGAAATCCGCGAAAACCGCATGTACCTCCGGGAGGAGGACTGGGACGGGGAAAGACTTCTAGAGCACCGGTACTACCATGTCGAGCAGGCACCCAGGTACGTCCTAGTTCGTCTAGTCAAGTCCGGAGCCATCCCCAAGTTCCTTCACAAGATTGTCGAGGAGTTGGAAAAGACGGGCAGGGAGGTCGGCGAGGCCGCCGAGTTGGCGGAGAAAATAGCCAGGGCGGTGCAGGAGTAGCCGGCGCAACCCCTTCTCTCCCCCTTTTTCTCTCGTCTCAAAGCCTCCGGGCGGAGGCCCGGGGGCGAGAACGAGAAAACCCGGATGGGGGTGGCGGAAGCCGTGTACTTCGTGTTTCCAACCGTAACCAAGCCTCCGGTCAGGGGGCCGGTGCCCCCAGACCCGGAGGAATAAAAAATTAATCTTCCTGGTTTTTTCCTGGTTTTTCCGCGATGTCCTGAAGGGTTGCTTTCAGGTGTTGTAGCATTTTGTATATTGTTTTTGTCATCTCGAGCATGGCTTTCCAGGCCATGCAGCTGGCTGCAAACTCGCAGCTTGCTTCTTTCGTGTTGCACACTTCGCAGTTAAGCACAAACGCTTTTTCAGGCGGCCAGATGGACAGCTTGTCCCACAGCCCGTTTACGCAGTCCAGTGCCTCCGTGACCTCCTTTAGCCAGTCGCACACTGCTTTCCTTGGCAGCTGCGCGGCGTCCTTGTCCCAGGCGCTGCTGATGTCCGCGTCGTCCATGAACCAGTGGAGCCAGACCTTGTCCGCTGCCTCGAGCAGCCTCCTCGCCGCCTCGCGCTGCCTCCTCTTCCTCTCGATCTCGTCCTCCTCAGCCATCCTTCTCGCCCTCCTCGAGCAGCTGGCTTACTGCGAGAACGTGACGCATTTTAGTTATCATCATTCGCGCCGTGAGAACCGCTAGCCGGAGTGCGTGCCATGCTGTGCAGCCGGCGTAGAACCTGCACCACTCATCATCAAAATTGCACACGGGGCAGTTGAGGTTAAAAGCCTCCAGGAACGGGCATTGCTTCATCATCTCCGTCGCCTCCGTCAGGTAGTCCTCAATTACCGCCACATTCCCTTCGAACGCTTTACGTTCCTCCGCTGGCAGCTCCGCCACGTCCTTACCCCATACCTCCTTCACCACATTGCTCCATACCTCCCAGTATGCCCTCAAACTTCTGGCGGCTTCCATGAGCTGCTTTCCGGCCATCTTCCTCTTCTCCGCCTCTTCAGCGCCCTTCAACTTCCCGCCTCCATCCTTTTTTCCCCGTCCAGTATTTCCCGGGCCGCGTAGTAGGCGGCTTCGATAACGTTCCACGCCAGTACAAGTGCGAGCGTCACCGTCCTCCAGATGGTGCAGCCCAGGGCGTACTTGCAGGGTGGGCATACTCCGTTTTCGCGCTTGCAGAGGTCTGCCTCGGCGAACGGGCAGTCCGCGGTCTTGTTGGTTATGTCGGTTAGCAGGATGCGTCTTATGCCCATGCTGAGGGCGAAGTCCTTCAGCGTCTGGCGGGGGAGGTCCCTGAGGTCGGCCTTGAAGATGTCCTTTAGCATGTCGTTGTGGAAGGATGCGGCGTTTCCTGCGTCCTTTACTGCTTGAAGCAGGCGGCTGAACTTTTCCTTAAGCTCTACCTCGTCCATGCCTGTCCCTCCTCCTTTATTTTCCAGCCTCCGTTTTTTTCTTGTGTATCAGCGCCGCCTGGGCTGCAAAGTACGCGGCGCTGACGATGTAAAAAGCCGTCCTTATGCCGCTTTTCCCACCTGTCCACACGTTGCATCCCGCCCTGAATTTGCAGGTGGGGCACATGTCACGCCTCCCCCCGCACAGGCGGCTCTGGATAAACGGGCAGTGGTTGAGGGCGTCGCAGACCTCGTCCAGCCTCGCAAGGACGCCGCCCAGTTTTTTCGTCCACTCCTCCAAAACCTTGCGGGGGAGGTGCTGGAAGTCGCGTTTGAACGTGGCCTCGACCACGTCGTTCAGGCACCAGGCTATGTCTTCCGCCTCGTCGAGGAGCTGGAAGAGCCTTTCAAACACGTCTGGCTGCCTTTCCACCTTCACCACCTCCTGCTTTTCTCCTCCACGCGCCGCAGCCAGGACGCTATCCTGGCCGCCTTCCTCCACGTCTCAGCCCCCAGCGTGACGATCTCGTTCCAGACGTAGCCCCTTCTCGCCGCCATGAACCCAAGTAGCAAGGCTGCCAGGTCCTGGACGCCCCTCTCATCCTCCAGCACGATGTTCTGTAACGGCACCCTTTCCCACTTGCCGTTTGGCCGCCGTCCGTCCCCGTACAGGACCAGGGTTGCCTTGCCGTTTGCTATGTGGACTGCGGCTTTCAGGCGGACTTGCAGGTAGTCTTTCCATTTCCCGCCTAACTTAATACTCGCTATCGCCGGGTGGATGTTGATGTAGTTGCCCATGCTACCAAGCCCCCCTCCGTGGAAACGTGCAGTAAACAGTCTTGCTGATGCGCTTGTGGAAGTACCTGCAGCGCTTGCAGTGCTTGAAGCTGGCCCAGCGGCGGCGCAGGGGGCAGAAAACCAGGGTGACCCTGTAGGGCCCCCAGGGGCCGACCTTGGAGACGGTGACGAGCTGCAGGGTGCGCACCCCCTCGGGCACGGCCACGGTCATGCTAGCCCTCCCCCTCCTCCCTTGCCGCCCTGAGGGCTTCCTGGACGAGCTGGTCGTACTTGCGGGTGCCCACCTTCTCCTGCAGGCTCTGGACCCTGATGGCGGCCTTGAGGAGGTCCCTGCGCCAGGTGGCATGGTACAGCGGGTCGGGCCGGCGCCTGAGCAGGTCCTCCAGCTCCGTGGCGGCGAGCTGCAGCCTCAGGCGCAGGCTCTTGGATGCGCCCTTCTCGAACTGGGGGAGGGTGAGCTGGGGGTTGCCGGGGTAGTGGCGCTCCACGTATTCTTTAAGTGCCTCGCTGACCAGCTCCGAGAAGCTCTTCCCCTCAATCCTGCATAACTCCTCTACTTTTTTATATACCTCACCATATTTTTCGTACAGGTAGATTGTGGTGTGCCGGACCAGACCCAGTTTTCTGGGTCTGCCGAAGCCGGTTTTTATCTCAAACTCCACCGGTCTCTCACCCCTACTCCTTTTGTTATATTACTAACTAATGTTAGTAATAAGTGTTTAGGATGGAGACATAAAGGTAAAATATTACTTACTACTATACTAACTAACGTTAGTTAGTATAATAATTAACGTAAATTAACATTAACACCAGCTTCTTAGCAATTAATTACGTAATTATTTACTAACGTTTTTATGTCACCAAAAACTAGGATAAGGGTAAAGGGCTAGGTGGGGACCGGGGTGCGGGGCGGAAAACCAGGAAAAGGAGCCGCTCCGGGGGGAACGGAGAAAGGTGCGGGCCCCGCCGCCGGCCCCCAACATCCTTTTTAAGCGTCAGGCATGATTTTAAGTTTTTCCCTGTGCGCCCCCGGCCTCGGCCGCCTTCTCCACCGCCTCCCGGGCCCTCCTGGCGGCCTCCAGCTGCAGCTCAGCTGCCTTCTTCAGCTCCTCGACCAGCTTTTTTACTCGCTCCTCCGCCACGGCACCACCCCCTTGCGGAGCAGCTCAAGCGCCACCTTCCTGTCCGCCTTCTCCGGCGTCATGCCCAGGTCCAGCAGGGCCTCGCGGAGCTGCACGTCGTCGATGTGCCCTATCCGGAAAAGCTCAACCAGGATCTTCGCGGTCTCCTCCCGGGCCTCCCTGGCGGCGGTCTGATCCGCCCTGGCAAGCCAGAACGCCTGCAACCTCTCCGGCACGTCCAGGTCCCGCATGACCTGGATGAACTGGTCCCGTGTGAGCCAGCCGTCACGGTAGTCGTACATGGCCTCGCGGAGGACGGCCTCCTTCTCGGCCCTGAGGATCTCGGCCGCTGCAGCCTTCACAACCCTGCCCAGCCACCTTGGGTGGACGCCCCGCCCGCGGTACACCTCGGCAAGCTCCTCCTCCCCGATGGCGCCGGTCTCGTACATCCACCTTGCTTCGATCTTGTCGGGCAGGTTCCACATCAGGCTGAACAGGATGTCCCTGTCGCTTTTGCTTATGCCGGGCCTCGGCTCCGGCTTGTAGTCGTGCCACACAATGTACTTCTTAAACTCGTCCTCGCTCAGAACCCCCCTCCAGAACGCCTCCTGCAGGCTGCCCAGGCTCGGCAGCTCCCAGTGCGCCTCCCAGAACGCCTCAGCCCACCGCCTCTCGTAGCGCTGCCTCGCCATCCACGCGAAGAAGTCCTCCGGCTTGATCACCTCGCGGACCACGAACCTTATCAGGTCGCTTGGCCCGGGGATGCGCCAGTACAGCGCCTTGATCCTGCCGTAAAACTCCTCCCGGATGCCTGCCTTCGCAATCCAGTCGTCCAGCTCCTTCTCGGTCAGCGCCCCCCTCGCCCTGAGGTCGAAAAGCTGCTCCAGGCTCGGGATCCACTGGTCTGCCGTGATAAGGTCGTCGATCCAGTCGTCGCTCAGGCCGTGCTCGCAGGCCCACGACTTCACCCAGTCCCGGTCCCGGCCCAGCCTGGTGGCGATGTTGATGATATCCTTGACGTCGGGCAGCGTGCTGCGCATAAGCCTGTTGTAGTACCGCTCCACCGGCCTGTAAATCGCCGCCTCGAGCTGGATCTGGGTTAGGCGCTGCACGTAGTAGCTAAACAGTTGCACCTCGGGCAGCTTGTCGATCCCCTGCAGCGTCACGTCAAGCAGCCCCAGGCTGGCCGCCTCCGCGATCATCTTCAGCACCGTCAGGGTCCAGATGGCGATGCGGCCCTGGTTCCAGTACTGCCACGCCAGGTGCATTGCGAAGTCGGGCAGCCGGGGGCTGTACGTCCTAAGCGCCGCCTCGTGAACCCGGCTGATACCCTCAACCGCCCCCTTAACCTGCTCCATCAACCCGTACACGTCAAAATTCTGCAGCGCCACAGTGACCGGGTTCCAGACGCTCCCAAGACCTGCAACCAGCCCCTGGAACACCTGTTCCAACGTGCCGCTGATGCTCGCCTGCGCCCCGTCAAACAACGCCCCGACATGGCCTCGCAACTGCTCAAGACCGCCTTGGATCTGGCCGATAAGCTGTGCCGCCGCCCCTTGGACCTGCCCGGACAGCTGGGCTACTGCACCCTGCACCTGTCCCGACAGCTGCGCAAAGCCGCCCTGGATCTGACCCGAAAGCTGGGCTGCCACGCCGTGTAGCTGACCGGACAGCTGCGCTATCGCACCCTGCAGTTGCCCTGAAAGCTGGCTGATGTAGCCCTCCAGCTGCCCGGAAAGCTGCTTCACGTACCCCTCCAGCTGCCCGGAGAGCTGGGCTGCCACGCCCTGCAACTGGCCGCTAAGCTGCGCCATGTAGCCCCCGACAACCCCGCTAAGCCACGCCAGCCCGCCCTGGACCTGGCTCCACAGCTGCTGCGCTATACTGTTAAGCATGCTACCAATGTTACCGAGCGCGCCCCAGAACGCCATCCCCCGCTACACCTCCACAACCTCGCCCACGCCCTTAAGACGCCTCTCGATGTCCTCCCTTATCACCCTCTTCTCCTCCTCCGGGCTCCACCGCTCCTTCGGGATCGTGACGATGCCCGGGGGAAGCGTCGCAGTCGCGTACAAAACGCTGACGACAGGGACAAACCTGCCCTGCTCGTCCACCGCGGTAAACTCGCGCCTGTCCAGGATCCTGACCCGGTACTTAACCTCCCCGGCAGGCTTGGCCTCACCCTCAGCCACGGCTACCACCTCCAGACAGGTAAATAACAGTGGCGGTTTAAATAGCCCCACCCCCAACGTTCAACCCGGAAACCCGGCTTAAAATTGTAAGCAGGAGGCTGAAATTGTGCCCGAGGCGGAGAGAAACATCAAACGCATAAAGATATCGCAAATTGTGATCCCGGATGTCCGGGCCCGCTCCTCCTTTACGGAGGAGCAGAAGGAGTTTCTGGAGGCCAGCCTGAAGCACTACGGCCTAACCCAGTTCCCCATCGTCAGGCCCCTCCCCGACGGCAGCTACGAGCTGATCGACGGGGAGAACCGGATCAGGGTTGCGAAGGAGCAGGGGCTGGAGGAGGTGGACTGCCTGGTTCTCCCAGCCGACGACAAGGACGCCGCAGTACTGAACATCCTGATGAACGTGGCCCGTGGCACCCAGGACCCCATCGGCATCGCCACCGCCATCGACAAGGCCCTCAAGGCCGGCGTCACCGTCGAGGAGGTCGCCAAGATGTTCAACCGCAGCCCGGACTGGGTGAAGTTCTACCACAGCCTGCTGCAGCTCCCCGACGTGTACCAGCAGGCCCTGCAGGAGGGCAAGCTGACCGTAACCCACATCCGCGAAGCAGCACGCCTCCCCGACGTGTACGAGGTGGACCAGGCGCTCCAGACCGCGATGCACCTCGCCTGGCCCGCCAGCACCCTGAAGGTGTACGTGGACAACAGGCTAGCCCAGCTCGCAGCCCACCAGGCCAAGGTCGAGCAGACCGGCGTGGAAGCCCCCCCGCCACCCCCCGAACCCGAAAACCTGGTCAAGTACGCGCAGTGCCTGGTCTGCGGCCGCATG
>Ga0190363_1001453_pt1 | contig 13949 bp, 18 predicted proteins | sample 48721867_MG_FD_161272 | JGI IMG/M metagenome (GOLD analysis project Ga0190363, IMG submission 161272) | Hydrothermal vent microbial mat bacterial communities from Southern Trench, Guaymas Basin, Mexico - 4872-18-6-7_MG | ecosystem: Environmental > Aquatic > Marine > Hydrothermal vents >...
CAGGGTCCTTTTTGAATCATTGCAAGCTATAATTCTGCCTATTTCCCTCTTATTCTTCTTCACTTGGCTACTTTCTCCTGAAGGACCGTTAAGCATGTATGCTGCTATTAGAGCTGCTACCATAAGCTTAAGGATTTCAGCATTAGCATTAACTCTCCTAATAATATTCTCTTTCACTAATCCAGTATCTTTATCTGCTTTTCTTGAAAAATGTAGATTACCCTTAACATTAACTCAGTCAATAATACTCACTTGGCGGCTTATACCTTTAGTATTGAAAGATTTTCTAGAAGCATTAGCATCTCTTAAGCTAAGAAAGTATCCTACATGGAAAACTCTTATACCGCTAACCGTAGTCTCCATGGAGAAGGCCTTGAGGACTTCAGAAACATTGTACATTAAAGGATTTGGATGGTCAAAAAAGAGAACCTACGTTACTCCTTTAGGTAATGTAAAAGATGGTTTAATAATGTTAGGACTTGTTATGCTTATTTCTTTAACTTTATTTATCTTATAATAAACGTAAATTAATTAAAATGCTACATCATAATGTTATCGTGGAGAGAACCATGGATATTAAAACACTATACTCTGTTTTTCTAGAGGTTAGAGTTAAAATATTGCTTCTCATAATATTACTGTTCACGCTAGCATTAACTGTTTATCATTTAGGATATAATCTGCTCATAAACTCTGTGGTTTATGGTTTACTTTTGCTTATGTCATATAAGCTTCTAGTCAAGAAAAACATGAATAAGTATAGCCCATTACAACTAGCTATTAGAATTTGGGTTCCCTTAGTGATATTAATGTATGTTGGCATATTTTTCGGTCTTCTATACACAGTTTTCTATCATAGCGAGTCTATGGGAGTTTTAGAAGAAATAGGTAAGGAAATAATAAAGCTCAAAAATCCTGAAAGGATATTCCTATTTAATCTTAGTAGAGGTATTTTAGCTATAATACCGTATATTGGCCCGTTTATTATGGGCATCGCACTCGGTAACTCAGGCTTCATTATGGGTATTGCATTAAGAAAACTGCTAGACTTAGAGTATTATAAGGACTTTATAATAATGTCTTTAGTTCCATTTCATCCATACGGGTTTTTAGAATTACTATCCTATGGTTTCTTCCTAACCGGTTCATTGTATATTAGAGCTAGAAAATGGAAGTATATGTTAATATCAATATTCATTGCAGTGCTTGTACTCTTTATAGCTGCTTACCTTGAAGTATGGGAGTTAGAAGTCTATAAATATGGGGTTTAATAGCGCTTAAAACCGCCTTAAATTGTTTAGTATTTAATATGGTACACTATATCAGGACTTTTTACATGAACTTATGAAAAATTATTTAGTACACTATTGTATTTTATAGTTTTAAATACTGAGTCTCGATGTAGCCCTTTAAATTTCAATTATTGTGCGGTTTACGGGAAATCTTTAAGAGTTAGATTAGCGTCTATGAACTAGGCGTTTTTATGGTTACGGTTGAAAAACAGCTTTCTAATGAACGCGATGAACTTGACGAGTTTATTAGAGAACAAATGAAAATATTCAGGGAAATAGCGCTTAAGGTTAAGGACTATTTTGACACTTTCTTAATGGAAGCAGGTATGGATGATTTAGATCAAGTAGATAAGTCCTTTTACTATGCTTTTATACTTGAAATTTCAAGGTCTATTTTCATAAACTGGAGCGTTTATATGAGGAGAAGAGAAGAACATCGAAGTAGAAGTTAACATGTTTATTTTGATGAGGTATTCAAAGCAATAAAACTGTTAAGCTTAGCTTAAAAATTTGTAGAGAAGAGCATTATAAAACATTGAAACAATAATTTCTAAGTAAAATAACGCTGTCTACACGTTTAACTCTCTGTAAGACCTATAGAGTTCTACAAGTTCATAAACAGGATTCAGTGAAAAGTCTACTCTTAAATCAACTATGCGGTCATATATTTTACCATGAATCGTCTCCCCCGCTACAATTATTGCTGCACTTCTATCTCCTCTTTTATCTCCCCCTATTCTATGAGCTGTTACTAAAGCTAATAGAAGTGCATATGTAAAATCTTCATTACACTTTCTTTCAAATGCCTCACACATAATTTGAGGAATATTTGGGTTAACTATTAAATTACCTACACATACACAGTTTTTTCCAACATATGCACCATATTCTCTAGGAATAGATGCTCCACAATGAAACGCTTTTCTCCCTTTATAATCTATTACAGCTACTTGTCTTTTCTCAGGGTTACTATCTTTCTTTAAAGCTTCTTTTAGGGCTCTTTCAGCATCATATCCTTTCTCAATAAGTTCAAGGATTATTGGTCCTAAAGCAGGATTAGTATATGCTTGTGTTGCAACGGCTCCTATACCCACTTTAACCCATGGGACCCTAGACCCTACAGCAATACTTCCTGAAGCAACAGCAGCTCCTAACATTTTACTATCGGGGCTTAATGCTACAATACTATATGTCATGTGCTAAAGTATGGTTAGTTACATTTTATTAGCTTTCTGTATCTATGTTAAAAACGAATTAGCTTAACATAGTTGCTTAAAGGTTATTGAAGTGGAGGCCACTAAACTCCGTGAAATAATAAGTGTTCTAGACAATGTATTTAAAGTAAACCTGGAGGAGTTTTTAGCCTATAAAGTAGCTATTGAAACTAAAAATCCTTTTGAAACTCTTGTTGCAACTATTTTAACCCAAAATACTAATGAGAAGAATGCATTTAGAGCCTATTATAACTTAAAAAGGCATTACACTAAGCTTGAACCTATGACTATTTCCAGAGCTGAGGTTAAAAAGCTAAGTAAGCTTATATCTGTTGGCGGTTTGGGAACTATTAAGGCAAAAAGAATAGTTAATGCTGCTAAATACATTTTAGAAAAATATCATGGAAACTTATGGAAGGTCTTAAAGCTCGGAGTTAAGGCTAGAAGTGAGCTTATGAAAATACCTGGCGTTGGACCTAAAACAGCTGATATTTTATTACTTATGGTTGCAGATAAACCTACTATCCCTGTAGACACCCACATAATGAGAGTTACTTATAGGTTGGGGTTAGTGGATAGAAAAGACTATGAGACAGTACGTAAAGTTCTAATGGATAGTATTAACCCTAGATATTACTTAAAAACTCATTTACTTCTAATACTTCTAGGAAGGAGATTCTGTTTAGCAAGAAATCCTAAGTGCTCTACATGCCCTGTAAACGATTTTTGCCCTAAGATAATTAAATAAACCTCTCTGCAGTTGCCATTATTTTAGAGTAAGTCTCTAATGTTATTTCATATTTTAAATTCACCGTTAATATATGTCCAAAACCTTTTATCAAATATTTCTTTTCTCTAAACGATGGAATACTATATTCTCCCCTCCATAACGTCATTTTAGCTATTCTTTTATAAAGCCATGGATCATCGCCTTTAATCATGTCCTTAACTTCATATAATTTTGCATATTTGAAACGGATTCTAGGCAAAATACCTCCTTTAACTTCCTGCTTAAATAGAGGTCTAATTACGTAAAGTTTTTTAGGAGTTCTGAAAACCACTATATGTCCTTTTCTTTCCAAAACCAAATATGCTCCTGCGATAGCCCATGATTTCACCTCAGTATCTCCATTAACTAACGTTACTGCAGTATCCCATGAAAACAAGCCTATGCCTAGTTTTTCCTGTAATATGCTGAAAATAACAGCAATAACTATAACTAGTAAGGCTGGTATCACAAACATTCCGTAAAAGCGAACCGCTATAATGACTGATAGAACAAATGTTAGTATAAGAAAACCTAGGATAGGTGCTGTACTGTAAGTATATGATGGCTGTATTCTAGGTTTTAAGGGACCAGTTTTTATAGGTCTTAATATGGACAAGTACTATAAGCCTCCAATATTGATTATTTTCAACGGTTCAGGTAACGGTTCTTGGCTAAGTTTTTTGGAGAAAAATGTTTCGGCAAGTTCTACGCACTTGTTGAGTAGCAGTATTGATTCTTTATTTATAAATCCTCCTTTAAGCCATACACTAGAGTTTAATGTTACTGAGTTTTTCCTAGCTTCTTCTCCGAACTTTACTTTGAAATAAACTATTTTTCCTTCACCATGTATTTTTGTTGTTCTCTCATATATTGATTTTAATGGGTGTTCGTATTTTTTGTAAAAGTCCACTAATGGATGTTTTTGAGCATTTCTAGGTTGAACTTTAAGCTTCCACTTTGTCCAAATTAATGTATCTATGAATGTTAGTTCAACTGTTTGTGCACCTAATTTCCTATGTTTAAAGTATCCGTCTAAGCTAATAAAGGAGTTTATGTTATTTCTTACCTTTAATACGAAATAGCTTAAATGTTCTCCGCTAAGAAGCTTTATGCTGGCTTTAACAGATACGGCGTTATAGAGTACACCTTCTCTTAACTCATAGAGAATCATGGATTTAATAACATCGCTAAGATTGTTTTTAAGATGTTCAACTATTTTATCTGTTAATTCCTTCGCCTTACCAGGACTTTTCCAGGAAAATACCACAACAAAATACCCCATAGAATATATTTGAGAATAAGAATAAAAGCTTGATTACAAAGCCGTACTGCATTCGGGTTCTTGAACTATCATGGCTAAAGCACCGTAAAGCACTATGTCCTCACCTAAAGGTGTAATAGTTATCTTAGGTTTTCTGTTAATAACGTAGAGATCTAAATACTTTGTTAAATACTTTAAAACGAGTTCTCTATTATTTAATGCTATAGCGCCACCTATAGTTATTAATTCAGGGTCATAGGCATTAATAACGCTTGCAAAACCTGCAGCATTTATTTTACCTATTTCTTCAACAATTCTTAATGCTAATGCATCTCCCTTTCTTGCTTCCTTAAATAGCGTTTCTGATGATAATTTCTTATCTTCAACATACTTTTTAAGTGAACTTTTACCTAGAAGTTGGGAAAACTTTGTTTCTATAAGGTACATAGCGTACTCTGGTATGTTTCTTCCTGAAGCATATGCTTCCCAGTGGCCTAGTTTGCCGCAGCCGCAACGCATAGTACCGTTAAAATCTACAATAATATGTCCTACTTCATGCGCATTACCATCCTTTCCCAAGAGTAAATGATTATCAACAATTACCCCTGCGCCAATACCTGTACTTAAAGTAATATAGACAATATTTGCTACGTTCACACCTAGTCCAAATATTTTTTCTCCCCAAACAGCAGCAACAGCATCATTTAATATTCTTACTTTTAACCCTAACTTCTCTTCAATAGGTGTTTTTAACTCTACAGTTTTAAAGGGTAAGTTCACCGGTTTAATTATCCTACCTTTTTTCAAATCTAAAGGACCTATAGAACCTATACCTATACCAGCTACTTTTCTAATAGCGTTTGAAAAATGTTTATTAATAATATTCACTATCTGGTTCGCTACAGAGTACTCGTCGCCTTCCCTAACCGTCTTTTCTTTAACTTTAACAAGTAACCTACCTTCACGTGTACCTAAAGCTACTCTAATGTTCGTAGCACCCAGGTCTACAGCTAAAACGTAGCTCATAAACAACACCAACTACAATTATTTAAGGAGTTCTTTCAAATCTAAACTAGTAATCATAAATATTGCTATAAATGTTAAAGCTGTAATCCAGAAGTGTATCATAGAGTTCATAAGACCATTTATTGTGAGAACTAAGCCTATAATGTGGTTTATTAATAGAATATGTAATGTAAACTGTATTTTTAAATGCCTTCCTCTAGCTATCTGGGAAAAGTAAACAATCACGAATACAATTATGGCTGAAATTACTTGAGAAACAATTATACCTCTTTCCAGACCCAGTGCTTCGAAAAGCTTTTTTAAACCTAAAGTTAATTCTTCATGACCATGAACTCTAATGTTTGTGTAAGTAAAATACATATCAATTGATCGTATGATAATGGCTAAGAAACCTAAACATACAAGGTCTAAATCTATTTTATTACTTAATAACGCTTTACCCAGCAAACTATCTATATCCCCGCCAACTTGATTTTACTTTATAAAACCTAGTTTTCTTAAATTTTCTAAGTCTTCAGGTGTATCTATATCTATGTATATTTCAGGCGACTCAACCTCTACATCAACTATTTTATTATAATATTTTCTAACAACATATTTTAACCCTTGAGTTTCTTCACTAATTAACATTATATCGTCATATAATTTATTGTCAAAAAGTATTGGGTGTCCTCTTTTACCTTTAAATTTAGGTACTACTATGGGTCCTTTGGTTTCTAAATACTTATCGATGACCTTGTTTATAGTTTTAGAAGTTATTAGAAAATTATCTGCTGGAAGTATCATAAAAGCAGTAGCACCTAATTCTCTTGCCTTTTTCACACCAACTTTAACTGATGAACTCATACCTTCTTTGTAATTTTCATTATGAACCATTATTACTGGTAAATCTTTTATTTCACTAGCTATTTTTTCCGCTTCAAAACCTGTTACGACTACTACTTTGTCTGCTTTTGACTTGATGGATTCTTCAACAACCTTTCTAATAATTGTCTTATTGTCTACTTTTTCTAGAAGCTTATTTCTCCCGAATCTTTCCGACATTCCTGCAGCCAAAACTATCAAAATTAACATGCTCTATCACTTAACTATTGATAAATGCTTTCCTGATGCTTTTCTATCTATCATTAGCATTTCAGCAGCAATACTTACAGCTATTTCTTCCGATGTTTTAGCTCCAATATCTAAGCCGACGGGAGCGTAAAGCCTACCAATGTAACTATCCTTAGATAGACCTTCCCTCTCTAATCTTTCTAGTAGCTTAGATACCTTAGTTCTTGAACCAAGTAAACCTACATATTTAGCCTTTCTTTCAATTGCTCTTTTCAAAACTTTATAGTCATACTCTATTGCTCCATGAACAGCTAAAACGTAATCTTTTTCACTTATATTAGCTTTCTCTATAGCATTATCCCATTTATCGACTATTATCTCGTCAACTTCAGGGAATTCTTCTCTGTTTGCTCTTTTAGGATTATCACTTACAATACAAACTCTAAAACCTAAGGAAGCTAATATTTTTGCCAGCGGTTTTCCTACATGTCCAACGCCAAAAATTATAGCTCTGGGCTTAGGATTAAAGACATCTATGAAAACGGTTAATATTCCCCCGCAAATCAATCCTGTTCTATAAACTCCTAAAGGTACATTATCTTCCCTGAATGCATACTTAACAACTTTAGACTTTCCTTCTTTAATTGCTTTAATTGCCTCCTTAATAACCATTCTTTCAAAGGGGCCGCCGCCAACAGTGCCTACAGTTCTTCCATCAGGATAAACTAGCATCTTAGCTCCAGGCCCTCTAGGTCCTGAGCCTTCCTTTTCAACGATAATGCATAAGGCAACATTTTCATTCTTACTTAAAGCATCTCTTAATGCTGAAATAATTTTTAAATTTTCATCCTTAACCATGAAGCACTATCACCTATTTAAAGTAAATGGAAATTTGTTATAAAAGATGTTTTGCTGTAAAATGTAAAGTTAACATAAAGTCTTTTTAAGCATTATTGTTGTTTCATATTCTTCAAGAATATCCTTAACTTTATTGAGTATTTTATCGAAATCCTTGCTTATATTAGCTTTTAAAATTATGATCCTTCCTTTAACTTCCTCTTGAAAACCTAGTTTCTTAAGTTCATCAACAACTTTTTCATAATATGTTTCACCTATGGTAGATGAAGATAATTCCCAAGGCTCAAACTCTATTTCTATCTCCCCTTTCTCCTTGTTAAACATAATTCTATAGAGTTTTTCTCCAATTTCACCCATGACCTACACTCTCCATGAGAGACTTACTATAAGACACTAATATAATTTTATGCAATTTCATGACCAATAAGTCATGAACTAGGCCTTTCACATTATCCTTGTTTTAAAGATAACTATAAAGATTTAATTAATATAGCTGTATTTCTCTTACGAAAATATGATTATGGATTTCGGATTAAATATAGTAACTGATATTTCAGTAGACTATGCTGTGAAGGTAGCTAAATTAGCTGAAAATCTAGGCTTTAAAACTGTATGGATTGGGGAAACTTTAGGTTTAAAACATCCTTTCAAATACTTACATAATATAGCTAGCTCTACAAGAAAAATAGTTATTGGAACGAGCATATTGTCAATATACACCAACCCTGTAAAAAATGTTGCAGAGTACTTTGCCAATCTCGCTAATATTTATGGTCAAAGATTTATTATAGGTCTAGGTATTGGAGATAAGAAGCTCCTAAAGTTAAAGAAAGTAACGGTAAAACAACCACTAAAAGACCTAGATAACTATGTTAGAAAACTTGAAATGATGTTAAATAACTATAACTTAAAAATACCAATAGTCATAGGGTCAATGGGACCTACGATTGTAAAATACTCGTGTAAAACTTATGGTTCAATACTTTTAAACACTGTTTACCCGGATTACATCAGATGGGTCTTGAAAATACTGAAAGATATAAAATGCGACATATATTCTATAGGCCCCTGTTTACTGGAAGGTGACGTAAAGAATTTTAAGGCTGTAAAGGTAGCAGCAGGAGTAGTTCTGAGGGGAATGAACAAACATTTTCTTAAAGCGTTTAAACTCACAGAGTTAGCTAAAGAAATTGACATAGCGTTAGAAAACAAGAACTATACGAAACTGGAAAAGTATAGGGAATTGCTGTTAGAAAAATTTGCAATATATGGCACCATAGAGCAAGTGTTAGAAAGAGTAAGGGAATTAGAGAGACTTAATATTAAGCATTTGATTTTTGGAACACCATTATATAGAAACATTAACCAAATAAAAATTCTAAGTGAAGTTTTAAACCTAAAATATTAACATAGGCTTAACTCTATATTAATTTGAAGTGTAGATTATGGTTAAAGTGCATGTTGCAACTTTAGGTGAAATTTACGTTATAGTTTACCCTAAAGCTTTAGGCCCATATAATGAAGAAATGAACTTTAGCCTTCTAATAAATTGTTCGCCGTTAAACGTGGCTATTGCTATAAGAAGACTAGACTGTTTTTCGGGAGTAATTGGAGCTATTGGAGACGATCTTCTAGGTTGTTTTATTGTAAACGCTTTAAGAAAGGAAAATGTTTTAACATATTGGCTTAAAATTAAAAAGCTTAGAACAACTGTAGCTTTTGCTGTTAAAGATAAGTATGGTGAAAAATTACTTTTCTATAGAAAACCCTACGTTAAAACAGCTGATACTGAACTAACAATTAAAGATCTACCCATACATGAAATATTAGGCTCAATAAACGTATTATATGTTTCCGGGTTTTCTACATATAAAGCTCCATTAAGGGATACTGTTTTTTACACCATGAAAAATGCGTTAAAAGAAAATGTAGAAACAGTCTTTTCATTGAACCTAACAAATTACATTAAGATACCATTTAAGAAGCTATTAGAGCTATATAGCAAGTTTTTCAAATATAGCACAGTGGTATTTATGAAGCTTAGAGAAGTAGAGTATCTTTTCAAGAGCAAAAATTATAAGTTTATCACGTATAAACTGTTAGAAAAATTCAGTAATTTAAAATATGTTATAGTGGAACATGGAAAAGGTGTTTTTGTTAGAACTAGGAAAACAACGGTTGATAGGCTTTTTGGTGAAGTAAGGTATGTTGATTTAAGGGGTTCAAATGATGCATGGATTTCAAGTTTCATAACGTACCATTTTATTAAGGGCGTAAATCTCGAAGACTCTATTAAAATCGCGAACACTGCTTTTAAGATAACATGCAGTAAACCAGGGGTTTTGGAATCTTTTCCTTCAAGCCGAGAACTAGAATCAGTTATACTTAAAGTAGCTAAGTAATTTAGAATAAATGTTGAGGAATACAGTATGGAAGAATTGAATCTATTGAGAAAAGAGAAAGGCTGTAGAGAACACCCAGTTATGGATTTAACTAAAGCTTTGGGTAGATTAAAACCTAAAGATAAAGTTAAGATAGTTTTTAATGCTAACGATATACCGTTGGAAGTCGTAAACGCTTTAGCAAGAATAAGAAACGTTAAAGTAGCTATCTTAGAGAGAAAGGGAAATGTAGTAGTGGTGCTTGCCGAGAAGATATAGTGTTTTCTACTTGTTGAAGAACTATTTTACGCATAATTTAGTCTTGTTGCAGACTAGATTCTCTATCTCCTTAGCTTCTAACCTAGCATATTGATTTAGGGGGATTTTGCTAAAACCCTTAGTTGATGGTGTAGTCGTAAAGTCCATGTATGTGATTGAAAACGGGGAAGTAATATATTCATGGCCTCTAAGCGTGCAGAATAAGGGTACTGCTCATTCTTTAGTAAGGATATTTAAGAAGGAAGAATCACAGAAAACATATGCTATTATTTTGGACCCAAACTCTAAAGTTATGTATCTAAGCATACCTCGGGGAGTATTTAAGCTCATCTTTGAGTTTGATCTTAGAGTTCCATTAGAACTTGTTTTCTTAAAGATACAAATAATTATTTCACTAATATATCCTTCACATAAAATGTTTAATTAGATTTTAGATTAAGGTTTCAAGAGACTCTGTATTTTAAGCTTCATCTCACAAGTCTTACAAATCTCCTTAGCTGAAGGTTCACCACATATTTTGCATTCAGTAAACTTCACTATTCTCAATTCATTGTATACTTTATTTCTTACCTCGTCCATTTTACTTAGAAATTTAAGTTTAAATCCTGGATTTCCAGCTTCTATTCTATTTAAGAATTCTCTAATGTTCCATCTTAGGGAAAGTGGAGCATAAGGGCATTCTACAAATGGTGTTTTAAGACCTATAATTAACGAGTGAATTAAAGATTCTTTCTCATATATGTAATGTAGCGGCTTTATTCTTGAAACTAGTTTTGCATGTTCAGCCTTAACTAGTGCTCCTCCACGTATAAGTGCTTGGATATCTCCGCGTAAGATATTCATTAAGACTGTTTGGACTTCATCGTCAAGATTATGGCCTGTAGCTAAATATTCTGCTCCAAGCTTCCTAGAAACCTTATTCAATAAGTATCTTCTAATAACGCCGCATACTGTGCATGGTCTCCACTCTATTTTACCTTCAAAAAATAATTTAGCTGCTTCATCTACAGTAAATCCAAGTTCATCTTTAACATTGACCATTACATAGTTAATATTTAGGTTCTTAACATATTTTAAAAACGCTTTCACCGTATGTTCTCTATATCCCTTAATTCCTTCATTTATAAGTAAGGCATTAACTTCAAAATCATACTTTTCAGAAAACCTCTTAATTAAATATAATGTATTTAAGCTATCTTTACCCCCCGATACAGCTACAGTTACCAATTTACCACTTATCCTGTCTAGAACATTTACTTCTTTAAGGGTTTTTTCAGCTCTTTCTTCAAAATACTGTCTAAAACATTCTTTACAAAGGTATATCCCTTCATGTCTTAGATATATTACTGCTTTTTCCTTTTTACATTTAGAACATAATGCCATGTTTTAACATCTTAGTTTAAAATTATTGTTCTATAACCTTATATGGACATATTTTAGCAAATGCACAGTACCTACAATTATGCACTATACCCGCTGGTGTTAGATAGTTTTCAACATCCTTGACCTCAAAATTGTAAACCTCCCCTTTATACGGATATGGTATTATTTTCTTAATCCTCATCCAAACCCCATTATTAACAAACCATGCCTGAGGTCTTCTCTTTTTGTGCATTGACCATCTCACATGAAATACTAGATGCTTACCCCAACCGTATTGTTTATGCGAGCTTTTAAGCGATGGTAGTATCTTTTGCCTTAATAACATAGTAACAAGCTGATAGGCAAGTTTTGGACTTGTCGTAGCATAGTCTAAACTCCCATCAGCATATATATGGCCGTTCCCAGTCACCATACCCTCTATTACTAATTTCTGATCATTAGGACTCAGGTACAGTATTTCATCAGTGAAATGTTTTCTAGGAGCATATCTACCTGTTTCCTTATCTTTCTCCCAAATAATTAGTTTGTTAGCTAATTTACGCCACTTCATACCAAGCTCTATGAAGAAGACTTTTCCATGAGGTGAAGGAAGTGTGCGTAGACGTGGCGAACATGAAATACTGTAATGTGATGCTATGTCCTCAACCTTTTCCTTAACTTCCTTCTCATGAGCACCTATCGTTAGCCTTACTGAGAAATCGCCTTTGAGAGTTCCATCTGCAATTGTAAGACCGAGAAGCCATAAAAGTTCATCTGTAAGACCTAAATCGGATGCTTTATACTTAACCTCTGTCGGATAAGGTATGTACATCCATGGTTGTACTCTATACTCTTTACTAATGTTCCTATGCTTATCTTCTTCAACAATTTCATAAACTTCCTTAACAGTCAGCCATTGCGGTTCAGTGAAAATACGGCACCTTGTTCTTGATGTTATCTGAATATCATAGCCCCGCTGTTTATATGAGCCAACATCCCTCACACTACCCCACTTACTGAACCTAACAAAAATCGGGTGGTTTTCGGTGATTATAATATGATTAAGTCCGGCAGGCTCTATTAGGAAACACTGTTCACCGGGTTTCATCAGTCTTTTAATAATCTTTGTCACTATTGCAACTCTGTACTTTTTTGTTACTTTATCCATGCTAATAACTTTGTCACCTTCTTTAACAAGTTTTACTGGTTTATAACCATTTGGTGTAAAGATTAGTGTATCTGGATGTAAACATTCCCAACTCCATCTTGGATGTTTACTGTTTTCAAGTGTTTCCTTAAGCAGTTCATTTATGTTTATTTCCTCTTTTTCTATTGAGAACTCTGCTATTCTATCAGGTGTTATGTATATTAAAACCCCTTTATCCTTGTTTAAGAGGTTAAGGTATATTTGTAGCTGACCTATGTGATGTTCGTGAGGTAGACCTAGGTCGCTCCTAGCTGTTTTGATTTCAACGACACTTGTTTCGTTTAGAGAATCGACTCTACCTTTAAGAACATATTTCTTACCGTTAATTTCGATTTCTCTTAAAATTTCAACTTCATTTTCAAAACCATATTCTTTAAGTAATTCCTCTAAACCTCTATGAACTAATATGCCAAGTAATGCTATTGGATCAAATCTAAATATTAGTTCAGGATATTTTTGCCTAAAAATCCTTTTCTGAGAACATGAAACAAGGTCTGTAACGTAGACAATATTAGGATTCACCATGTCTTTTAAATGATCCTTATAGTCTTGTAAGATTTTAGAGTAAATCTTTGAAACTACTATGTCTGAGTATTTAACAGTAAAGCTCGAGGTAAACACCTCAATATGCAGTTCTAAGTTTTCAACATTAAGATTAAAACTTAATAGCTTTTCTTATGTAAACCAATTTCACATAGAAGAATAAATATTGCTACAACGTATTAATGATGGTTACGTAAATGTTGGTAACGATAAATTATAAATCATTTGAGCTTTGTAGCTTATGTTCTAACCTTGTCAGATGGATCATCTTTTAGCCTCCATAAGCCTTTCTTAAGATCTAAAAGTATTATTCCGAATTCGCTTGCTACATAGTCGCTTAGAGCTACTTCATCTATATGCGGATTTACTATGATGTTTACTTTAATCCTTTTATTTTCTCTATCCTCTAAAATAAGTTCTAATTCGCCGCAGTTTTCATAGTATGGGCTTACTACCTCTCCACCGCCGGTATCTAGAACTGCTGTTGACCTAGTTTGTGGTGGCCAAAGATTCAACTTCCTAGCTAAGCCTACGGGTATTGCTATATCTGGTGCGTCGGATTCAAAGCCGCTGTTAACTAATGCTTTAATTTCAACTATCTTGTCTTTAACATTGATCTTAACTTTAACACGACAAACCATCTGTATCACTTAATAACCATAATCTTCTTCATATATCCAAGTTTTCTGCGTGGAATATTTTTT
>Ga0190363_1001454_pt1 | contig 13945 bp, 32 predicted proteins | sample 48721867_MG_FD_161272 | JGI IMG/M metagenome (GOLD analysis project Ga0190363, IMG submission 161272) | Hydrothermal vent microbial mat bacterial communities from Southern Trench, Guaymas Basin, Mexico - 4872-18-6-7_MG | ecosystem: Environmental > Aquatic > Marine > Hydrothermal vents >...
TCTCTATCAGACCGACCTCCTCAGGGTCTATGCCCAATTGACGAAGCTCTTCCTTCGCATCCTCTATCGCAATGTCCTTGTAGAAGGAGATGCTGTAGAGCGACGCTCCTGCTCTCTCCCAACCTGCATTCTCCAATTTCTCCATTATTTCCGCAATCCGATTCAATCGCTCCTTCAGCTCTTCTCCTTTCTCCCGTATCTCCGACGCTGAAACCTCTTCCATGTTCATTTCCCATTCCGGCTTGCCAAACAAGAACAAATCCACTTCCACTCCCGTCCATACTCACCTCCTTGGCTCGACAACTCTGAATATTCTCAGCTTGTAGTCGTCACCCATCGCTACCGCAATCCTCACATCACCTGCCGAACCAACGATGCAGCATCCGGGCTTCAGCTCTTTCAGGTCAATTACGAGCATAGACTCCTCTCAACCTCTATGCGAGAGGCCAATAGAGGGAATAATAGAAACATGCCTCATCTGTCGTTCCTCCCCTCCAGAACTTGAAGGTTGTATCTTCTACCACTGCGCACCACCCCCTCACTCCGCCTCTATGCGAGGAGCGAGCAAGTAAATGACTTTTCCGAAGCCTTCCGCAATCTCAAACTCCATTTTCAGCGGGTAGTCCGTGCCTATGAAGAGCGTGAGTGTTTCTGAGGAGATGCCCTTAGCTATCGCTGCGAGATATTCAAGCGAGAACAGAGAGCGACAGTCGCTACCGCTGAGATGCATGAGCTCATCTTTGTGTAACGAATATCGCATGGTTTCCATATCCCCTTCAGCTTCCACGAAGAAGGTGTTGTTTTGGACACCTATTGCGATTTGGTCGCTGATTTTCTCTGCTGCCTTTAAGACTTTCTTGAAGTCGTCAGCGTCTACAACAACCCTTGTCGAGAACTCAAGCTCTGGTATCTTCGGTTCGCCTCGCAGCGACGACAGGTCTAAGAGCGTGAGCGTATAAGCGTAAGCGGAAGACTGAAGCGCCACCTTGTCGTTGTCTATGTCTAAGGATACATCGCCAACAGCGAAGCGTAGAACCTCTCGCAGTTTGTCAAATGGAACGCCTACGACTTTCTCACCTTCTGCTTCGCCTTCGGCGTTGTATTCGTCGAAAGCCTCTCGCTTTAGTTCTAAATCAACCAAAGCGACATTCGCAGGGTCAACAGCACGCACCTTCCACGCAGATTCACCTATCTTAAGACGAGCCTCGTCAACGACGGCAAGCACAGCATCAACACTCTCCTTCAGAGTGGAGGCATCTATTCTAAACATAGGCTCTCACCTAACAACTTTTCAACTTCCTTTTGAATCTCTACAAGTCTCTTGTAGTATCTTTCCGTTACTTCTTCCAGGTCACCTCCACCTAACATACCTTCACACGAAGGCATGGTAGGCCGGCTTTCAACCTCTCCAAGAAGGAGAGGCCCCAGCTACCTGGCATCGCCGGGTAGCCGCTCTGAGGCGCTGCCCAGCTATGTGCTGGACAGGGGCAGTTAGCCCGCTTACCTCTCCTTCGTCTTCCCCTCTGACTTCCATCGCCTTCATCTGGGGAGACTACAGAGAGGAGCGTGATAAAGTGCCTGAATAAATTATAGCTTATGCTTTTCAAGGCGAATGCTATTGCCGAGCACTTATGAATGTCTAAACCTATAAGAGGTGAGAGCATCTCTCCAACCTTTGTCGTATTTTTCTCAGACTTCTCCTCAACCTTAATTCCTCTCTGCTCTAACTTCTTTAGAGCTTGTCTGAACTTATGCTGAGGCATGTTTTTAACCTCACGATTCGCCTTTTTGTTATTTGAGTTAAATGAGCCTGTATTCAATTTACCGACGATGACATCCGCATCATAATGCTTCGCAACATTCCCTATTTTGTCAACTGCTTGGTGAATTTGATATTCTCTCTTGCTCCTTCTCACATACTGCGTCTCATAAACTTCTATTCTGCCTGTAGCAATAACTTCAGGCTCATCTTTTTCAACAACAGCAAAGTCTATGTGGCCTGCGTTTATGTCTAAAGCCATCACTCTCTTCCCTTCTTTCACCTCTGTTTGAACCTCCACAGTTATGCGAACATCATAACCTCCGTCATTGCGTCTCTTTATAAGAACAGTGTAAGGTGCGGAACCATCAAGAAGGCGTCCATACTTCTCAAGATACTTCTTTGGGATGTATATCTTCGGATATATCCACTTTCTATCTTCGCCAGTGTTAATGCGAAGTTCCATTCTTTCCGTTAAACGCATGTTGAGATTACCGTTTTTAGACTTCTCGCCACGAGATATGACGATGGAGTTTCGTCTTCTGTGATATTCTTCCTTTGAGATTTTTCCTTTCTCCCTTAGCCTTTGGTTCTTAAGACCCCCGAATGTCACATGCGGAGGGAGACTTTTTATTGAGTCGTAAGCACTGCTTATATAGCGAGCGTTCAGACCTATCTCATCTTGTAGAATTTTCACTATCTCAGACTTCGTGTATTTCTTCTGCTTCAGTGAGTATGCTCTCCTACGAGCTTTTCCGAACTTGAACATTAGTTTCTCAAGCTCTTCTCTATCTTCCTCTGAGATTTCGCATATATACCCAGGGATTGTGACCTTAGACATGAACACTCTCCTCCTTTATTGTCTGAATTATTCTCTTTGCACCCCTCTTTCCATAGATGCGCCCTGAAAATGATGTTACTATCGCTATTAAATCCTTAACGAGCTCTTCTTCAGGACTTTTACTTTCTTGATTTACCACAACGAGCTCGACTCCGTAATCATCAAAAATCTCTTTCAAGTATCCTAAGCCAAATCTTGCAAGTCTATCTTCATACTCAACAACAACTTTCTTCGCTTTTCCTTCTCTTATGAGCTTCAAGAGCTTTTTAAGACCTCTTCTTCGCTCATTCAAACCTGAACCTATGTCTTCTATGATGTCGACTATCTTCAAACCTTTGTTCTTGCAGTAATCTATAAGCCGCTCTCTCTGTCTCTTCAAATATTCTGCTTGCTTGCGGGTGGAAACTCTCGCATATATAATTGCGGTGTTATCCTCAGGAGAAGGAAGGCGGCCCATAATCCTGTCTAACTCTGCCTTCTCCACAAATCTGTGAGTTCCTATTCTGACTCCTTTTATCAGGCCTCTGTCAATGTATTTCCTCAGCGTGTTTGGGTGCAGCCCTGTGTATTCCGCCGCTTCCTTCATCCTCATCAAAGGCATCATTTATGTTAGAGTGAGAGGGGTTATATAAACTTATCGGTTACTGTTGCGAACCACCTCTTTTATTTCATGGTCCCTTATGTATTTCACCCTTTCTTCCATTTTCTTCCGTTTTTCCTCACTCAAAGCATCCCCGAACTTCGCAAGAAATCTCTCGTAAATCTCGCACAATTTTTGAAGTGCCAACTTGTTGATTTGGGCGAGTTTCCAGTCCCGGATCCTCCAATAGAAGTTGTCTGCGAAAACTTCCAGCGCTATTGCACGCACATCCGCCATTTCCTCACTCATTTTCTTACTCACCTCCTCAGAGGCACTACCACCCCATTCCGAATCAGAGCAAGCGCCTCAACGGCATCTCTGAAATCCTTGAAGAGCGCAAGCGCATGCCTGAATGTGCCTTCGTGGTCAAGCAGCACAGTCGTCTTGAGGTCGTCGGCGAGTTTTCGTATTGCGCCTTCCAGAGCGCCTTCCCACCAGTCTAACCCCGCACCTTCCATATTCTCTCATATACCCTCAAAGTATTTAAATAGTTAAGTTGTATTGAACAGCATGGAAGGTATGGGAAGGGATAAGGCATCAGAAGGGGATGCGATGGCGGAGGCGGACAGGCAGGAGATAGAGATACGGAAGATGCGGATTTTGCGACGCTTAAACGACTTCACAGACAAGAGAGGGCGACTTGGCTTTTTGCGGAATCAATTGCGGATGCAGCAACATGCCATAGAGTCGGCGGAGCGACGCATAGCGGTGGCGAAGCAGATGATCGAGTTTCTTGAAGAGTTGAGAAGGCGTGAAGGAGAGCGTGAAGAGGAGGTAGAGGAAAAATGAGCGTGTGGATTGAAGATCACTAAGGCGCCCGCATTCCCGCCTTTTCAAAGGTGGGTAAGGGCGCCGAAATATTTATATAACCCCCTCGCCTAACATAGATAGAGGTGAGCAAGATGGGGAAGGCGACCGTCCACATCAAGTTGAGCCGAGAGTTAGCGTCGCAGCTGAAGAAGATGATGGATGTTGGCGACACATACGAGAGTGTAATAAGGAGGTTGTTGGAATGCTGCAAAAAGCAACAGTCACGAAAACAGTAAAGGTTCGTTTGCTGGAGCCTAACAGAAACAAAGAGGCGGTGTTAGAGGCGACCTTAGAGGCATTTATAGAAGCCTGCACGCTCTTCATAAGAGCATTAGAAGAAGCAAAAGCAGATGGAAGCAAACGAAAGCTCAGAAGACTTCTAAATGGTGAAATCTATCGCAAGGTTCGTGATGAGACAAAGCTACCGACAGTTTTAGTGCAGAACGCAGCAGATGTTGCGATAGAAGCCTATCTTTCGTATAAGGATAAGAAGAAGAAACGGAGAAAGGCATCACCCCCAGACTTCAGAAGGATGAAGAGTTTCAGAGTTGATAAGAGAGGATTTAAGATAATAGATAGCGACAACAAATACCGCTTCTTGATCTCTCTGAGGCTTATAAGCGAAAGAGTTGTAGTACCATTAGAAGCTTTAGATGAGCATTATCCGTATAAGATGCTTGATGAATTGATGAAAAGTGAGTGGTCATTAGGCTCAGTCACAATAATAAAGAGGCGAAAGCGAGGAAAGAAAGAGTGGTGGGTGCACATCACAATCTCAAAGGAAGTTGAGATTGAGATTCCTCAGGATCCAACACCAATTGGTATCGATATAGGGGCGGTGAACTTGGCGGTGGTGTCCACCCCGAGCACCGTCCTCTTCTTTAGTGGAAGGGAGTGGTGGCATCGCAGACAAAGGTGGAAAGAGATAAGAGAGAGGTTGCAAAAGGAGCGCAGATTCAGAGCAATCAAAAAGCTTGGCAATAAGGAGCGCAGATATAACACAGATTTGGCACACAAAATCTCAAGAGCAATCGTAGAGGCTGCAAAGAAAGAGAAGAATCCTGTGATCGTAATGGAAGACTTAACGAACATAAGAGACGATATGGACTTCTCAAGCGAGGAAAACTATAAGAATCATGCGTGGTTCTTCAACAGATTGCAGTCGTTCATAGCGTATAAGGCGATAGAAGCAGGAATACCTGTTTTTCTCGTAGACCCTGAGTGGACATCTGCAACATGTCCTAAATGTGGAGACGCACATCCTAAGAATAGGAACAGGAGAAGACATATATACAAGTGCCAGTATTGCGGCTATACGCTTAATGATGATTTAGTTGCAGCGAGAAATATCGCTCGTTTGTTCAAGCAAGTGGCGTCTGACTATATGTCAGGCGCCATGGGCTGTATGACCCAGCCCTTAAGGGTGAGGTCGTCATGACCAAATCCCAACCTCCCCTCGAGATGCCCCTCACTTCAGTGAGGGGAGGAGGTCACCCTCTCCATCGGCTGAGATGCCCGTTGTGTGGGGGAATGGGATGGATAATAGAAAAGGGTGAGAGGAAATGAAGGTGGAAGAGCGCTTACAAGCGCTGTTGGATGCGGTGAAGCTCGTTGAGAAGGACATTGAGCATATAGAGTTCCTCGCAGCCTTAGCAAAAGACACACTCTCTTTTGTGAAAAACCATCTCATACTTTTGCTGGATCAGGAGAGGAGCAGGAGCGTGAGAAAGACAACAGAGGAGGAGGAAAGATGAGTAAGGAAAGTCGCAGAGAAGAAGGCTTCGGCATCATAGAGATATACTGCGAAGACTGCGACATGTTCTTCTACATTCTCTCAGACAGAGTGAGTTTCTGTCCTTATTGTGGAGGTCACAATCTTCGCTTTGAGGATGTGAGGGTAGAGGCGAGGTTCGTGAGTGAAGGTGATGCGAATGAGTGAAGAAAGGGGAGGAGGGAAAGGAGAAAGGCGAAAATGCCCCTGGTGTTTCCAGCTCATAACGCCTGTGAAAGATGAAGAAGGCAACCTTTATTGCCCAAACTGCCAAAACTACATCACAACGAAAACAGCCTCTCGGACTGTGCGAGTTGAGCGACCTGAAGAGGAAGAAGAAAACATAGTTCCTGCATCCGAGCTGACCGTGGATTGGAGTTTGGAGCGCCTATCCTTAGAAGAAGTAAAAACACGAGCACCCTTCATCATTTACAATTGGCACATTCGCCCGTCTCGTTTCCGCCCAGGCACAGACTACGCTATAATGGAGTGCGAAGATAAGGAGGGTAAGAAATTCCGATGGAACACGAGTGGAAAGGCGGTCATAGCGTCCTTAGAGGAGGCCGAAAGAAGAGGTGCGCAGAAAATCCTCGTCAGTGAAGTTCTTTGGGATGAGGTGGGGGGTCGCCCTGTGAATATCCGCATAAGGTGATGATTATGGAAAGAGTGCTAAAGGGAGAAGGATATGAAGAGGTAGAGACCTTTGTAGGCTTCGGCCAGTGTCCAAATTGCGATAAAATCGGCCTTCTCATGGCAGGGGTAGGAACAGACTTCTCAGAAGGACGAAGATATATCAGAGTCAAATGCATCCTCTGCGGTTTTTCCACCAAAATCTATCTGTAAAGTAGGGTGAATAGCATGGAGGTCACGGACTTAGTCTTAGTGGAAATAGACCCTGGAGTAGAAGACATAAAACTGCACTACATATTCGAGAGAGAGCTTGCAGAGCATCTCAGAAGAAAGCAGGAGCATCCGCTGAAAATTCTCAGAAAAGTTTCAGAGGAAGAAGCTCGGAGATGGGCAGAATTTCTTGACTGGTTAGATGCAGAGATTAACCGTTATTACGACGATGGTGAGGAAGAAGAGGGAGATAAGAGCAAGAGCAAGGAGTATGTATTAGTTGAGCTGAAAGTCGGCGACATAAAACATAATGTTGTCTTCCATAGAGACTTCGCCGAATATCTCAAAAAGAAGACGGACTCTATAAGAATTCTCAGAGAGTCTTCAGAGAAAGAGCAGCGGATAGGTGCGATTGTGGAGGCATGGCTCTATCACGAGATTTTCCACTATTACGACTGAGGTGATTATCATGGTGGATGCCTCAACCTGCCGTTGGTCAGAGGAGCAAGTCAAAGCACTCATCACATTCTTAATCGCAGAGAAAAGGAGGCACGAGAGGGACATTCAGCGTATAGAGCGAACAATTGAGCGTCTTAAGCGAGAATACAACCTCACGGATGCCGATATGTATAGTTGCGAGGAGTTTGCATGGCTCTTCATAGAATTTTAGGAGGGGAGAAATGAAGGAAAGAATAATCTTTGGAGGAGTGGGCGGTTGCGTTGGATATTTTATAGCGACGATGATGGAGATAATAGCACACGCTAATGTAAAAGTCCGTCCAGAGCTGGCAAATGTTTCGTGGTGGGAAGCGTTGCTTGCGAGGCATTTCACTGATTGGCTCTTCTTTCATTACTCAACAGAGATGACGATAGTGCTTTGCATAGTGGGAATTATAGCAGGAGTGCTCTTCGGTTGGTGGATAGAAAGTTAGGGTGGTAGAAATGCCATGTCCTTACAAAGAAGGTTCTGACATGTGTTGGCTCTGCTGGAATTGGATAGAATCAGCAGAATATTGCCTCTACGACGAGAAAGACCATGAACGAGAATTCGTTTTAATAGATGAATTCAAAGATATTGACCCGCAGACTTACAAAGAACGCTTGGAGTGGATTAAGGGTTTGGGTTTAATGTCTCTGTATAGAGCGGTCAAAGCGGGAATGGTGAAAGAGCAAAGGACTTTGAGCGATTTTCGGTGTTGAGGAGGCGATGGCGCATGAGTGAGGAGGAAAGAAAAGAGGAAGAACAGGAGTTGGAGGAAGAAGAATTATATCCCCCCGCAAGATGGCTCAAAAGACAGTTCCTCAGGATTGCGATAAAACGGACTTGCGAGAAGTTGAGAGAGCTTGAGCCTCAGGAAGCAATCAAGTTCTTGGAAGAAGAGTTACACATTGCGGAGCGGCAGCAAGAGCTCGCCTTCTGGGGGCTCTATTATGATACAAAGTATGTGCGCTTTATCAGAAGGCAAATTGAGCGGGTGCGGAAGAAGTTGGAGGAGGTAGAGGAGGTGCAGAAGCATGGAAGAAGGTAAGGAAGAAATGAGTGAGGACGAATTCGTCTTCAAATATCTTTTCAGGCTTTATGTCAAAGGGGTTTCAGAGGAGTTGAGCAAGCTTAAGGGCGACGATGCGAAGCTCAAGTTCTTGGAAGAGGAGATGAAAGAGAATGAGCATTATCGTGAGTTTGCAATTCAGGAATTGATGCAAGCGGAGAGAATAAGGAAGTTTCTGAGAAATCAAATGAAAAAGGTGAGGAAGCATGTGGAAAACCGTCAGAATACGGCGGAGGGAATATGAATTTGTGAGGGATTTAGCGAAGAAGCACAACAAATCTATGTGCGAGGTCGCCTCAGCAATCATTTCACGCTTCGCTGAAGAGATGAAGAACGGTTTTGAAGTTGGCGACTACACGATAACGATGCGAGGTCTTTCTGTTGAGGCGAAAGTGGCGTTGAGCATGCTGATTTCACAGATAGATGAAATCATAAGGTCTTCTATAAGGGCAGAGGAGAAGATAGAGAAGATAGAAGCGTTGCTTTACACTTGGATTGTTGGAAATAAGCTGCCTGCGTGGTGGCAGTGTGAGAGGGATGGCGAAGAGAGTATAGAAGAGCTTGGCGAAATCTTAGCGGAAATCGTAGAGGTTGCGCATGCTCAGGCGAGAAAAGGAGGAGAAAAGAAAAAGGAGGTGAAGGGCGATGAAGGAAAAACACATTGACTTCTATTTCAGAGCAGTGGGAATAGGAAGACATCGCATTTTCCATCATGTAAAAGTTAAAGCGACTGCTCTTGGCTTAGTGAAACTCATGCTCTCATTCTTAATCACAGAGCTTGAGGAAGTTCTTAACAACACATCGCTCTCTGCGGAGGAGAAAGTGGAGAAGATAAAAGCGAAGCTTTCAGAGTGGGATGTGCGTAATGAGGAAAAAGAAAAAGAAGTGGAGGGTCTGGCGGAGTTATTGGGCAAGTTTTAGGAGGGAGAGATAATGAGTAAGTCAGAAAAACTCTTTGAAATTGGGAGAACTATAGATGGTAAGCTTGAATATCTCTACAACAGACGGCGGGGAGAAAAGCCTATATACCTTCTAACAGTCTACACAGATGGCACAATCCAAATCATAAAGGACGTCATTTATGCGCCTGACATCGTTGTAGCACTCATCTCCGCACTCAAACATGCAATAGAAATCATGCGTGATGGAGGCGCTTTCGCACCAGTTCTTGACGACTATGTAGAACTGTTCGTAGATATGTGGCAGAAGGAATATCAGAAGCTGGTTGAGGAGGAAGAGGAGAAAGGTGAAGGGAGATGAACGTCGAAAAAATCAAAATCCTTAGAGATAGAAATTGCACCACTTACATTTACACAACCGAGAAAGAGAACATTCCTCTGATAACGCTTGAAAACAGCAGCATAATCGTGGAAAAGCAACGCATCTCTTCTCCCGAAATCGCACTCCTGCTTGCATCTGTATTGAAGCATGCAGTCCTCGCCAAGACCTCACCGCTCATGGAGAAGGAGTGGGAAGAATTGGAGAGATTCTGGGCAAAGGAGTATGATGCCTTATGGAATACCTCAAATTCCGAATAGAAAAGGGTGTTGCGAGATACCCGAAAGCACCTTTAGAGGAAGAGTTCAAGGAGTGGCTTCGTCGCTTAGGTCGTGAGCGCTGGGGGCAACCCCTCGCCGAGAGAACTATTGAAACACACATAGAGAACCTGCGCAGAGACATCGCCCGGATAGGTTTGTATGCGTATCTCACATCAATCATTGGAAAAGGTGGCAGAGGGACAACGCAGCGCTACTACAAGGAATTCCTCTGTGAGCATTTCGTTCATATCCTGCTGCCGAAGCTGCAGATTAAGCAGCAGGAGCGATGAGAACACCGCACGAGGCAATCAGCTTTAAAAGCGAAAAAAGGAAAGAATATATGGGGGTGATTATGCACACCCTGCACTACCAGGAAATAGGGAAAGCAATCAGAGAAGCAATCGAGGCGGCTTTAGGTAAGTATGAGAAGATATGTAGGGGTGAGAAGGATAGGCGAGAAATTGAGAGAGATATAGCGAGGAAACTGCGAGGGAAAAAGCCCTCGGATCGGATAAAGATTTCAGTATATCATGGGATTAGGGCAAGAGCAGAAATCATACAGAAGGGTTTTTGCATCTTTGAGCCTGAGGAGATGAGAAAAAATATAGATCGCGCACTCCGGTTTTTTGAAATAGATTTGGGCGAGCTGCCTCCAGAGCGCAGAGAGATGCTGGACACTCTGAGGAATGTGGAGGTGATAGAGAGGGCGGGGATAATTTGGGTAACTGCTTATCCTGATGAAGCATGCAAGTGGGCAAAAACAAATCCCGAACATGTGTCACTCGCATTATCTATCGCAGGCATTCAAAGAGATGAAATAGAACGCTATCTCGAAAGAACGTTTGGAAAACCGCTAAGACTAACGATAGAAGTAGAGATAACAAAAGGAGAATTGTATGCGAGCGGTCTGAATAACATACCCTTGCATAGAACATGCATACTTCCTGAAGAAATAAAGGATGTTTGCGTGTGCTTGTGATTTCCTACTTCGTCAGGGGTGGCCTGGAAGCGGGAAAAAGAAAACAGAGGTGAAAAATAATGAGGGTAATTCCGCTTGAGGAAGAGTTTATGGATTGGCTCCTTCACAAAAAGCTTCTCACGCACAGAACTATTAAGAAACACATCGCAACGCTCCGGCGCTCCCTTGCATCAAGAGATTTGCGAACTTATCTTCTCGCAACGCTCACTGATAGCAGAGAGCGCATGACGCAACGCTACTACAAAGAGTTCTTATGCGAGCATTTCGCCCACATCATACTACCGCTGCTGCAAGACGAGATGCGAAGTGAGAGGGCGAGAGAGCAAAAACCGAAAGACTTAAATGGCTAAAGATGAGCTATGAGCAAGCTCACAGAGGCGCTGAAAGCAATCGCTGTGCATCTTCTTCTCTTTTTTCTCCTACTTCCTGTCCTTGTCTTTCTCTTTTTCTTGAGAGTGGGTAGAAGGTGAGGAGGTGATGTGTATGAGCGAGGAACAAATGTCGGAGGAGAAGGAAAAAATGTGGGAAGAATATGTAGGAGGGTTGAGAGACTTCAGAGACCTATTTGAGAGATATATCCAAAACGAGAAGGAGATGTTTAGAGCACTCCAAGAACGCAACGAAGATCTCAAGGAAATTGTGCGTTATATGGCGAATGCAACGCATGGCTTGCTGAAAGCAGTAAATCAGTTGATAGAAATCAACTGTCGGTTGGTAGAGGAGAATCAAACTCTTCACAAAATGATGTTGGAGCGTGCAGCACAGAGAGAGCCGACGAACACGGCGGTAATAGTGAGGGCGTCTGAGGAGCGGGAAAGAGACGACATTTTCTGAGGGTGGGAAATGGAAGCCGTAAAGAAGCGTAAGGAGTTCATCTGCGAGAAGTGCGACCCGCCCTGCACCATAAGAGCCTCTGAAGAGGTGGAAGCGCCTAAAGGCTGCCCATTCGGCAGAAAAGAGGCTGAGTGGAGAGAGCGAAGGGATGAAGAGAAGAAAGTCAAGCTCAGCTCGTGGAAGATAAAGCCTCTCAACTGCCAGAAGCTCAAGGAAGCCTTGTGCGTTGATTGTTTCAGAGAAGTCCACGAGGCTCTGCAATCAGCAATCTCTCTGTATGAAGAATATGAATTCGCTCCTGGTGAGCTTTTGATGAGACATCCTGAGTTCGCCACTACGAAAATCACAGAAGATGAAGACCTCAAAGAGTTTGTTGAAAGATTCCGAAGGGAGTTTAAGTATTGCGAGGAAAAGGCAGGCGATACCTTCATATCGCTTATCGGCTCTTACATGTGCTACAATGGCTGGTTGTTTGACCTCGCATTCGGCATTTCAAGGAGGGAAAGTGAGAGATGGGTAGAAAGGGAGGATGAGTAGTATGGCGGATGAGATTAAGCCAGATGAAGTGAGAGTGCAAGTGCGAAGAAAAGTTGTTCAGAGACCTCTCTTCAGCATCTCTATGGACGACTACCTCCGTCTCTTTCACATGCAAACGAATTACATCGCCGTGATTTTTTCAACACCCACGCTCCAAAAACACTGTCCGAACTGCGGAGCACCCATGTATAAGGAATATCTGTTCAGAAGATTGTCCAAAGGAAGCGCAGATAAGCCAGATTATTTTCACTTCGTTTGCTTGCAATGTGGCTACAATGAGCAGGTATTTTATAAAGTAGAAGATGTTCCGTGAGCGAGGTGAGAACAAGATGGCAAAAGCATATTTCAGCCACAGCGCATCAGAAGAGGATAAAGAAGTGGAGAGGTTCTTTGAGGCGGCGCTGAAAATGTTCGGTGTTTCCATCTACAAGATAGAAGGCGACGACTTCCTAACGCCACCGTTGGAGAAAATAGAAGACGCCATAAAGAAATCAGACTTCGTCTTTGCAATCTTAACGAAAAGACATAAGCGCTTGGCATACGGACAATACGGCTGGAAAGCCTCAAAATACATTCAGTATGAGGTCGGCATCGCTTACGCATATCACAAGCCCGTTATAGCGGTAGCGGAAGAGGGTGTGGATGTCAAAGGCATACTCCCCGATATAACATGGTATCACCACTTCAGAAGAGAAGAATTAACGGAGGCAAAAGCCCTGCCGAGCAAAATCATAGAAGGGTTGAAAGAAATGAAACTTCACCCTGCCGTTCTTGTGGCACTCGGCATAACTCTCATGTTCTTTAAAGACCCGTTGCGTGCAGTTGCAGACATAGGAGTAGTGCGAAGAAGAGATTAATCATCCACCTTCCGCCACAATAAAAACATTTTACTCAAAAGAACCGTCTGCCTTATAGAGTCAACATACATGCGAAAGCCATGGGCGACTGCGAAATTATGGGTGAAAGTCCAAGAAGTTCTCTCAGGGAAGAATAGGAAGCCGATGAAGACCTCCTTTTCTCCCTTCTCTTCTCCCTTCTCCTCACTCATACTCGCTGCGGAATCTTCTCTTTCAGTTCTGCCGGTAGAATTCTTGCATATCGTCTTGTCGTATTTAGGTTTTTATGACCGAGAAAATCACCGATTAATTCTATTGATAGACCTTGTTTGCGTAATAATGCGGCGCATGAGTGGCGGAGTTGATGCGGGTGTATGGGCTTGTTTAGGAGACGGAAACCCCACACTCGCACAATATAATACACAGCTGATGCTGTAAGTCGTCCATTTCCACTATTTACGAACAGAGGCTCACCTTTCTTGCATTTTCTTGCCCTCAAATAGCGCCGCAGAAGTTCAACAGTCCTTTCAGAAAGAGGCACGACATGCGGATAGACCTCTTTCTCCCGTCTCCTAATCGTTATAGTCTTCTCCTTCAGATTGACATCCTCGCAGTTCAGAGCGACGAGCTCGCCTCTGCGGAGCGCAGCATCATACAGCAGAGCGACGATGCACTGGTCTCTCAGGTTCGTGATGCTGTCTATGAGCGTTCTAACTTCTTCTTCGCTTAAAAAAGGAGGAATCTTCTCCTCAACAGGCGGTAGCGACACACGAGGCACTTCTTCACCCGTAATCTCGGCGATGTGCTTCAACGAATGATAGGCGACATTAATTGTTGAAGGTGCGAGACCTCTCTGCTTAAGGTAGTCTATGAACTCTGGAAGCTTGCTCACGGTTGCCCTATCAAGCTTAGCCCACTCTATATACCTTCTAATCCAATACGCCTGCGTCTGGAGCGTGCTGGGACGCACCATTTTCACCGCATCACTCTCACGGGTGCGCCGACCTCAA
>Ga0190363_1001455_pt1 | contig 13936 bp, 13 predicted proteins | sample 48721867_MG_FD_161272 | JGI IMG/M metagenome (GOLD analysis project Ga0190363, IMG submission 161272) | Hydrothermal vent microbial mat bacterial communities from Southern Trench, Guaymas Basin, Mexico - 4872-18-6-7_MG | ecosystem: Environmental > Aquatic > Marine > Hydrothermal vents >...
TGTCCTGGAGGGTTATGTTTTGGAGAGTATTGAAGGAAGAGGAGGAGATATGGATTCCATCATTGTTGTAATTTGAGATTATGTGTTGGAGGGTGTTGTTGTTGCTGGAATAGAGATGGATTCCATCGAAATTGTTGTAATTTGAGGTGATGTTTTGGAGGGTGTTGGAGGAGGAAAATTCCAGGAGGATTCCATCATCATTGTTGTAATTTGAGGTGATGTTTTGGAGGGTGTTGTTGTTGCTGGAATAGAGATGGATTCCATCATCATTGTTGTAATTTGAGGTGATGTTTTGGAGGGTGTTGGAGGAGGAAAATGCTAGGAGGATTCCATCATCATTGTTGTAATTTGCGGTTATGTTTTGGAGAAGAGTGTAATTTGAGTGATCGATGTAAATTCCGTATCTGAAGTAACTTATATTCCCGCAGTTTTTGATTGTGTTGTTGTTTGAGCCTGAATCGGAATCATTGAGCCAGATTCCATAGCCATACTCATCTCCGTCTCCTGAGATTGTGTGGCCCTGGCAGTCAAAGGTTAGATTGTCTGCTCCTCCGAATTTTATGCAGGATTCTCCGGAGTCTGTGTCATCATTTGCGCCTGCGTAATTGGTTATGTCTGCTGTTAGCTTTAGAACGTCTCCTGAAATCATGGTTCCGTTCTGGAGATAATCAGAGCATTCCTCGCAGGAGGAGCATGTGTAAACAGCGAAGTTTTCTGCATATTCTGTGTCGTTGCCAAAGGTGAATTCAAGGGTGTGCTTTCCTGAGGTTATGACCTTGCTGGTTTCGTATGCTGTTTCGTTGCAGGAGAAGTTTTCTATAAGCAGTGTCTGGTTTGTCCATGTGTAGTTCAGGGTCTGGTTTCCGCATTTTATTTCGAGGAACTGGAGGTCGAAGTTTGTTTGATTTGTATTGGTCCATGTTGTTCCTTTAACAGCCTGGATTGTGAGGTTTGCCGTGCCTTTTGTGGTGAAGGCTACGGTCCAGTTATTGCCTACAACAGGATAGCTCTGGAGGTTTATTATGGTTAGTTCTGCTCCTGCATAGGCTGAGAAGTGAGTGATGTTGAAGAGAATGAAGTCTCCGAGGTCCTGGAAGGGTATGGAGGTTTCTGTCCAGCCGGAATTGCATTTGTTTGTGAAGTTCCTGCAGTAAAGGATTGTGTTTACAGTTAGCGGAAGGTTCAGAAGAATTAAAGAGAGGAGAATGAATCCGAGAGTGAGGGCTGCGATTCCCTTTTTTCCGGAGGCCAGCTGCTTTTTCAGTTCCCTTTCCCTTTTTCTTGCTGTTTTTGGGTCTTTTCCCAAGTAAACAGTGCAGACCTTTCCGTTCTTTCTGATAGAAGTGTAGTAATAATCTCTCCCGTATATTCTTTTCTTGTGCATAGTTCTGTATAATTATTTTATGATAAGGGGTATATAAAATTGTAAGTTAAAAGTGTCGAAATCGACAAATAGAGAAGCAATTTTATGAAAATTTCAGTTTTGCATTGTGCTTTTATATAAAGTAAATGATTTTTAAGTCGGCTTGAATTGGTGGTTTTGAATTTGGAATTAAAGAAAATATGGTTTGCATGGTTTTGGTTTTTAATGATTCGAAGTGTCGGATGTGTCGGTGGTGTCGAGCTTAAAGTTTCTATTACCCTCGCCTTTTATTTCCATCAGAGCTGTATCGGATTTTTAAGGACAGCTCATTTTCTATATCCGAATGTTTTTTCCTTGGGATTTGCTTGTTTAACGATGTTCTGATTGATAAGGTCTTTCTTGAAGCTAAAACCGGGTTTTGATGTAAATCTTACCGTTACATTTATATTTTGTGTTTGGAAGAATATATATATGGAAATATTACCGAAAATAAGAAAGGAACTCAAATTACCAAAAATAAAAAAGGAACTCAAGAGCTTTATCTTAGAAGAAAGGGGAGGAGCATCAAAGCACTTTCTAATTTCTTTAGGGGCTATGTTTACTGGAATCGAGACTTTGGCTTTATTTTCTAAAATCGTAGCTGGTCAAACAATCTCTGCAAAACATGATCATTGCGATCCTGGGCATAGCAGTGGTAGTACTCATGGTAGTGGAGGTTGGGGGCATTGTAATGCAAGTAGGCATTCCTCGGCTGATGGTGTGCCTGCAAGCCATTGTAGTGCTACGAGCCATGTGAGTGCGGGGAATCCAGGGTCTACGCATATTAACGCAAATGCTGCCCATAAAAGTTATGTTTATTTGAGTTATGGATGATAACAAAAGATTATTCAACAAATATGTTCATGTAGTTGAAAAAATAAAGATTTCCATCCGCTGATCCCATCACTGCAGCGCTTCATTAAAAATAGCAGGAGAGCTCCTAACCTTGCCTTTGGTCTTGTAACTTCTTATTAATAAATCTATTATGATATCATCTTAACCAAAAACTATTCTTCCACCTATATAATATTAGTTTTACAATTGTTCCAAAAACAAGCGAGGTACATATCCTCTCGCCCATTATTTTACCTTTTCAATATTTTCATAAGATCGTTCCTATCTCTTATTGGTTTTAGAGTAACGCCTAATTTTATATACTCTTTCCAAATTCCTTCGCACAGGTTAAAATATACGCATTTCCTGCAACTTTCGGTTTTTGTCTTTATGTTTATCCTTTCCTTTTGCCAATCTATTTCTTCGGTAAGTTCATCAAACACATAAGTTTTTCCTTCGAGAAATGTTTTTATAAAATCTATTTCGTATGCATGTTCTTCATAGCCTTTTATTGTGCAGTATGGAAAGCCGTAAGTTCTTGTATTTATTCCTAATTTTTCTCCTATCTCTATTGCTTTAAACAAATAAGGTTGAATTTTCTCTATGGTTACGAATAATTTATCTAAATTTTTTTGAGCATTTCCTCCTATTCGCATCAGGGTAAAGTCTATTTCATCCACCTTCAGCTTAGCTAAAAATTCTGTAAGCTCCGGCAAGGCCTTATAGTTTAATTTTGAAATTACAGGAATAACGGTCAAATGCTTTAGACCGTATTTTTTCATGTTTTTAATTCCCTTAACGCTTTGATTGAAGCTGCCTTTTGCTCGCGTTATTCTATCCTGAATTTCTTTTTTGGGATGATGAAAGCTCATTGCTATATCCAAATCTGGCATTATTTCAAACGTTTTTCTTGCAAAGGAATCTATCGCGAACATTCTTCCATTGGTTTCTAAATGAACTTTCATTCCATTTTTACTTGCAAATTCTAAAAGCTCAAAATAATCCTTTCTTATCGTTACCTCTCCTCCTATGAAGATTATTTGCTCTACATCGAGCTCTTTCGCCTTTAATATTTCTTTTTTTACTTCTTCTGTGGTTCTATCTCTAACTCTATTCCTCTCATCTTCACCTATAAGACAGTGAATGCAGTTATTGTTACAGGAATAGCCAAAGGTTATGTTCATGCTTTTGATCTTTCCCATAATTTCTCTCTGCATCTGAAATTATAAAAGCGTTTTATTCAATGAAAAATCCTGCATACTCATTATTATTTTCATATTGAACGTAAAAACAAGAGTACTTTAGGCCTTTGATATATCCAATGGAAGGAGAACAGGAAAGGTTTTTCGTAAGATCAATTTTATAAATTAATTTCTTTGTATTTATATCAGCCAGATAAAACCTTCCGTCAAAAGTGGAAACCAAAATTTTATTTTTGATGGAAACAGGGGTTGATTGTATCGGAGCTGGGAACGAGAGAGTTTTTATTTCCTCTTCGTTAAAGAAATAAAGATTTCCGTCCTCGCTGCCTACAACAAAGTAATCGCCAAATAAAGCTGGTGAGCTTCTTATCCTTCCGCCAGTTTTATAGCTTTTTATTAGATTGCAGTCTGTATCTAAAAGATAAATATTACCGTCATCCGAGCCGAAAACAATTTTTCCTTTATAAACCAAAGGAGAACTTCGGATTTTTCCATTAGTTTCAAATTTGCATTTTAGCTTGCCATCTCTATTCAAAAGGTAAAGGTTTTTATCATCTGAGCCGAAAATGATTAAGATTGTTCCGTCTTGATAGATTGCTGGTGAAGATTGGATTTTCCCTTGAGTTTTGAATTTCCATTTTAGATTTCCTTTATTATTCACCACGTAAAGATTCCCATCATCTGAGCCGAAAATTATTTCCTGTCTTCCATCATTATCTATATCAAAAATTGCAGGGGTTGACCTGACTTTTCCTTGAGTTTTGAATTTGAAGAACAGTTTTCCATCTTTATCCAGAACGTATAAATTTTCGTCATCACAACCAAAGGCTATCTCTGGATAACCATCGTTATTCAAATCTTCTGCTGCAAAGGATGTGTGGATTTCTTTTGGAAGGAGGAATTTCCATTTCATAACAAAAGGTCCACCAAAATCAAGCTTTTCTAATAGGGAAGGATTCTCTTTATATTTAACTGCCATGATAAAATCTTTGAATGGTCTTTCCCTTGTTGTTATGTTATAAACTGTATTTTTATAATAGCTTATTACCTCATCTGTCCCGTCTGAATCCAAATCAACAAATATTGGAGAGGGGTCAAGGCTATCGTTTTTCTCAATTATCCTTCTTTCATAACCTTCCGGTGCATTACTGCCAACAGTCGACATACCAATTGCTTCACCCCATTTTTCCTTCATTTCCCATTTCTCCAAATCCTTGATACTAAATTCTTTAAAAAATAATTTTCCCGTTCTATAAACATCGTGCTTAAACATTAGCCAAGAAGTAGAGAAGTTCAGATGTGTAGGTTTTTTGTTTATTTTTGGAGAGTAAAGATATATACACAAGGTTATAGATATGAAAATAGCAATTATAATCCCTATCTTCCATATTTTCATTAAAATTATTTCATTTTCTCTTAAATATTTAAATTTTGCGATTCGTTGGAGAAACTAATAAAAGCTTAGAATAAATGGCCTGAAATCTTCTTCGAATTTTAAAATCAATCTATTATCTCGGAAGATTCTTATCTGATTTCTGTCAAGTTCTAACCTATTTCCCCTCCTTAGAGCATCTATGATATTTTTTGAAATCCCTAGTATATCCACATTTTCTGAATTATAGCTTATTTTATTACATTTAAACCGAGATTGAAAGCCTATCACTTTTTCCTCATGCCATACTAAAAAGTCCCTCCTGAGAATTTTTTTGCAAATTTTTCTCTGCTTTTGGGGTAGCGCCTTGAATAAGTTTATTGCGAATTTTAAGCTTTCTTTACATTCATATGAGCATGGAAAGTGAGAGATTACTCTATAGACAGATAAATTATTGAGAAGAAAGTTTAGCTTCTTTTTATTTTTGGTATTCAAATAAGAATATAAAATGTAGTTTGGTTCTTTTTCCAAAAAATGTAAAGGGTTAAGTATGTGCTTTTTCCAGCAAGAAATATAGAAATTTATACAACATTCTGGGTATCCAAACAGCTTTCCTAGTTTGTAAACGTATTTAGAAAATAACTCGAAATTTTCTGAGGTTAGATTCATCTTTGAAATTATAACTTCTAATTTCATAGCTTCAAGTGCTTCGTTTTTTTCTTTTGAAATATAGAAATACATTCTTTTTGGCCAAAATGCGTATCGAAGTTCTAATATTTTTATGAATTTCAAATAATCTTTAAGATACTTTATCTCGATTCTCTGTCTCGCAACCTTCTTCAGTCCTATTTTCACTCCAATAATTTCGTTTAAATAGCATAAGAGAGTAGAAGGTAGCTCCATAGTTTTCGCCTGTTATCCGTAAAATAAAGACACGATAAACATTACAATATCAACCTTCATTATCGATACCAAGATGGTTGAAATTAAAAGGAAGGGGGTAAAGCTTATGTATTTCTTTATTATAAAGCCTTTTATTCCTTTAAGCTTTTTGGCTTTTTTTATTTCTTCTTTGCTAAATCCTCTTTTCAGCACATCCTTACTGCCAAAGTTTTCTTCCAAAAAATTTTCGAGGTCTACTTTCTCTTTTCCTTCAAAAATTAAACCCATTGGCATGTCCCCCTCTTTTAAATCATCAAGATATTTTTCCTCGTAAGAGATGTAAAAGCTTAAGTTTCCTATCCAGATGGCGAGAAGCAATATAAAGCTTGAAAGGAAAAAAGATAGCCAGAACCAAAAGGAGAGCATGGAGGAATGATCAAAAATTATCCTCAAGATGCAAAGGGAGAGTAAAATATAAACAGCTTCTTTTTGCAGATATTTCTGAAATAAAAGGAAGAGAAGGAATATAAAAATAAAGGCTGATGTAAAGCCGGCATATATTCCTAATCCGAAAAATGAAAATACTTTAGAAATAAAATAAAACAATCCAAATAGTATTAAAAACATATTAATTACATTTTTCAAAGTAAATGTTTTCCTAAGGGTTTCGATTTTTTCCCTTCTTTTGGTCTTTATTAAAGTGGGAATAAACCATAAAATGAAAGCGAGAAGGAACATGTTTATTAAAATTAAGCTAGAAGGGAAGAAAACTGTATATTGGAGGAAGGGTAAATACAGGCTTGCAGTAAGGAAAAATTTTGCATCTCCCGCTCCCCAAAAACCGAGTTTCCAGAAGAAGAATCCAACCAGGAATGCCAGGCAGAAGTTCAGTAAAAACTGGGAAAAAAGCTCAAAATCAAATGTGTAAAGATAATAGAAGAATCCTGCCAGAAATCCCGCTACCAATAGTATCGAGAGGTGTTTATTGGAAATTGTCCTTTCCTTCAGATCCTGATAGGAGATTACAGCTCCGATTACCAAAAAAACCAATAATCTTGCCAAATCCAGATACTCAAGCATGATTATTCACTTCCTATCCTTAAAAGCTTAAATTCTTCATCGCCATAGAACTTTACATACTCCTCCCACACACCCAAACAGGAATTGAAAAATTTACAGTGCTTGCATGCCTTTGGTTTAACTCTTTTCAGAATCTCAAGCTCTCTTATTCCATCCTCTCTCCTTGTGGAAAATCTTTGAAAGTTCTCTCCTTCTAAATCCATTTTTCCATAGCGCAGCTCCTCGGAAAAATTTTCATAACCTTCTATCAAACAAAAGGGAATGCCGAATGTATTTATTTTCATTCCAAGTCGGTTTGCTCTTTCAAGGGCTTCTCTCAGATATGGCTTTATTTCTGTGTAATAAGGTGATATCTTGAACCAGTTTATTCTTGCCCATCCGCCAGCCTGAACGGAGGCAAAGCTTATGCTATGAATATTTAAACTATGGGCAAACTCTACAAATTCTTTCATAAACCTATAATTTTGTTTTAAAATAACCATTTTGAGGGAGATGTTATTTGCACCAAGTTTGACCAAATTTTTTATTCCCCTTACCGTTTGCTTCCAGGATCCCTTCACTCGAGTAATCGCATCGTGAATTTTTTTGTCTACATGATGCAGAGGAATGGTAATACCCATATTCTTGTCCAACTCCAGGGTTTTCCGTGCAAATTCTGTATCAGAAAATGTTCTTCCGTTTGTCTGCAGACCTGTCCTAAACTCAAGTTCTTTTGCGTAAGCAAGAAGTTCGAAAAAATCTTTTCTTATTGTTGGTTCTCCTCCTGTAAACACAACTTCCTTAACCCCATTATTCCTTGCTTTTCTTAAAATTTCTTTTATCTTCTCTGTAGTCTTGTCTAAAGGCTTTCTTTTGGCTTTTAAATCTCTGATTATATCTAAATTGAAGCAATGGATGCAGTTATTATTGCAGGAATAGCCAACCTGCAAATCTATTCTCCTAATTTTCATAATATTTCGCCTTTAAATTTTTCAACAAATTTTATAAATTCCGCTGTTTCCTGCTCGCAGCTGTAATTTTCCAATTTTTTAACAGCTTTCATAAGCAATGCCTTCATCTCATCTTCATAGATTTTCGGATCGCTGGTGGTAGAGTTATTTGAGACCCTCGCAACATAATTCTCCTTTTCATTATAAAAGCTTAGATTTAGGATAGAACCAATCTCCTTCCTGAAAATCTTCTTTCCGTTGAAAGCGATTTCTTCTCCTTCTGGCCTTAAATTCACCTTTCCCTCAGAAAATTTATAGATAAACTGAAGGATAAGATTCAAATATTGGAAGTTTTTCTGATAGTTTCCCTGAAGGTTTGAAATTAGGTGAATGGTATTATCAACTTTTAGGGCTGAATAGCCGAGAAAGAAAGTAACAAGCCTCCATTTCTTAGCTGAAGAAGGCAGGTATTTGGAAAAGTTAAAAATCGGTAAAAAGCCTATTCTCTTTAAATTTTCAGAGATAAAAAGGGTTGCAAAATTTTTTAGTTTGTTATCATATTTGGCATCGAAAAAGCTTGGTATGCCTGGCAACTCATTCAAGTTATTCATTTCTTGCTTTAGATTTATAATGCTAAAAATCTTGTTTCCCTCAGCTATGGAAAGGAAGGTGTTACCGGCATTAATATAATTTTGGGTTAAAGGAAAGCTTGGAACATAGCCATAAATAAAATTCCCTTCCTTTTCCAAAAATTCTATGTTAGGTTTTTCCTCGAAAACCTCTACAATTAAGAGATATCTTTCACTTTCTTCTCTTTCTTCTCCCAAGCTTTTATTAGAATATACACAACCGAACCTTATAGGATTGCTTTTTCCATAAAAATTGAAGAAAAAATCTCCTGCAAAATATCCTCTTCTTTTCAAGTCTGGCAGAGAGGTTATATTTTCTTCGAAAAGGGCAAAGATGCTCATAAATTATAAATGTTTAAACTCAAAAAAATAGTTATGGTTATTGCCTACTCGGTAAGAAGGAAAGGTTATTTTAAGAACGATTATTTATGGAAAAGATTGGATAAAGATAAAATTCTTGTTACTACCCTGCATGGTGGATGGGCAATTTTGGATGAAAGGGAATTTGAACTATTCAGGCATGGAAAGTGCGAAAATGATATAGAGCTCTACAATAAACTCAAGCAGGAAGGGATAATATTTTCAGAAGATAACATCCTGAATATTTCTGAGTGTTTAAGAGATAAATTTTCTCAACTCTTTCAGGCCACGACTTTGCATATAGTTACACCCACGCTCAGGTGTAACCATAAATGCATATATTGCTATGCTTCTTCAAGACCTGTGAATGCAAAGGAATATGATATGGATGAGGAAACAGCAAAGGCTGTGGTTGATTTTATCTTCCAATGTCCTGCTAAAGGAATCACAATAGAGTTTCAGGGAGGGGAGCCCTTACTGAATTTTCCCATAATTCAATTTATAGTTGAATATGCAAGGGAAAAGGCAAAAGAAGAGAATAAAAATGTTAATTTTAGGCTCGTGACCAACCTTACTTTGATGGATGAAGAAAAGCTTGATTGGCTGATTGAAAATAAAGTTGAAATAAACACATCTCTAGACGGTCCGAAAGAGGTTCACAATAAGAATAGAAAATATGAAAGTGGTAAGGGAAGTTATGATGATGTGGTGAGATGGATTAAAATACTGAGAGAAAAGGGTATACTAGTATCTGCTATGCCAACTATCAGCAGATTTTCTTTACCCTACTGGAAGGAAATAGTAGACGAGTATGTAAGGCTTGGCTTTAACAGGTTTTGGATAAGGAGATTGAATGTTGGTGGTGTAGCGGCTGATAAATGGAAAGAAATCGGATACAGCGCAGAGGAATTTTTAGATTTCTGGAAAAAATGTGTTGAATATATTTTTGAGCTGAATAAAAAGGGTATAGATATGGAGGAAGGTTCTATAGAGATTTTTTTGAGAAACATAATCTATTCAAAAAATTATAATTACTTTGTTTGTCTGGCTTCACCTTGTGGTTGTGCTTGGTCGCAACTATCTTATACCTACAATGGAGATATCTATACCTGCGATGAGGCAAGGGGGTTTGAGATTTTTAAACTGGGAAATGTTAAAGAAACTAGCTATAGAGAATTGTTTTCTTCTTGGAAGGTTTTGGATATAGTTAATCTAACTTCTGGTTTATCCTTCGATTGTGCTTCCTGTGTTTATAAACCATTTTGCGGGCCTTGCATAGTCGATGAATACGGTGAGCACGGAAGTATTATTAAAAAAAGAAATTCATTCAATTGCAAGGTAAGAAAAGGTATCTTCGATTATATTTTCAAGGAAATAATTTTGAATGAGGAAAAGTTTAAAATCGCGAGCAAATGGATTGGGATAGGAGAAAGGAAATAATTAAAAATTATTTAAATTTTTCATAATTAATAGTTTTATGCCAGGATTTAGATTTTCCGTTCCTTACAATAATGATTTCTCTTTGCTTGAAAAATTGGTGGAAATTAAAGAGTTGAATGGGAACAGGATTGAAGGAATTTACTTGCCTTTTCCACAAGAATATGCTGGATCTGGAAGAGTGGTTAGTAAAATTGCAAAGGAAGATATAATAAAACTCATCAAATTTTGCCACGAGAATGGGATTAAGACAAGTTTGACTATTAATTTTACCTGTCAAGGAATGGAAGAATACAAACCTGAATTTGTAAGTAAAGTAATAAAACTGATTAAATTTTTTCATAAGGAACACGAGCTGGATGCAGTAATTTTAGCAAATCCTTTATATATTCAAAAGATAAAGAAAGAGGTTCCTACTATAAAAGTTATTGCATCCGCTTTCTCAGATATAGATTGTGTGAATAGAGCGGTTTTTTTCGAGAAATTGGGTGCAGATGTGTTAACATTAAATGGATTGAATAGAAATTTAGAAGTCCTAAAGGAGATTAAGGAATTGGTTAATTGTGAACTAAAACTTATGGTTAATGAAGGTTGCTTATATAAATGCCCATTTAGAAGTTTTCATAGTAACTTCACTTCTCATGCTTCACGGGAAGAAAAACCGCCTATAGATTTCTGTGCTGAGTCTTGTGTTAGATTAAGAAAATTGTATCCATTCTTAATTATTACTTCTGATTGGATATTGCCTCAGTGGCTTGGTTATTATAAAGATATAACTAAAAGTTTCAAGATTGTTGGAAGGACTATGCCAAGCAATTGGATAATAAAAAGAACCAAAAATTATTTAGAAGAAAGATTTGAAGGCAATTTATTAGAGTTGGTGGAAAGTGCTGTACCACAGTTTCTGCAGGTATATAAAGCATATGTGGATGTTTTTCACTTCGATTATGAATTTTTCAAAAAAGTAACTTCTTGCGATAAAAATTGTTTTAAATGCAAGTATTGTGAAGAGCTTGCTAAGAAAGTTGTGAGGTTTGCGTAGAAATTCGATGAAAGGTAACCGAAAGTGAAAATTTTGCTGCGAAGTGCTATAATTAAGGATTAATCAAAAGCATTACAAAGCTCGCAGTACAGTTTAACAAGCTTCAGTGGAGTCTTCTTGCTGTTTTTCTTCCTTTTCCACTTCTTTCAATATCTTTTCTACAGGCTCTTTTATTGCTCCTTTTTGTTCTTCCCATGGTTTTGCAATTTCTTCTAAATCGAATTCTTCCTTCATTTCTTCAATATTTTCCTGGGATTCGCTACCAACTATTGGAACTCTTGCTCCTATATCAATCTTTTCTTTTTCAGCAAGCTTTTCCTCAAATTTTTCTTCTTTCTCTTTATCTTCTGAACCAGTAACTGTAAAAAATGCCCTTTTTACTATTAGTTCTCTCAGCTCTTTGTTCATCATTGCTCTGGTTATTAAAGCTGAATAATTTAAAAGTTCATTATTGAATTCTCCGCTCAACGCTTTCAAATCTGTGCTTCCCTCTTTGGGTTTGAGAAAGACCTTTATCTCTTTTTCCGGGTCTCCATCAAGAAAAACAAAACATTTATCTATAAAAACTTCTGCTGCTTGATAAACCACTGGCAAGGGATATATTTTCGGATTTACCTTAATCAAAACGCAGTTATTCTTTTTATCTATTTCTGTTCCTTCCATAATCTGCTAATTAGATTTAAACCTTAAAAATCTTTTAACAAGCTATTTAGAAAGCATTATTTGCTCATGTAAAACATGATTGCAGAACTCAAGTGCGAGTTTTTCTAAGTCTGTTTCAATCTTTGGCTTTATGGCTACTCTTATTATATTTTGATCTTTCATGAAAAGAACCAAAAATTTTGCTAAATGCTGGAATCTTTCGCAGACTTCCGAAATTGTAAACATGTAGTAAAATTCTGGATTAAAGTCTATGATAGCTTTGTCATTAATGATTCTTATGGGAAAGCCTATCATAATAGTAGCTATTCTTTTAAAGTTTATATAATTTTTAATTGATAATCTTTCTTTATGCAGAAAGTAAGAAATGTGGACATAAAATTCGGATATTCTTGCAATAACAATTGCATTCATTGCGTGATTGCCGGGCATAGAGAAAGATTAAGAAAAGAGGGGAAACCGATAGATAGAACAACAGAAGAAATAAAAAAACATTTATTAGAGGCTAAAGAAAAGGGTGCTGAAAGTGTGGTTTTTACTGGTGGAGAAGTTACAATAAGAAAGGATTTTTTTGAGCTTCTAGAATTTGCAACAAATCTTGGGTTAAAAGTTTCGTTACAAACAAACGGAAGAGCATTTTACAATAAAGCATTTGCTGAAAAAACCCTAAAAACAGCTCAAGATATGCATTTTGAAATTGCTATTCATTCCTCTATTGAAAAAAATCACGATAGAATCACCCGTGTAAAAGGTTCATGGAAACAAACAATGCAAGGAATAAAAAATTTGCTGGAGGCAGGTGCAAAATCGCTGAATTTTAAGGTTGTGATTTCCAGGTTGAATTACAAAGATCTTTCGGAAATTGTTGAACTTGCAAAAGGGTTTGGAGTAAAGCAGGTAGATATAGCATTTCCTCATGGGATGGGAAATGCATTAAAATATTGGTATGAAATTATTCCTCGTTATTCCGAAATAAAAGAGTATATTTTAGAAGCGGCAAAAGTTTCTAAGGAAAGTGGTGTTAAAGTAACTTTTGAAGCCATACCGTTTTGTCTTCTTCGAGGATATGAAGATTGTGTATCAGAAACAACATTTTTGGAGGAATTTTTGGAAGGAGAAACAACAGAATTAAGGCAGGTTGGAGACCCTGTAATGAATTGGCAGAAGGAAAGATTAAGCATAAAAGCAAAAGCCCCTCAATGTAAAGATTGTAAATATTTCTTTGTATGCGAAGGTGTTTGGAGGGAATATATAGAGCTTTACGGAGATAGGGAGTTTGAACCTATTAGAGGAGAAATAGTAAAAAGTCTATCAATTCTAAAAGGTTAGAATCACGCTTGGGGTTCCTGCAGAGGTTATGTAACCTGTAATGGGGAGGTTTAGAAGGATTAGAAGGAGGAGAATGAATCCGAGAGTGAGGGCTGCGATTCCCTTTTTTCTGGAGGTTAATTGGTTTTTGAGTTCTTTTTCTTTTTTTCTTGCTGTTTTTGGGTCCTTTCCTAAGTAGATAGTATGGACTTTTCCGTTCTTTCTAATGGAAGTGTAGTAATAGTCTCTCCCGTTTATTCTTTTCTTGTGCATAGTTCTGTATAATTATCTGTAGGATAATGGTATATAAAAGTGTAGGTTAAAAGTGTCGAAATCGACAAATAGAGAAGCAATTTTATTGAGAAAGTGGGGTTGGTAATTTGTTGGAGATTAAATTTTGGTTCTGCATTGTGCTGAAATTGATTTTATATGGAATAAAGTGGTTTTGGATGGATGGTGAGTTGTGTTTGTGAAGGAAATTGTGGTGGTAAATTTAGGAAAGTATAATTTGCATGGTATTGGTTTTTTATTGATTCGAAGTGTCGGGTGTGTCGGTAAGGGATTTTCGGGTTTTTAGGATTTTCTTCAAATCCCTTAAATCAAAGCAGAAAACTGGTCTGCCTTCGAAATCTTCAGGCTTTTTCGAAAAGGATTTTGCGAATATTGCAAAGTATTCCCTGCGGTTTTCATTGTGCCACTGGACATATCTGGATTTCTCTGTAAGGCTTTCCAGGATTGGTTTTGGGTTGAGTTTTTCCTGCCATTTGCATTCTGCAAAAAGGATTTGTTTGGTTTGATC
>Ga0190363_1001456_pt1 | contig 13929 bp, 10 predicted proteins | sample 48721867_MG_FD_161272 | JGI IMG/M metagenome (GOLD analysis project Ga0190363, IMG submission 161272) | Hydrothermal vent microbial mat bacterial communities from Southern Trench, Guaymas Basin, Mexico - 4872-18-6-7_MG | ecosystem: Environmental > Aquatic > Marine > Hydrothermal vents >...
ATGATACGCTTGCTACGATAGATGCCTGCCGAATGCTTGGAGCAAGAATAAGAAGGAAAGAGAGAGACATCTTTGAAGTTCATGGATGCTCCAAGATTCTTACTCCTGATGATGTTATAAACTGCCATGACTCAGCCTCAACAATGCGTTTTCTGACACCCATCTGCGGATTAACCGATGGAATCTCCGTTCTGACCGGGGGCAAAAGTCTCCGCAGGAGACCTATGGGTCCACTTCTGGATGCCTTGAGACAACTCGGCGTTCAATGCTATTCCACTTGTGGAGATGGATATCCGCCCATAATAGTCTTCGGCGGAGGAATAGAGGGGGGAGAGACCCGCATGGCCGGCGACGTGAGCTCCCAGTTTGTTTCCGGCTTACTCTTCGCAACGCCGATGGCGCGAAATGATACTGAGATCAAAATGTTAACTCCTCTTGAATCTAAGCCTTACGTAGGAATCACGATAGATATACTTCGTAGCCATGGAATAGAAGTCGAGGTCGACCCCGAATATAAGAGATTTCATGTACCATGCGGCCAGATATATACTCCATCGAGTCATATAGTGGAGGGTGACTATTCTTCAGCGGCATTTCTTCTTGCTGCAGCTTCAATCACTGATTCGAAAATAAGAGTGACAAACTTAAGAGAGGATTCTTTACAAGGAGATCGAGTGATCGTTGATCTTCTACGAAGGATTGGTGTAGAGATCAAGCAAGGAAAGGACTTCATCGAGGTTAGGGGGAGAAATGGTTCTCTTCAGCCATTCAACGTGGATTTAAGGGATAATCCAGATTTGGTCCCAGTCTGTACAGCACTGGCATTCTTTGCTCGTGGAGAATCATCAATCCATGGAATTAGGCGGCTACGATTTAAAGAGTCAGATCGCATCGCTGCGTTGCTTAATGAGTTTACAAAGATGAATGGCAAAATTCATGTTAGCAACAATACGATTAAGGTAAGGGGCGGCGAAAAATTACGCGGAGCAGAACTAAACTCTCACGGTGACCATAGAATCGCAATGGCCTGCATAATATCAGCATTAGGAGCTAAGGGGATAAGCGTGATCCGAGGAGTTGAATGTATAAATAAGTCCTACCCAAACTTTCTCAGGGATATGAAATCTTTAGGGGCAAACATTATTGAACGGCAACTCGATAGGTAAAGCCTTGACTCTTACATGTTTTGGGGAAAGCCATGGAGTATGCATAGGGGCGGTCATTGACGGATGTCCCGCTGGCCTACCATTAACCGAGAGGGATGTACAAGCTGAGATGGACAAGAGGCGTCCGGGATTAACAGATATCAGCACCTCCAGAAGGGAAGAAGATAATGTTGAGATTCTTTCGGGAGTATATAGGGGATACACAACAGGCGCGCCCATCTGCATAATTGTGAGAAATAGAGACGTTAGATCTGAAAGCTATGAACAGATAAGATTCAAGCCTCGTCCTGGACATGCAGACTTTACGTCTCACATCAAATATGGCGGATACAATGATTATAGAGGCGGGGGCCGATTTTCCGGCCGCATAACAGCGGCCTATGTGATGGCGGGGGCTATAGCTAAGAAGCTGCTACGTACACTAAATGTGGAGATACTTGCACATACCATCCAGATTGGAAAAGTGAAAGTTCACAGTGATCTCTCATATGATGAGATTCGTAAGAATACTTATCGTAACCCTGTGAGATGTGCAGATCCCGAAATTGCATCTTCAATGATGAAGGAGATACTTGAAGCCTCTAGGGAAGGAGATAGCGTCGGTGGAATAGTTGAGGGAATCGCGCTGAATGTTCCCGCTGGACTCGGCGAACCGATCTTTGACTCTTTGGATGCGGATATCGCAAAGATGATGTTTAATATTCCCGCAGTTAAGGGAGTAGAGTTTGGAGCTGGATTTAGATCTGCTTCTCTGAGAGGCTCAGAGAATAATGATGAATATGCTATAAGAGAGGGAAAAATCGTAACTTTATCGAATAACTCAGGTGGGGTACTCGGCGGAATCTCAACCGGCATGCCGATAATAGTTCGCGTTGCCTTTAAGCCTACACCTTCAATCTTAAAGAAGCAGAGAACTGTCGATCTGATGCGAATGGAGGAAACGGAAATTGAGATTACTGGAAGGCATGATCCCTGTATCGTTCCGAGAGCAGTACCGGTTGTGGAGGCATGCTTGGCCTTTGTCCTAGCGGATCATGCGATTAGATCTCAAAAAATTCCTCGTGTCTTATAAGGAGTATCTCGGATAACTACTTAATTATCACTTCATGTAATTCTCTTTTTAAGGGAGGAAAAGTGAGGGAGTTTTTAGGTGTAATTGCTGATGATCTTACGGGAGCCTGTGATGTTGGCGCGCAGTTCAGAAAACATGGACTAAAAACGGTTATCTTAATAGACAGTAGATCTGTTACGGATCTGAAGAGCGCCTTTGATGTCATTGTAGCTAATACGGAGACTAGGAATCTTCCACCGCAGGATGCTTATAGAGGAGTTAGAGAAACAGTCAGGCTTCTTCAACAGAATAACGTCAGAATCGTTTACAAAAAAATTGATTCCACACTCAGAGGAAATGTGGGAACAGAGATCGCTGCCGTTTTGGATGAACTTAATATTGATGCAGCCCTTATTACTCCAGCATTTCCATCTCAGAAAAGAACGGTTATAAACGGCCGCCTTCTTGTAGATGGTATACCCATAGAGAAAACCGAGTATGCTTACGATCCTCTCAGCCCCATAGATGTTTCCCGGATCTCTGCGTTGATGAAAAGGGAGATTGGAGAAGAGATTGGAGAGATAACTCTCCATAAGATTAGGAGAGATGTTAATTCGATTGTCGAAGAAGCTCGGAGGATCATCAAGAAAGGCATTAGGATAATTGTCGCTGACGCTGAGCTTCAAAGCGACTTAGAAAGAATCGCCAAAGCATCAGCATTTTTAGATAATATTTTGTTATGCGGCTCCGCTGGCTTAGCATCTGCATACGCATATCAGCTGGCCGTCCAGCCTAGAATATTGATTGTCTCTGGAAGCGTGAATAGCGTTACGTTAGACCAGATCGAAATGGTGATTAAAAAAATAAATGCCGGAGTAATTGAGCCTGATCTTCACGAAATCATAAGGAATACAGATAAGCTCGATGACGCCTCAAACAATCTTGCGGAGCAAGCAAGAAAGATCATTGATGAAGAAAAAGACATAATAATTAGGTTGGCCAGATCAAAATCTTTAATTTTAGAGATCCAAAAAGCCGGGTATAATCTTGGGATGGATAAATTAGAAGTCGCTAATCTTCTTCTATCCGTCTTAAGCAGGGCTGTTAAGAAGATTCTCAGCATGTACAACTTTGACAAATTAATATTGATTGGAGGCGACACCTCAATCAAAGTTCTTAACGCTCTTGGAGCTAAAGAAGTTGCGATCGAAGGCGAAGTACTGCCCGGAATTCCGATAGGCAGGATAATGGAAGGAGAATGGGATGGAATGAAAATAATAACCAAAGCTGGCGGTTTCGGCGACAGATATACTCTTGTAAGAATAATAAAGTCCATAAGGAAACAATAGACTTTTTAGACGGGAAATAAAGGCGAAAGCCTGATGAAGATTAAGCTCCCTTAATATACTTGATTGCTTCCTTTACACTATTAAATCCATATTTTATTCCTGGAAACTCTTTTCTTAATGCTAAAACGTCCTCTTTCACTTCTGACGGGTCACGTTTACCCTTTATAACTTGCATCATTAAGTCACACAGATATTTTATATCATCCTCTCTGAATCCCCTGCGAGTCACATCTTGAAATCCTATTCTGATGCCTGAGGGATCCTCACGGTTACTCTGATCGTCATATGGCAGTATATTTCGATTAAGGATGATGTTTGCTTCTTCGAGTCTCTTTGCAACTACTTTGCCTCCGCCATACTCACGGACATCTACGGCTATCTGATGAGACTCTGTGAAGCCTTTAGATTCACCTAGCACCTTCAAGCCGTTCTCATGGAGGTATTGACCAGCCGTTTTTGCATTCTTAACTGTCTGTCTCGCAAGGGCCTCTCCGAAGACGCGCATCTCGAGAGCCGCAATGCCTAAAGCAGGTAACCTAGCTAAATGAGTATTTGACGTGCTTAATGGAAAGATTGCGTACTGAATTTTTTCTATAGCTACTCTCATTCGTTCATTCTTGAGGTCCCCGAGAATCACGCCTCCTTGAGGCCCGGGAAACGTCTTATGCGTTGAAGACGTGATGAAATCTGCGCCTTCTCTAAGGGGATCTTGAAACATGCCGCCAGCTATCAAGCCTAGAACATGAGCGGCATCATAAACTATGTAGGCGCCTACTTCATCTGCTACGCTTCTAAGCTCTTTCACGGGATGCGGGAAAAGGAAAAGACTACCGCCGAAAGTGATTATTCCCGGCTTTGCAGCTCTTATGATTTTGGCAGATCCATCTGGGTCTATGGTCATCTCATCCACGTCGTAGGCATGATCTATATTTACAAGCCCGAGCACTCTACCTGCCAATCCAGTATAGTCATGAGATATGTGTGCTCCACAACTGAGGGGTGTAACAACCATTTTATTATTCTTCGTCGCCATGGATAGGCCTTTAAAAGCCGCAAGGTTAGCATGTGTACCTGAAACTAAACGTACATCCGCCCAGCTGCATTTGAAAAGCCTTTTCATAAGGTCAGTAGCGCAGTTCTCAATTATGGTTATATATTTTTGGCCCTGATAATATCTTCTTTTTACGTGTCCTTCGAGGTCATTCTCTCCTTCAGCATATCTGCTTTCGAGATCCATGGAGAGAGCGAGCATCTCTTTAACTGCGGGCGACTTTAAACCTTCACTCGCAATCAGGTTTATACATTCCTTATCTCTGTAATGTTCATGTTTCTCGCTTGCTTCTATCAGATCAGAAACTAGGTTGAAGAATTCATCCACAGTTCATCAGCCCTAAATTTATCCACTAGTCAAATGAGGAAGGATATTTATTTCTTGCGTTTCCGCCAACTGACATCGGGCTGCTTAGAGATAATGTTGGAGTAATGTATCTTTAGTGTGGATCTTGGGAAAAATATATATGGAAGTGAATAAGAATTAATGCAAATATATAAAAGAATATATGGAGGAATCAAACTCACATTTTTGCTCTTCCCACGAAAGTCCCAAAGGAACGATAAATCTGAAGACAATTATAGGAGGCAACATACTATGAAGGAATCTGTAAGGGAGATCAGGTCAATAGAAGAAATAAATGAGAAGATAAAACGTGGAGATGCCGTTGTGCTTACAGCCGAGGAGATGATAAAGCTAGCTGAAAGCAGCGGAATTAAAGTAGCCGCAAAAGAAGTGGATGTTGTCACCACAGGAACCTTTGGAGCTATGTGTAGCTCTGGAGTCTTCCTAAATTTTGGACATTCCGACCCGCCTATAAAAATGACTAAGTGCTGGCTGAATGACGTCCCAGTTTATAAGGGTCTCGCCGCTGTTGACGGATATCTCGGTGCAACAGCGTTAAGTGAAACCCGAGGATTCGAATATGGCGGCGGCCACGTCATTGAAGATCTAGTCTCAGGTAAAGAGGTCGAGTTAAGGGCGGAGTCTTACGGTACAGACTGCTATCCTCGTAGACACATTGAAACCGTGATAACGATCGATGATTTGAATCAGGCAATTCTAGTTAATCCCAGAAACTGTTATCAAAAATATGATGCCGCAACAAACAGCACTGACCGCGTTTTGTACACATATATGGGTACGCTTCTCCCTAACTATGGAAATGTAACATTCTCAGGAGCCGGACAGCTAAATCCTCTTTGTAAAGATTGTAATTATGAAACTATAGGGATAGGTACAAGAATCTTTCTTGGAGGAGGAATCGGCTACATAATCGGTGAGGGAACCCAGCATAGCCCTCAGAGCGGTTTCGGCACATTGATGGTTCGCGGAGACCTAAAGCAAATGAACAGCAGATATCTGAGAGGCGCCTCTTTCTATAGATATGGCGTTACACTCTATGTTGGTGTAGGTATACCGATACCGATTATAAATGAGCGTGTTGCTTACACCGCATCTCTCCGCGACGATCAGATTCCTGTAAACATACGGGATTACGGAGTGCCTTCTAGACCGGACTTAAGACCTATAGTTAAGCAAGTCACTTATGCAGAGTTGAGAAGCGGAAAAGTTACAATAGGGGACAAAGAGGTTCCATCGTCTTCCCTTTCAAGCTATAAAATGGCCCGTGAAATATCTGAGGTTCTCAAGAAATGGATTCTTGAAGGAATATTTTTCTTAACAAAACCTGTAGAGCCTCTTCCAAGGAAAAGGGAATTTAAACCTCTTAAAGTCAGAAGAAAGGAGTTAAGAGTTCGCGACGTCATGAGAAGAGAGGTTATCACAGCGAAGCCAGATGATGAAGTTAAGGAAGCCGCGAAAAAAATCGTTGCAAAGGGAATCGATCATTTACCCGTCATAAACGCTGATGGTAAACTTATTGGCATTGTAACTTCATGGGATCTAGCGAGAGCCATAGCGAAAAATAAGAAATACCTCTCAGAGATCATGACGAAGAAGGTTATTACTGCACGTGAGAATGAGTCGATTGATGTTGTTGCACGGAGAATGGCGCGGAACAACATTTCCGGAGTGCCCGTCATAGACGATACTTATCGAGTCGCCGGAATAATAACAACAGATGATATATCTAGGAAGCTCGTTGGCAGGAGGTCTACAATATGAGGGTTAGGCTGATCTATTCTCCAGATGTGGTTGAGAAGCCCATCCTAGCTGAAGCCATATTGAAGACTGGCCTCACCATCAATATTCTGGAAGCGAAGGTTAATGCTCAGAAAGGGGAACTTGTAGTCTCCATACCATCTGCAGGTAAAAAACTCGAGGAAGTCTTAAGGATATTTAGAGAAGCTGGCGTTCAAGTTCAAAAATTCACAGAGATCCTTCGGATAGACTATGAAAGATGCACCTCATGCGGCGCATGCATTTCACCATGCCCCACGCAGGCTCTTAAATTCGGACTGGACTGGACCTTAGAATTCGATGAAGAAAAATGTGTTGCATGCAGAACATGTGTAAATGCGTGCCCAGTGAAAGCGATAAGTCTTCCATAGCCCCGGTGAAGAACAGTGATTGAAGACCTATATGAGTATAGCTTTGTAATTAAAGAATCTAAAATTCACATGAAATCCAATAGTAAAGAAGCAATAAAGGCAGCTGTTAATGAGATTAGACGAAACAGAAAGGATTTAATCGAATTTATTAGTGACCATCCAGAGTTTCTTTATAGATTATGGCCGATCAATATCACTGCTAACATAAAAGTACCTAAGATCGTTAAACTCATGGTGGAATCTTCGAAGATAGCTAATGTTGGACCGATGGCTTCAGTCGCTGGTGTACTGGCAGACATCGGATTAGAAGCAATGCTAAGAGAAAAAGCTAATGTTGCTATCGTTGAGAACGGCGGAGAAATAGCCGCATTCACCGATAGACCAATCATCATATCAATCTTCTCAAATAATCCAAATCTTCAAAACAAGATCGGCTTTCTTTTAGAGAGCAAAGACTGTCCAATAGGTGTAGCCACAAGCTCAAGTAAAACCGTTCATGCCTTAAGCTTTGGAAATGCAGATTCGGTGACTGTAGTAGCAATTAACGCCTCAGTAGCCGACGCGGCTGCAACGGCTATCTGCAATTCGGTTGTGGGAAAGGACGCGGAAAGAGCTATTCAGCGGGGGTTAGAAAGAGCAAAAAGTATAGAGGGAGTACGAGGCGTATTAATAGTTTTTGGGGATAAGTCGGGAATCTGGGGCAAATTACCCAAGATTGTGAAGATAAGCTAGAGGACGGAAAGACTTTTCGGTCATATTACAACCGAAGCTTCTGATAGTTCTCTAGCTTTTGGATAAGAACCTAACACCTTTACAAAGACAGCCTTCCTTCTTAAGCCCTCCAGAGCCTCAGCACATCTCTTTTCGCTTCTGTGCCCTTCGAAATCCAAGTAAAAATTGTACTCCCAAGGTCGCCGTTTTGTAGGTCTAGATTCAATCTTAGTCAGATTTATGTTTCTAGATGCAAATTCCCCTAAAGCTTGGTAGAGAGCTCCGGGAACATGCTTTGTTGAGAAGATTACCGACGTTTTATCATTGCCGGATGGAGGAGCGTCGCTTTTAGAAAGTACGAAGAAACGCGTATAGTTGTTGGGATTATCTGCTATATCTCGAGCTAAAATACTCATGCCGTAAATCTTAGCTGCTCTCTCTCCTGCTATTGCACCAGCATTGGCCAGCTTCTGCTCCTTTATTATCTTCACGCTTCCAGCAGTATCATACGTAGAGATCAATTCGCATCCTAATCTTTCCAAGAATGCCCTACATTGTCCTAGCGCTTGCGGATGAGAATAAATCACTTTTATATCCTCCATCTTTGTCCCCGGATTTGCGATTAAGCAATGAGTTATTTTAAGAACGATCTCACCGCAGACTTTCGGGTCGTATTTTAAGAAAAGATCATAAACAGCATTCACACTTCCTTCAATGGAGTTCTCTATAGGAACTATTCCAAATTCTGTTCTATTCATTTCAACACTTCTAAATACATCAGAAAAACTCCTACAAGGCATAGGCTGAGCTGAAGATCCAAAGTATGAATAAACGGCGCTTTCGCTGTAGGCTCCCGGCTCGCCTTGATAGGCAACCTTAATCTTCCTATCACTTTTCATCACAGTATTCCTCAGCGATCTACTCCTCTACATTTACGTCTCTTTCCTTTTGCATAATCTGAATTAAAATACCTTTTGGTATTTCTTTCTTAACTGGCGGACGCTAGTCCTCCATTATTTTTCGAAAAAATTATGAAAAATGTAAAACCGGAGAGCTGGGAGACAAGTCTCTTCCATCGGTTCTGAAAGTGATGATAGATCTTAGGATTTTTCCTCCTCAAAAGCCTATAAATATCACAACTGATGTGGAGAAGACCCGAAATATCATAGAGCTGATTTTTTCAATATTAGCATAGACTTTAATCTCGCTAGATACGGATTCAAAGATCAATCTATCCATCCTTTCTTGTAGCCTTCATCATACATTGCAAGAATATTCTCTATAGGAGTGATGGGTTGAATGTTATGGCAGGGAGCTAAGATGTAACCTCCATCTCTACCTAGGATCATAAGATTCTCTCGGACTTCTCTTCGAACATCATTTTCTGAGCCGAATGCTAATGTCTGCTGATTATCCATCGCGCCGTGAAAAACAACTTTATCCCCAAAGTCGCGCTTAAGAGATTTACGATCCATATCCTTGCATCGCCATTGAATCGGGTTCAGAATATCTATGCCCGCTTCAATCATGTCTGGAATTATCCTTCTTATTGATCCGTCACTGTGAAAGAAGACGTAAACCCCATTGCGGTGAGCCAAATCAATCATCTTCTTCATTCTGGGAATAAAAAACTCACGGATATGGTCAGGTGAGAATAAAAGCCCGGTTTGAGAGCCGAAATCTTCGGCAACATAGCTGAGCATGATCTTTCCCGGCACTTCCTTGTATATAAGCCGCGTATTTTCATAACAAAACTCAAATAACTTATCAAGACAGTAATGTACAATATCCGGATGTAGAAAAAGGTCAATGAAGGCTTGCTTCTGCCCACGAAGATTTTTATAGATAAGAAACGGTTCCGACCCGCCTCCTCTAATCGGGTAATCTTCATACCCGGCTATCTGATCCGGAATTACAGAATAATCATATAGATCAACGGTTGGCCATTCAAATTTCCTCTTAATCTCACTGACAGAGTTAAAATTAGCTAGAGGATGATATACGCATTCCCTATATGTGCCTGTTCTATACCTTACATTTCTATAGCGGCATCCATAAATGTCAGAATCCTCAGGGATCGGCGGCCCGATATATTTAGGATTCACCGTGATAACGGCATCTATATGCAAACACTCGTACATCTCTTTGAGACTTCTAACAGAGAGATGCTTCATAAGCTTCTCCGTTACTTCTGGAGTAGCCCAATAATCCATAGGAACACGATCCGGCTTCCGCCGTTGGAGAACTGCTAGCCACCGCTCTTTCGGAGTCATACTTTCCTCAAACATTTCTTCTCAGCAAGACTAATTTTTCATAAGCATAACATATAGAGATATCTCTAAACCCGAATTTTTCCATTGGAAAGAAAAGATAAAAGAGTCTATTGCTGAAAAATTCAATCATCTTAGGTTAGTTATCGAGGTGACTTATTTGGAGCTAAGATGGGATCCGATAATGAGGCAGTGGATCATAGTCTCGGGTGAAAGAGGCAAACGTCCCTTGCTGCCAGAGAATTACTGCCCATTCTGTCCCGGTTCTGAAGAGATACCTAAAGGAGACTGGATGGTGCTGAGCTTACCGAATAAGTTTCCAGCTTTAAAGCCTGAACCTCCGCCTCCAAGTATAAAGTCTGATAGGCTATACAGGGTCCGTCCGGCTAAGGGCGTTTGTGAGATCGTAATATATACTCCCAAGCACGACGCTACTTTAGCGGATCTAAGCGTGGAAAACATCAAAGACGTGATTGATTTATGGACGCGAAGATTTGTAGAGCTCGGAAGTCGAGACTATATCAAGTACGTATTCATCTTTGAGAATAAGGGGCGGATAATTGGAGTTACACTCGAACATCCACATGGACAAATATATGCCTTCCCTTTCATCCCGCCAATAATAAATAGAGAGCTGACGTCGAGCAGAAGATATTGGAGACGCACCGGAAATTGTCTGTTTTGCCGCGTGATCGAAAAAGAAAAGACTTCTGGCGAGCGTATTGTATGCGAAAATGAGGGTTTCATATGCTTCCTTCCATTCTTCGCTCATTGGCCATATGGAGTACAGATATATCCAAAAAGACATGTAGGCGCTTTGCCTGATCTAAACGAAGAAGAAAAAACCATGCTTGCATCCATTCTTAAAAAAATCCTTCGAAAGTTCGATAATCTTTTCGAGATGAGGTTTCCATACATGATGGTTCTTCATCAAAGGCCGACTGACGGGAGAGAATATCCTTATTATCACTTCCACATCGAATTTTATCCTCCCTACAGAGAAAGAAATAAGATAAAGTATTTTGCGAGTGTAGAGACGGGAGCCGGAACCGTCACTTTCGACTATACTCCTGAGATGAAGGCTAAAGAGCTACGTATGAGTCCGGAGACTTAATGTAGAAACTGCCAGAATCGCTTAGAAATGGAACTCTCTCAAGTGCACTTATTATTTAACTCTCCACGCGGAGATTCCTTTTCACCTTTTATGATTTACCCTTTCGAAGTCGGTTAAGCCTTTCCATTATTAGACGGCTCGACAAGACGGGGTCTGCCTTTCCCTGCGTTGCTTTCATGAGCTGACCAATCAAGTAATGAGCTGCTTTCTCATCGACTAGTGCATCTTTAACTGCCTTGGGATTCTCAGCAAAGATTTTGGTTATTAACTCTTCGAGAAAATCACGGTCGCTGATTTTAATCATTCCTTCTTCTTCAACAATCTCTCTAGGATTCTTTCCGGTTACAATCACTTTAGGCAGTATTCTCTTCGCGATCTTTCCGCTTATTATTCCCTCATCGATTAAACGTATCATCTCCACAAGCTTCTCAGGGGTAATCTTCGACTCCTGCAGCTCAAGATTGTTTTCATAGAGATATCTTAAGAGGTCGCTCATCATCCAGTTGCTGATCTCTTTAGGTTTCTTGTAAAGCCTCACAGCTTCCTCAAAGAAGTCGGCTAGAGCCTTAGAGCTCACCAAGACGCTTGCATCATATTTTGGAAGACCATACTGATGTATGAATCGCTCCATTCGATCGTCTGGAAGCTCCGGCATCTGCTCCTTTATACGTCCAATAAATTCTTCAGTAAGTTCGATTGGAACCAAGTCGGGCTCTGGAAAGTACCGATAATCTTGTTCGGTCTCTTTTGTTCGTATAGATACTGTTACTCTTCTAGTCTCATCCCAATGGCGAGTCTCTCGTTTTACGGCTATCCCCTTCTCTAGAAGCCCCTTCTGCCTTGTTATCTCGAAGCTTAAAGCCCGCTCAACTTCCTTGAAGGAAGATATGTTCTTCACTTCAACTCTTGTTCCGCCAGCAAGAGATATGTTCGCGTCGCATCGCAAAGCCCCCTCTAGGCTGCCGTCGAAGATCCCTAGATGCTCGAGTATAGATCTCAATTTCTGAAGGAAAACTCTTGCCTCTCTAGGTGATCTTATGTCAGGTTCTGTCACAATTTCTAATAGAGCTATGCCCGATCGATTATAATCGACAAGCGTGTATGGAGAATGATCTATAGGACCTAGGTGGACAAGTCTTCCAGGATCCTCTTCAAGATGAACTCTGCTTATACGTATCTTCTTTCTTCTTCCCTCATGTTCTATGTATAGGTAGCCATTCGTAGCTAGGGGAACGCCACCCGCCCTGTCGTACTGCGTTATTTGGAAGTTCTTCGGCAAGTCCGGATAGAAATAATTCTTACGGAAGAAGAGCATACGATTTGAAAGTTTGCAATTAAGTGCGAGAGCAGCCATTACGGCGTATTCAACTGCCTTTTTGTTCAGAACGGGAAGCGAGCCTGGAAGCCCTAAACAGACTGGGCAGACTAAAGTGTTAGGCTCCTTTCCCCTATAATCTGAGGAGCATCCGCAGAAAAGTTTAGTCTTTAAGCTTGTTAGCTGTACATGAACTTCAAGTCCTATCTTAACGTCGCTTGTAGATCTCTTCATACCCCACATGCCTTTACAAATTAGACTTGAAGAATATGTGAATGCGATTTCTTAAAAATTATTTCGCTACAAAATATCGTTTAGACAACTTTTCTCTATAATAGACTTATCTTAAGATTATAACAAGATTAATCGCTAAGAAGAGAAGGAGCAACTGAAGATGGGTATAAGTCTTGGACTCGTCGGCCTTGGCATGTTCGGCCAAGCTTTTATAAAACTCTTTAAAGATCATCCGGACGTTGAGCGATTTGCTATCTGCGATCTGAGAAAGGACAGGCTTGAATATTGGGCTAAAAAATACGATATATGTGAGACTTATAGCAGCCTCGACGATATCTGCAAGTCGGATATTGAGTCGATAGCTATTATAACTCAGCCTTGGCTACACGCTCGGCAGGCAATCAAAGCCATGAAAGCGGGTAAACATGTCTACTGCGCAGTCCCCGCGGCTCAGTCAATCAAAGAATGCGATGATCTTGTCAAAACAGTGAAAGAAACAGGCATGATATACATGAATGGCGAAACAAGCTATTTCCGCCCTGAGGCTGTTTTTTGCCGAAGAAAGGCTGAGGAAGGAGCCTTTGGCGAATTCATACACTGTCGTGCCGAGTACTTTCATGATCTAAGCCATGGTCTAAAAGAGGTAGCAAAAAATAGATGGGGAAAGAATTGGGGGCGAGACAAGACTGGAGGGATACCGATGCACTACCCGACACATTCGATCTGCTTTCCAGTCTCGGTGATGAAGGCATATATGACAAAGGTTTCCGCACAGGGATATGTATATCCCAATGATGATTGGTTTCGGAAAGACACAATCTACGGAAACATCTTTTCTAACGAGACAGCTCTCTTTATGATGAGTAACGGAGCCACATCTTTAATATGTGAATTTCGCCGTGTAGGACATCCTGGATGCGAAAGAACAAGCGGGATATATGGAACCGAGGGTAGCTTCGAATATAACTTAGCTGGAGCCGTCTGGGCAGATAAGAACGGCAAACAGATTGTGAAGCCGACGCGTCATCATGAGTGGCTGCCTGAGCCCCTAGCATCAAATCTAGGTGGACATGGCGGGTCACATGCCTATCTGGTTCATGAATTCGTGGATTCTGTTAAAAGGCAACGATTACCGAGAATCAATGTTTGGGAGGC
>Ga0190363_1001457_pt1 | contig 13926 bp, 15 predicted proteins | sample 48721867_MG_FD_161272 | JGI IMG/M metagenome (GOLD analysis project Ga0190363, IMG submission 161272) | Hydrothermal vent microbial mat bacterial communities from Southern Trench, Guaymas Basin, Mexico - 4872-18-6-7_MG | ecosystem: Environmental > Aquatic > Marine > Hydrothermal vents >...
CTAAGATTAGTATTTGGAAGATGAAGTTTACGTGGACTATGGGGTTTACGTTCTTCCCAGCTATATGGGTTATATTCACCATAGTGGGTTTCTCAGCATCACTGGGATACGCTATTGGATGGTCTAAGAGCCAAGTAGCGTTGCTTAACAGTAACTTGAACATAGCCAAGGCTATATGGTCTATAGTCTTCGGGTACATAGGTTACCGTTTATCAGCTAATAACCCAAGTCCACGTGGACTGTTTAAAGCGATAATACAAGTCATGACGCTATCCTACGTGTTATCGTTTATAGGACTATGCCTCTATGGATACGCTATACTGGGAGATAATTATACTCTAGCACTAGTAATGGTATGGCTTGTAGGTACTATTCAAGGGACAGCACCAGCTTTCTGGACTTCAGCACCAGCAACTTATCCGGAAGAGATTTTCCCAAGAGCCTCCTTTGCATTAGGTGTAATATCTAATATACCTAACACCATAGCTCCAGCAATAACAGAAATGCTATCACAAATAAACCCTATCCTAGCACTAAGTGAACTAGCCATAATGCCCCTTATAGGAATAGTATCATTAGTAATAGTATCACGTATGAGGCTACCTATAGAAGAACTTTCTTAACCTATTCGGATTATCTCTTGGCCAAGTAATCATTCATTTAAATGTGAGTATAAGAGAAGCATTTTATTACACGTAATTATACTTAAGTAACAGAATTATGCAAAATATTTTTATACGCTAAGACGTCATCAGCTATTGACTACTACTCGAGAAGCATTTTGGGGGGTTAGCTAATATGCCTAAGCCCATAGTAGATCAAAACAAATGTACTGGTTGTGGAACATGTGTATCATCTTGTCCACAAGGAGTACTAGAATTACAAGGTGGGAAAGCAGTAGTAGCTAACGAAGAAGCATGCATTGGATGCCGTGTCTGTGAGTCAGTATGTCCTGAAGGTGCAATAACAGTCCAAGACTAATTATAGCCTATAATACTACTTGTAATTCAACCTTATCCATCTTTTTCTTAAATAATCATCAATATGTTTTTAGCTAGGTACTCTCTATACAATACCATAGTAGGCCTCAAGCTTAGCTAAATAAAAACGTGTACAAGGTCGTGATGGCAAAATGAGTAATCTCACATTTGAGGATGCAGTATTAGCATTAATACTCGATGGAGCAGAGTATCCTAACGAAATAGCTAGCATACTAAGAGTTGATGTCGATGAAGTTAAGAGAGCATTAAAGAACCTCGAACTTGAAGGGCTTGTTAAAGTTGAAGAGAAGGGTTTCTGGATATTTAAGAAGAAAGTATACAAGTTAACTAGTAAAGGCTATGAAAAAGCAGTTGAAGCTAAGAAAAGAATTAGTAAGGTAGCTGAAGAGGTTAAGAATACTTTAGAGAAGGTTAAGAAAGGGCTAATTAGTAAAGATACTGTTATTAGCGAGTTAGAACCATATGTGCCATTCTTTCCATTATTCTTATACTTTAATCTACTTGATCTTATGCTCCTACTACCGTTAATAGAGTTACCCCTCATAGCTGGTATACTTGAAGATTACGGAGATTATGAAAATTTAGGATGAGATGTAGATAGCTTCGAAGATGTGGATATAAGTTAATTAGTCTTTACTAATCTTTTTTCTGACCTGGAAATGATCATTGATAGGAATGTGTTAGTGAAAGCTTGGAGTATTGCTTGGCCATTGATTATTGCTGAAGCAGTTGACAGTATCCTCTCTATTACAGATACATTCTTTGTTTCACGTCTAGGTGATGAAGCTGTAGCTGCTGTAGGCTTAGCAGGTTATGCTTCATGGGTATTCTTTGTTTTCACACAATTATTCTATATGGGTTCTATGATTATAGCTGCTCAAGCTTATGGAGCTAGATTGTACGATAAAGCGTCTAGGGCTATAGGTGAGTCTCTTACATCAGCCGTACTGTTTACTTCTATATCAACCGCAATGGTCTTCTTAGTGGCTGGAGATATCGTAAGTTTGCTAGCAGGTAGTGAGGTAAGCTCCAAACTTATAGTTGATGCAACGAATTATCTTCAAGTACGTGTTCTAGGATTACCAGTATTATCGGCTGCAATGGTGCTTGGTGCTGGATTTAGAGCTATAGGTGATACTAAGCCTTCAATGGTAGCTACTCTTGTAAGTGCCATAGCTAACATAATCCTCGATCCAATATTGATCTTCGGGTTATTAGGTTTTCCTCCTATGGGTGTTCTTGGTGCTGCTATAGCGTCGTTTATTGCTACATGGTTTAGCATGGTAGCTTACATACTCTTTATACGTAGATTACCCTTTAGCGTTAAGCCGCTAAGGCCTGGAAAAGAGGCATGGGCTGCTTTTAAGTTGGGATTACCTGCTATGATAGAAAGACTAGTATTTGCATTAGGAAACATGGCGTACATAGGAGCTATTGCTAGATGTGGGAAAACACCCTTAGCAGCTCATACAATAGGTATACGTATAGAAACCTTCGCCTATTTACCTGCTTTTGCCGTAAGTATTGCCACAACAAGCATGGTGGGCCAAAGTGTTGGTAAAGGAGATCTTGATGAAGCTAAGAAGATCGGGTGGGAGCTCATAAAGATAAACACTCTATTCATGACCGTTATGGGAGTAATACTTGTGGTAATAGCCCCTTATGCTCCGATGGTCTTTACAGACAATGATGAAACTCATAGGCTGGCAATGATATACTTAATCTTGGCGGGTATAAGTGAGCCAGCATTAGGAGCAGCTATGAGTGCTTCAAGTGCTATCCGCGGGGCTGGGAATACTATAACACCAACAATAATTAATGTGTCGAGTCTCTATACTCTACGTGTTACATTAGCATATATTTTAACAAGATTGTTACCTAGAAGTAACTGTCCTATTGGTGCATGGATTGCTATGGACGTAGACCTATTTGTGAGGTCACTTGTACTTGCTATAATATATAGGGGGAAGTTCCATAAGCTAACAAGACGTGTTACAAGTGAAGCCTAAGAGATAAGGTGAAGACCAATATGGTGAAGACGGTAATAATAACACATGATGATTTAGACGGTGTTGGTGCGGCAGCACTTTATCTCAGGGGTAAAGGGCTTAAACCTTATGAGGTCTTAATAGGCTTTAGCAAACCTCATCAAATAGTTGAGAAATTAAAGAAAGCGTTAAAGGAAGAACCAGAAGTAATAGCAGTAATGGATTTAGGGTTGAATAAGGATATTGTGGATGAAGTGGTAAATATTATAAGTTCATCCAATGTAGTAATTGAATGGTTTGATCACCACGTATGGGATAAGAATTGGATAAGGAAGCTAGAATCAGTAAACGTAAGATTATATGTAGATAATTCGACTTGTGCTACCGGTGTTGTAGCTAAATACCTGGGTTTAAACGACGAGTTTTCGTTAAAGCTTGTAGGAGTAATATGTGCTATAGACTTATGGAGATGGGATAACCCGTTAGCACCATTCATGTATCGTATAGGTATGTGGGTTGACGAGAAACAAGAATCATTGCTAAAACTTGTAGCATTTTTTGCTTCAGGCAAGTTATGGGACAAGGATTTTAATGAAATCGTAGAAGAATATGTTAATAAGGAGTTAAAGAATTATAAGAAAATCGACCGTATTGTAGAAGTAATGGATATTGACGATTGTAGAGTGGTTTTAGCAGTAAAATACTGGGATGGTCCTCCTCATCGTAGTTTACTAGCACAATATCTAATTGCACGCTATAACGCAGATGTAGCAATTATACTTAGACCCTGGGGCGGTATTAGCTTAAGATCACGTACAGTAGATGTTAGAAGTATAGCCTTAGAATTAGGTGGCGGGGGCCATCCTAGAGCTAGTGGTGCACCACTGAATGCCTCATGGTTAAGAAAGATTTTTGCAAGAATTTATCCAAGGATACTATATGGTCCTGTGAAAAGAAGAGTAGTAGCAGCAATAATGAAGACAGGGTGTAAGTATATTGGGGGAGAAGGAGAGAGCCAAGGAGATTATACGTAGGCTTGAAAGAGTATTTGATATAGATCCAGAGGAATTCATAGCTCTTAAAGCATATCTTGAGCGAAAAGATCCTTTTGAATCCCTTGTAGCAACAATTATATCTCAAAATACTTCTGAAAGGAACTCCTTTAAAGCATGGAACAATCTAAAATCAAAGATTAATATAGATCCTTTTACCATAGCTAAGATTGATCCTAAGGTAATAGCTGAACTTATACGTCCTGCGGGGTTACAAGACCAAAAGGCTAGGGCTATAGTATCTGCTGCTAAGTTCATAGCCGAAAACTTCAATGGCGATATGAAGAAGCTATTAAGCCTACCAGTAGAGGAGGCTCGAAGAATACTAGTAGAGAATATACCAGGCGTAGGCTGGAAAACAGCTGACGTAGTACTGAGTATGTATGGTAAACCAACAATAGGTGTTGATACCCATATCTCTAGGGTATCAGTAAGACTTGGCTTTACTAAGACTAGGAGATATGAAGAAGTTAGACGCAAACTAATGGAACTATACGATCCAGACGAGTATTATAAGGTACATCTACTACTCATACTCTTAGGTAGGAGGTACTGTAAGGCAAGAAATCCTTTATGTAATCAATGCCCTGTAAAAGACTTATGTCCAAGACATGGTATTACATAGAATACTTAGAAAGTATCCAAGAAGAGGTAATTGTACTAGAAGACCCCTGCCGAAGGATTATGGAGGTTTAGAAGGGAGTGAAAATTTAAGAAGAGTGAAAAACTACAAAGATTGCTTTAAGAGGAAAACGCATAATATCAAGCTAAACCAATTCGTTAAAGATAGTTCTAATATGCGTGGTGTTACGTGTTTTGACAAGTAAACGTTTGAGTAAAATATATACTCGTAGTGGTGATGACGGCTATACGTTCTTTCCATTATTTAAGGGTACACGTGTGTCTAAGGATCATATAGTATTAGAAGTTATTGGTACCATAGATGAATTGAACTCATTCATAGGTCTAGCAAAAAGCCTCTTACCCGAGGATAACAAACTAAATAATGTAGTTGATGAATTAAAACACATACAAAATAAGTTGTTTCACCTAGGATCAATGATAGCAGGTTACAGTGGGAAAGCAAGGATAGTAGAAGAGGACGTAAAATGGCTTGAGGAAAAAATAGATAGTATATCAGATGAGATAAACTTGAAGGAATTTGTATTACCGGGTGGCCATCCAGCTGCTGCTGCACTCCATGTTGCAAGGACCGTCTGCCGTCGCCTAGAACGTAGATTGGTATCATTGATGAAGCTATTACCAGGATTAATTGACCCCATAATATTAAAGTATGTTAATAGACTAAGCGATTATTTATTTGTTCTATCCCTTTACATAAATAAAGTAGTAGGTGCTAGTGAAGATAGAGTAGTCTTCAAGTAAACTAGGGTAAACTAAAATATAGGAGCCTAGTGTATCATCTATCTAATCCCAGGAAGAAGGTTGCGGTGAAGATTATTGAAGAAAATAGTTGTTGTAAATGATGATGGTATACATAGTCCTGGTTTATGGGTTCTCTATGAGGCTGTTAAAGAACTTGGAGAGATCTTTATTGTTACGCCTTTAGAACCTAAATCTGCTATAGGGCTTGGTCTTACTCTACATAAACCTATTCGTATAGAGGAAGTAGTTATCAATGGCGTTAGAGTCTATGGTATTAATGGCACACCTAGTGATGCTATACATATTGCTAGGGATGTAATAGTTGGTAACTTTGATCTACTTGTCTCTGGAGTTAATATTGGTGCAAACATTAGTATGCAAGATATATTAGCATCAGGTACTCTTGGTGCAACATTTGAAGCTGCATTTCTAGGTATCCCTGCTATTGCTTTTTCTGCAGACGTTCCTGATTCTAAACGCTTCCTTAACGAAAATTATCGTAAACTGTTAATCAATGCTATAAAATCTATTGTGAAATATTTAGTAGACAATGGTTTTCCAGAGAACATTGATGTAATAAATGTTAATTTCCCTAAGGAGTTTAGAGGTATAATACGCATTGCTCGTCCGGCAAGAATTAGGTGGAGACAATGCCTTGAGAAAAGAATTGATCCTAGAGGTAGATCATATTATTGGTTATACGGTGAATACATAGAACCAGAACCAGATACAGATGCTTATGTTGTTCTAGTTGAAAAAGGGATATCTATTACACCGCTACGCTTGGATCTTAGCGTTAGGAGCCCTGATACCTATAAAGGGTTAGAGAAATTAGCTAAATACTTGGAGAGAAACATTGGAAGACATAATCAGTGAATACAATAAGCTAGTAGAAGAAATTTCAAAATGCACCAAATGCCCTCTACACCGAAGTAGAAGAAACCCTGTACCTGGTGAGGGAAGTATTAATGCTGAGATAATGTTTGTTGGTGAGGCACCAGGTGAACGAGAGGATGCTACAGGTAGACCATTTGTTGGCGCTGCAGGTAAATTCCTTGACCAATTACTAGCTAGTGTTGGATTACGAAGAGAAGAAGTATACATAACCAATATAGTTAAATGTCGTCCTCCAGGTAACCGTGATCCACGTGAAGAAGAAGTTAATGCTTGTACACCTTACCTATGGAGACAAATAGCTCTAATAAAACCCAAGGTTATCATAGCTCTTGGTAGACATGCAGCTAAAGTACTTTACTCAAAAGCAGGGCTTAAATGGTCTAACATGACCCGTATGCACGGAAAAGTAGTTGAAGCAACCATAGATGGCCATAATGTATTATTAGCTGTAACCTATCATCCTGCCGCAGCACTATACAATCCAAGGCTTAGAGATACTATCGAAGAGGACTTCAAGAACATATTCCGTGAGGTAAGGAAAGATGCTGGAAAAGAAGAGAAAACCACGCGTAGCCTGCTAGATTTCTTTAAGAAGACTTCTTAATTCTTTCAATATCTCTGGGTAAAGCTATCTTCGAACCTAAGTATAATCCAACTATGAATGCAAGTCCCATACCTATGCCCATAGCTACTATAATGTAATAATATGTTGTTAAGGGCATAGCTGAAGATATAGATGTTGCTGGCAAAGCTATCTGTTTTAAGCTTATAGTGATATTAGAATATGCTAACATAATTGGTGTTAGATAGGAATCAGCCATAGCTATCATTTGTGCTGCCACATACGGGTCATCCACCCATCTAGAATACTCAAGGTAGGCTGTAGCCATTATTAAGCGTATATTCCTTGACACAAGCCTCTCATTATACAATGCAACTGTTTCACGGTACCCCTCAAGGGCTTTCTCAATAATAGTTCTGTTAAGTAGTTTTGTAAGCGTTATATCTATCTTCAATGGACTATATATTCTTGATGCAAGTTCTGCAGCATAAGCATATGTTAGTTCAGGTATACCCAGCTTAGCTACTTGCTTAAGTTCATTAAAGACTTCATCCAGGTCTTGAGCTTCCCTTTCAGATCCCGTTGTCTCTACTACTATCGAGCGAACGTATTTGTATGCTAGTTCAGCATAATCATATGCGTATTCAGCTATTCTCTTCGCTAAAGTATCGTTTATTTTAACTGGATTGACTAGACACGCATATCTTCTAATATCATACCAGTATTCGGCAGTACTAATCCTTGCATCAATATATGCTATTAGCCTTGCCTTATCTAATAATGTTCCTACGGTTTTAATAGCTTTAAGAGAACGATATGCATCATAGAATCTATACCATGCCGCTGCTATAACCTCAAACTCACCTAAACAATCATACTTTGCAGTTATCAATGTAGTATTTAACTCATCGAGCCTATTCATTAGCCTACGTATCTCCTCATTAACACTAGTTTTACCTGATAATAGGTCGGCATAGGTTTTCAAGCTGCTAAGATTAACGTATGCTGTAAAAGCTAAGCTTGCTGCTGAGTAGAAATCTCCTTTACTTAGCGCTTGAAGTGCTTCCTCAAGCCTGTCTTCTACAAAACTCCTAGTACTATTAATTATCCAGAACTCTATTCCAGCGCGTACTGCTTCATCTATTATGTTTTTCAAGGATGATTTCACATTACTTATTACCCTGTAGGCGTATTCTTGAAATTCTTCTCCTATAGGTAATGGTACTTTAGGCATAGTTGAAGTCGTTATTCTTCTACCAGTAGCTTCATAGTAAGCTTCGAGTACATTTGCTACTGGTTTTATGGTTATGTTTAGTAGCTTCACCTTACTGTATACTGGTGGGCTAAGTATATTGTATGGTGCTACCATTTCGGTTAGGCCATAGTGTTTAGTGGCATTGGCTTTTATCACTAATCCAGCTACACCCTCAACACCACCATCTCCTGATAAAGCCCCAGTCATAGATAGATTATGTTTTATTTCATCACCTAGTATAGCTGACATTAACAGTACTGCAAATGCTGCACCTGCGCTAGGGCCAGCTATTCTTCCATGTGTTTCTATAACTATATGGTAAGTATATCCTTGTTTAATGCCAATTATTTTATCTACTACTAGTAGTGCTAGCTTCGCTGCATAGAGGGTATCTTCTGCAATATATTCTGGCCCTTCAACTACTACATCAGTTGTATTAGATTTCGTTACATATAATCCTATTTTAATAACACTACCTTCACCTTTCTCCTCATCTATGACTGATGGTACGTAAATGTAGTTTAAGTACTCGAGGTTACTGTTTTGAGCAATAGCTATAGGGTAGAATAATTGTACTGCTATTAGTATAAGCAATACTATAACCACATGCTTCAAGGGGTTAATAACACCTCATTGCTATCCGGGACTTATGTCGTTAAGGCTAATAAATTATAAAAAGAGTTCAATCCATTGATACGAATATACAGTAATTTATATGTTATCCATTACTTATAGTTGGAAAACATCTTTGAGTGCTCTCTTGAATTCCTCAAATGCTTCTTTACCCCAAGCTACAAGTATTATCTCCTTAAGCTTTGTACCCTTATCTACATGTTCCTTTACTACTTCAAGCATTTTCTTAGCAGCATCATAGTATGGTACTCCTCCTACTCCAGTACCCATTCCTGGGAAGGCAATAGATTCCAGTTCTAGCTTATCTGCTAAGAGCAATGCTGCTCGCGTGGCTTTTTCAACATTTTCAAGTCCTATTCTCATAGCGGGTCTCTCCATTGTTGGAGCATGGATAACGTATTTTGCTTTAAGTTTTCCAGCAGTTGTTGCTACAGCTTCACCTACGGGTACTGGAGCATATCTTCTTGCTTCCTCTTCTATTTCTATACCACCCTTCCTCTTTATAGCACCAGCTACACCACCACCCATTATCATAAGACTATTAGCTGGGTTGACAATAGCGTCTACATCTAATTCTGTTATATCACCCTCTGCTACACGTATACGTACATTCTTGTATATGGTTTCAGAGACCATATTACCACCACTAATAGCTAAGTATTTTATCTAGGATAAACATTTTACGAAGAACGGTATAGAGGTTAAGATACTTTGATCAAGATAGTAGTATTAGATCTTGATGGAACAGTATGGGATCATCTCGATGCCTCCAGTTTAGTAGAACCATTAAAGCTGATAGACTATAACATAGTAGTTGATAGTAAAGGCGGGAGATTAAGCCTTCACCCACATGTACGCTGGTTTCTTGAGAATGTTTCTAAACTAGATATTCCATTAGCTATTGCTAGCTGGAATAACCCTACAATAACGATTAAGGTATTGGAACTATTAGGAGTTAAGAATTATTTTCAATATCTGGGCATTGAACCTCATCCCCATAAGTACAAGATTTTACTGAAGATAATGGAATGGTACAAACGTTCACATGGAAGTATTCACCCACGTGAAATACTCTACGTAGATGATAGGAGAATACATCTAGATGAAATACACAGATATGTAGGTGATGTCTCATTCCTTCAAATGTGGAAAGATATAACGGGTTTCCGTGAATTATATGAGTACATTCTACTAAATATATGATCTAAGCTTATATGTATTTAAACTCATTAAGCGATGTCCCAATATTCCTAGTCTTAACAAATGTGTATATAGCTTTGATAACGGTAATCCAACAACACTATAATAGTCTCCGTGCACCTCCTCCACTAATAGACCTCCTAAATCCTGTATCCTATACCCACCTGCCGCTCCAAATGGTTCACCAGTAGAGATATACCACTTTATCTCTTCTTCCGATAACTCCTTAAACTTAACTAATGCTTCGCCGACATCTATTATATATTGAGTTCTACCGTTAACATATGATATTATCGCTAGACCAGTATAGACTTTATGCCATCTACCACTAAGTGTCTTTAAAATAACATAAGCTTCATTAACATCTCGTGGTTTACCGATAAACTGGTCGTCTAGGACTATTATTGTATCAGCACCAATTACCACAAAGTCATTCTTAACTCTCCTTGTAAGCCTCTTATACACGTATGAGGCTTTATGTGATGCTCTAAGCATAGCTGTAAATCTAGCATCACTTGAAGATACATTCTCTACCCAGCTAGGAGGCTCCATTACTAAGGGCTCTAAACCTATTTTCTCTAGTAATTCTCTTCTTCTAGGACTACTAGAAGCAAGTACTATAATAACCAATAATAGCACCTGTAGTATTACCTACATATATAGAATAGTTTATGAAGCGTATAACATTTACTACCATAGCCATAATGTACTTCAAAAGCATGTATCCTATTGTTTTCCCTTCAGTTTACTATTAAGGTTTAAGCTTAAATTCATATTCTAGTTTCTTGTAATTAGGTGTTGATAAAATGAGTGCTAGGGGTGCCAAGTTAATTATAAATGTAGTGATATTTACTGTACTTGTATTTGCTGCTACAATAGTTATTCAGGTTTATCAGCCTGCTACTGGTGGATACTTTAATCTTGGTGAAGCAGTAATCTATGTTGCTGCAATGATCTCGTCACCTATAGTTGCTGGTATAGCTGGAGGTGTTGGCGCCAGCTTGGCTGATGTTGTTACAGGATATGGTATTTTCGCTCCAGCTACATTGGTCATAAAGTTTACTGAAGGACTAGTTGCTGGCATACTAGTCCGTAAACTTAGACAGTTGAACAAAGTCTATGCTATAACAATTGGTAGTATCATGGCCGTAGTTTATGGATTACTACTCGCATATTTAGGCACAACTTATCTTTCCGGTGAACTATTCCTTGGACCAGAATGGGCTAGCATTACAGTAACCTTACCAGTATTCTTCTGGCTAGCTGTTGCAGGACTAGTATTCCTGCTAGTACTATATCTCGCACTAGCTAGGAAATACCATAGTGTTGAAGCCTTAGGTTTAATGATAGCTGGCCTCATAATGGTTACTGGATACTTCTTATATGAATACTTTGTATCAAATCCGCTAACAGGCAGAGAGCCTCTAGCTGCAGTAGCTGAAATACCGGTTAATATTGGTCAAGCAGTTATAGGAGCAAGCATAGCATTACCTGTGGTAGTATTCCTTAGGCGTGCAGGATATGTTGAACAATGATATTGCAGTAGAGGTCAAGAACTTAACTGTATGGTATCAGAATCAGAATGAACCAGTTCTTAGGAACATTTCTTTTAGGTTGGCAAGAGGAGAAGTACTACTTGTCTATGGTAAAAGCGGTTCTGGTAAAACAACTCTACTTAGAGCAATTACTGGTACCATAGGTAAGATTATCGGTGGAAGAATTAATGGTAAAATTAGATTATACGGATTGGATCCATATAATACTAGTCCACGTACACTATTGAAGCTAATAGGATATGTACCTCAAGAACCATGGTATTCAATAATTGCACCTACAACCTGGGGTGAATTAATACTAAATCAATTGCTTATCGAAGAATATGATGAAGACTTCATTAACAAAGTCTTGGAACATTATTCTCTACACAATCTACGCAATAGGTTAACTTATACTCTTAGTGCAGGAGAAACCCAGAGACTAATAATTGCTTCAAGTATTGTTCGTAAAGCCAAGATATTACTACTTGACGAGCCCACAAGCTTTCTGGACGAAGAACATAGGCGTAGACTTGTATCATATGTACGTAGGATAATTAATAATGATGTAACAGTTATAGTGGTCGATCATAACATAGAGTTATGGGCTAATATCGTAGACAAAATTCTAGTACTAGATAGAGGCTTAATGAAATACTTCGGCAAACCAGATGGTTTGGAAAAAGAATATCCTTTTAACGTTCACTTAGGATCTATAGGGAGAATACTAAGACCTGGTAAGGAATTCATATTGAATGCTAGGAACATATGGTATCGTTACCCAGGCTCCAATGAATATGTGTTAAAAGGTATCGATCTACAAGTTCGTAAAGGAGAATTTCTATGGATTAAAGGACCTAATGGTAGTGGTAAAACTACACTGCTCAAAATCCTCTCTGGGATCTTGAAGCCAAGTAGGGGTATAGTCTATAAGCATTCAAAAGTAATCTACATTCCTGAAAACCCTCTATTATATTTTAGTGAACCAACCATAGCTGATGAAGTAAGATTTAGTAGAAAAGCCAAACAGTTACTAGAACTCGTAGGTTTAAGTGAAATTGCTCAACGTAAACTACGTTTTACTAGTAGTGGTGAACGTAGAAGGGCTGCCATTGCATCAGCTATTGCACGTGGTTATAGTATTATATGTTTAGATGAACCAACAGCGGGATTGGATCCATTCTCTAAGAAGAGTGTAATTGAAGCACTTATACATGTTGTAAATGAGGAAAAGGCTACAATCATTGTTGCTAGTCACGACGATATTTTCAAGGAAATAGCTACTAGCATAATAGAGTTGAAGGGTGGTGAGTTAAGGTGATAGGCTGGCTTATTGGTAAAGTATATGAGGCACTATTTATAAGTCTCGACGTAGGTGTTCGTAGAGCCCACATTTTATCTAAGATTCTATTGCTAGCTGCATCTTTCCTCATGGTAGCACATGGTCTATGGTTTAGTCTAGTCTTGCTAACAGTGTTATGTGTAATCATAGTTGTAGGCGGCTTTAAGTATGCATTAAAATCTATGATTATAGTAAGTTCTATCCCTGCCATATGGCTTGCATTAACAGGTTTTATTGCAAGCTATATTATTAAAGGTTATGTGGACGTAGTTATAATTCTAGAAGTATTTGGCCGTACAATAGCTATTAGTTTATCCATAGCCTTGTTTATTGCTTCTCTAAGCCCATATGAGTTATCAAAAATATTATGGCACTTAGGTTTTAGGAATACATGTATTATTCCGATTGCATTATGGAGGCTTACCCCTATAGCGTTGAAGGACATGGTTGAGGCCTATAATGTACAGAAATTGAAGGGTGAGAGAGTATGGAAGGCACTAGCTATAGCAACTGCTTCTATGCTTGAGCACCGTGACTTTATGCTAGAGTATAATTTCCATAAGCTTAGTGCCAGTCTTGTTAAGCCGATACCCTACAAGTATGATTTCTCTGCAACATTGCTATTGGTATTTGTCTCTGTAGCTTTGATTATGATATTATTAATACAATGATTCATTGTGAATGATGAAGCAGAGGCTTATGGTTTAGTTTCACTGGTCTCTCCCTTTATAATCTAATATTCATAGATAGCTTCCTAGTATAGTAGTGATTGGAAGGGAGCCTTATTGAAGTTAATGGACTATACAGCCAGGGTAATAGAGGTAGCTGATCTACCATTACCTGATAGGGTAAAGAAAGTACTATGGGAGAATGGTATTAGAGTTCTTACACCTCCACAAGCACAAGCTGTTAGTGCTGGATTACTTGATGGTGATAATGTTGTCGTTGTAGCACCTACAGCCAGTGGTAAAACACTTATTGCTGAATTAGCGTTAATACATAAGGCTCTTCAAGGCTATAAGGGCATCTACACTCTTCCGCTTAAGGCACTTGCTTCTGAGAAATATGCTGAACT
>Ga0190363_1001459_pt1 | contig 13915 bp, 15 predicted proteins | sample 48721867_MG_FD_161272 | JGI IMG/M metagenome (GOLD analysis project Ga0190363, IMG submission 161272) | Hydrothermal vent microbial mat bacterial communities from Southern Trench, Guaymas Basin, Mexico - 4872-18-6-7_MG | ecosystem: Environmental > Aquatic > Marine > Hydrothermal vents >...
ATGCAACATCTTTTCCGTATATTGTTTGGATAATCCTCTTAAACTTCCAAGTTTTCCAGATTCAACTATAACTTTAACCAGATTACCTACAGTTTTTCTTGTATAGGTTGGACATGCCCCCAAAACTAAAGCTTTAACCCTTTTATCTACTGCAACAACATAGGTGGAAACAATTGCTCCACCACTAAAACCAACAACAGCTAAACGTTCTTTATCTACATCTTCCCGAGAACACAAAAAATTGATTACAGATTTTAAGTCTTTAACCCAACCTAAAAAAGTAAAATTTCCATTACTAAAACCTGTTCCACGAAAATTAAAAATTAAAACAATAAAACCATGTTTAACAAATTTTTCAGCTAAACCAGCATAACCTTTATCCTTTTTTAACCTTACAGGGGAGGGTATTCCATGGCAAAAACATACCGTTGGTAAAGGCTTAACTTTAACCTTTGGAATATAAATTTTTCCAGCTAACCTTACACCATCAACACTTTCAAAAAATAGTTTTTTAACCTTAAATTTCACATACGTTTCCTCCAACCTTTCAACTTTTAGATGTTTTAGTTCTACAAGCTTTTATAAACACCTTCCAAAAAACTAGAAATAGAGACATGAGGTGTTAAATTGTTGATTGAGGTAAGATGGCATGGTAGAGGAGGTCAAGGAGCAGTAACAGCAGCTGAAATTTTAGCTCATGCAGCAATCAACGAAGGAAAATATGCTCAAGCTTTTCCGTCATTTGGACCTGAAAGAAGAGGTGCACCTGTTCTTGCATTTAATAGGTTTGATGAAAAACCAATTTGGACTAGGTCTGATGTTTATGAGCCTGATGTGGTTGTTGTTTTAGACCCAACTTTACTAAAAACTGTTAATGTGGTTGAAGGATTAAAACCAAACGGAATTTTAATCTTAAATACTTCAAAAAAACCTGAAGAAGTAAAAGAAAAATATGGGTTTAAATCTAATTTTGCTATTGTTAATGCTACAAGGATAGCCTTAGATATGATTGGTGTACCTATTGTTAACACTTCTATGTTGGGTGCTTTTGTTAAAGCAACAAAAATTCTGAAACTTGACTCTGTACTTGAGGCTGTTAAAGAGAGGTTTAAAGGTAAAATTGGAGAAAGAAACATAAATGCTGTAACTAGAGCATACCATGAAACAACTATTGTGGGGTGAAATTTTTTATGGAAAAATTTAAATTAAACCCAAAACCTACATGGAAAGAATTACCTATAGCTTCCATGATTCCACAACCAGCAACCTCCCGTTTTTATAAAACAGGTGATTGGAGAAGTTTTAGACCTGTTGTTGACAAGAAAAAATGTACACGTTGTGGTTTATGTTGGGTTTATTGTCCGGATGGAGCTATAAGAATAGTTGAAGATGGAAGTTATGATGTTGATTTAGATTATTGTAAGGGTTGTGGAATTTGTGCTGAAGAATGTCCTGTTAAAGCTATAAGCATGGTTGAGGAGGTCGAGGAATAATGGCTAAAAGGATAGCTATAGAATGTTCTCATGCTATTTCTTTAGCAGCTAAACTTGCTAATGTAGACGTGGTCGCAGCTTACCCTATAACTCCTCAAACCCATATTGTGGAAAAACTTTCAGAGTATGTGGCTGATGGAGAATTGGATGCTGAATACATAAACGTTGAATCTGAACATTCAGCTATGAGTGCATGTATTGGTGCTTCAGCTGTGGGTGCAAGAGTTTTTACGGCAACAGCTGGACAAGGACTTGCATTAATGCATGAAATGCTTTTTATTGCTGCAGGTAATAGGCTTCCTATTGTTATGGCTGTTGCTAACAGGTCTTTATCTCCTAACCTAAACATCTGGGGGGACCAAAGTGATATGATGGCTTCAAAAGATTGTGGTTGGATACAAATTTATGCCGAAAATGCACAAGAAGTTTTTGATTTTACACTTCAAGCTTTTAAAATTGCTGAAGATGAAAGAGTTATGCTTCCAGTAGCAATAAATTTTGATGGTTTTTATGTTACTCATGTAATCGAACCAATTGTTGCTTTAGACCAAGAAGAAGTTAAAAAGTTTCTTCCGCCAAGAAAAATTCCCAGTTATGCTCTTCATCCAGACCATCCAACAACATGGGGTCCAATAGGGCTTCCGGATGTTCAAACAGAACTTAAACGTCAATTAGAAGAAGCTTTACGAAACTCAAAAACCGTAATAAAGGAAGTTTGGAAAGAATTTGGAGATATGTTTGGTAGATACTACGATTTTTTTGAGCCTTATAGGCTTGAGGATGCTGAAATAGCAATATTGATGATGGGCGGACATTGTGGAACAGCAAGAATAGCTGTTGATAAGCTTAGAGAAAAAGGTGAAAAGGTAGGATTAATTAAACTAAGACTTTTTAGACCATTCCCAGATGAAGAGTTAATTAAGCTTACAAAAAACCTTAAAGTTTTAGCTATTGTGGATAAAGCTTTTTCTCCAGGTGGACTTGGAGGACCTGTTTTCACGGAGGTTAAAGCATTGTTTTATGACCAAAAAATTAAACCTGAAATTGTTGGGTTTATTGCTGGTTTGGGTGGTAGAGATATTCGTGTTGATGAGTTTATGGTTGCTGTTGAAAGGGCTAAAAAGGTTTTGATGGGTGAGAAAATCGATAAAGGTTTTATGTTTTTACAGGTGAGGGAGTAAGTATGGCTGAAAAAAAAGTTTTCTTTAAAAGTTTAAAAGACCTACCAAAAGAGGATTTTTTTGTTCAAGGTCATCGTGCATGCTCCGGTTGTGGTGAAACTATTGCTGTTAGACTTATAATGAAAGCTGTTGGTCCCAACTGTATTGTTATTACTCCAACTGGATGTTTGGAGGTTGTTTCCTCACCTTACCCATATACTTCATGGGCTGTTCCATGGTATCATGTAGCTTTTGAAAATGCTGCTGCTGTTGCTTCTGGTGTTGAAGCTGGACTTAAAGCTTTAATGCGAAAAGGTAAACTTGAAAAAAAGAGAATTCATGTAATTGCTATTGCTGGAGATGGTGGAACAGCAGATATTGGGCTTCAGGCTTTATCAGGAGCTCTTGAAAGAGGTCATGATTTTCTTTATGTTTGTTTAGATAATGAAGCCTATATGAATACTGGAATTCAAAGGTCAAGCTCAACACCTTATGGTGCATGGACAACAACCTCAGCTGTTGGTAAAATTATGCTTGGAAAGCTTCAATGGAAAAAAAATATGCCTGCAATAGCTGCTGCACATGATATCCCATATGTTGCAACAGCCTGTCCAGCTTATCCTCTTGACCTAGTTAATAAAGCTAAAAAGGCTGTTGAAATTGACGGTCCAGCTTATCTACATGTTTTAACTCCATGTGTTCCAGGTTGGAGAATTCTTAGCAACCTATCAATAAAAATTGCTAGATTAGCTGTTCAAACTGGTATATTTCCACTTTATGAAGTTGAAGATGGAAGGCTACATGTAACTGTAAAAGTTCCAAAAAGGAAGCATGTAAAAGAATATTTGAAGCTTCAAGGTAGATTTGCTCATTTAACTGATGATGAAATCGAAAAAATTCAAAAACGTGTGGATATGGAAAGTGAAAAACTTGGTTTAGGTCCTAGGGAAACCTAACCAAAAAACATTTTTTATTCTATCATGTAGCTTTGCATTTTTCCTTCATCATCCAAATAAATAACTTTTGATATTCCAGCTTGTTTCATCAATTTTCTACAAATATTACATGGTTTAGCTGTTACATACATGGTTCCACCATTAACCGAGATCCCATGTTTAGCAGCCATTAATAAGGCGTTTGTTTCAGCATGAACACCCCTACAATCTTCATAACCATGTCCTCTAGGTTGGTTTGCTCTTGCACAAAACCCAATATCTATACAGTGCGGTTCTCCTCTTGGTGCTCCATTATAACCTGTTGCAACAATCATATCTCCAACAACCACAATAGCTCCAACCTTATTTTTTAGACAGGTACTTCTTTGAGCAACCTGCTTTGCAATAGCTAAATAATACTCATCACGACTAGGTCGACTCAAATCTTCCCCTCCAAGAATTTTTCATGTAAACCTTAAAAATATAAAATTTTAAAGTTATAGCTTACTCAGTAGGACTGATAAAACTTGCTCATCAGATTTTAATCCTTCCGGCGGTTTAATGATAGGTGAAAGTTTAACTTCCTTTCCATCCATTCTATAGGCTGTTCCCCCAGTTTCAACACCTGTAACAGTTACTGGTATCCTAACCGTAGCCTTACTCATGGTTAAACTTTCAACAAAATCTAAAACTATAAAAGGAATTTTTAACAGTTTTTTAGCTGTTTCAACTGGTAGATGAGCTAAAGGGTCTGAACCTACAATTAAAGCTGAATCTACTTTTTCATCCATCAAAACTGGTATAATTGAAGTTTTTTGAGGATTGTGGTTAGGTGGTTTAGTTGAAAAATCAATAGCATATGGAAATCCGGTAGCTTTTAGGGTTGTTTCTACAGCTCCAACCATGTTGCAATGTCCAGCCATAGGGATTGCTGAACATTTTATTCCAACCTTATTTAATAATTCCACAAGCCTATACAGAGCTTTAAGATTTGTTTCAGCTTTCCCTCCACTAACAACTCCAAGTCCATAAAAAATTACTGCATACCTTGAATTTTTAAGGTCACGTAAAAAACTAAAAAATCTTGGTGCTGGAATTCCAGCATAACTTTTTTCAACCATTTTTTCACCTTTAATCCAAGCTTCAATAGCCTCAACAAGTTTAAGGTCTTCCCCAGGTTTAATTACCAGCTTATTATGAGCAATTTTAACAGTTTTTGTTTCCCTCACATCTACAACACTAATAATTCTGTTTTCTACACCCTTAGGCACTTTTTCCCCTCTGGGAAAAACAGTATACTTACTCATATGTCTATGAAAAGTTTCAGCAGGATTAGTTCCCCAATAAATTATGTGGTCTCCATGGTCTAAAACTTCTTCAAGAGTTGCTCCAAACATTCCAAGTTTTTTAGCTGTAAAAATAGAAAAACCTTGACATAAACTTGCTGTACTATCAAAAATTCCTTTAAGTTTTTCAGCAATTTTTAAACCTAAATTTATAGCCTCACATGAAACATTACTCCAACCATAAATTAACGGTTTTTTAGAATTCATCAAAATTTTAATTGTTTCCTCAATAGCTTCCTCAAATGTTACTTCCTCATTTTTTCCATTTTTTAATATTTTTGGTTTTAAAATCCTTTCATTCATACTTGTAAACTTGATTTTTTCAGCACCAAGAACACATGCACCAAGAATTTTCTTAATTTTTCCATGTTCATCCAAATCTACTGCCACATCTTCACAAAGAATCGAACATCCAGTACAAACAATAGTCCTCGTTTCTTTCACCCAAAAAATTTTAAAATTTTTCCAAATAAACGTTCAACTAACCTAAATTTAAAAGTTTAGAATATTTTTTAGTAAACTTTGATTGCTCCAGTATAACAGTATTGTTCACAAACTCTACAATCCAACCTAGATGGGGGGAAACGTCTACATTTTTTTAGGTTAATTATTTTAAGTTTCCCATCCTCAACCCTCATAATGACATTTTCATTTGCAGCACCCATTCCTTTACTAACATTTACATCCTCCATAACATTAACAGGACATACAACAACACAATTTCCACATCCAACACATTTTTCCTCATCCAATTCTAAACCAGTTTCATAGGTTTCCAGCAAAGGTTTTAATAATTCCTTTAACCCTTCAAGTTTATCTTTATATTTTGGCTCAAACAAAACAGGGCAATCTTCAATTTTAACTTCTTTCATCAAAAGTTTTGAGGCAAAAGCCATACATGTATAACCACATTTTCTACAGTTTGTACCTGGAAGATACTTATAAACTGTTAAAGGTGAAATTTTTTTAGACAATATTTTTCCACCAAACATTTGTTTGTTGTTTTCTTTAGAGAAAATTTAATCCATCATTTAAATATTATACTGTGCTATTTTTTGTAAAAGTCTTGATTGGGTTTTGTGCGGGTCTGATAATCTGTTGGAGAAGGTGGTAAATGTTTTGGGTAAGGGTAAAATCGGTGTTTTTATTTGTCATTGTGGAACAAATATTGCTGGTTTTGTGGATGTTAAAAAGCTTGTAGACCATTTTTCAAAAAAACCTAACATACTATGTGTAGATGACCTTCATCTTTGTAGTGAAACAGGTTTACAAAAAATTAAGGATACAATAAAAAATGAAAAACTTGAAAGAGTTGTTGTAGCTACTTGTACACCCAGACTTCATGGCGAACTTTTTAAAAAAACTGTTGAAGAAGCTGGAATTAATAGAGGATTTTTACAGATTGCCAACATCAGGGAACAATGTAGTTGGGTTCATTGGATGAACATGGAAAAAGCAACCCTTAAAGCTTTAGACCTAATTGAAATGGCTATTGCATCCGTAGCTTCAGCCTCAAAAACAGAGAAAATGAAGGTTCCTGTTGAACGTAAAGTTATGGTTTTAGGTGGAGGGGTTGCGGGGATAACTGTAGCTTTAAACTTGGCTAATGCAGGATTAAAAGTTATTCTGGTTGAAAAATCCGGCTTTATAGGAGGTCATATGGCTAAATGGGATAAGGTTTTTCCAACCTTAGATTGTAGTATTTGTATTCTTGGCCCCTTAATGTCTGAAGTTTACAACCATCCAAACATAAAAGTTTACACTCTCTGCAAACTTGTAAGTGTTAAAGGTGCTGCTGGAAACTATGAGGTTGAACTTTTTAGAAAAGCAAGATATATTGATGAAGAAAAATGTAATGGTTGTGATAAATGTATTGAAATTTGTCCTGTTGAGGTTTCTAACGAATATGAGTATGGGATGGGTAAAAGAAAAGCTGTTGTTAAACCTTTCCCTGAAGCTGTTCCTATTGCTCCCTACATAGATTTTGAAAATTGTGTTGGTTGTAGGTCTTGTGTTGCTGTTTGTGACCGTGAAGCAATAAATTTTGAGGATAAAGATGAAACAATCAAAGAAAAGGTTGGTGCAATTGTTGTTGCTGTAGGTTTTCAACCTTCAAATCCAAAACAAGTTGAACAATACGGGTATGGTAGGTATCTTGATGTAGTTACAGGTGCAGAGTTTGAAAGACTTCTAAATCCTGTTGGACCAACTAAAGGTAGAATTTTAAGACCTTCAGATAGTAAACCTCCCAAAAGTATATGTTTTATTCAATGTGTTGGAAGCCGTTCTACGAAGATAGGTAAACCATATTGTAGTCGTGTATGTTGTATGTACGCTATAAAACAAGCCTTAGAAATTAAAAACCTTCACCCAGAAATGAATATAACCATTTTTTATACGGACATTAGGGCTTCTGGGAAAGGTCATGAGGAAGCTTTTATGAAGGCTAGAGAGGTTGGTGTAAACTTTGTTAGAGGTAGAATTGGTAGGGTTGTTAGGTCAAAAAATAAACTAAGAGTTTATTATGAGGATACTTTAACATGCGAAACTAAAACAGAAGATTATGATATGGTTGTTTTAAGTGTTGGAATGGACCCGAATCCAGATAATCCAGAATTAGCAAGAATTTTAAGAATACCCTTAGATGAAAATGGCTTCTTTTTGGAAGAACATCCTAAACTTAGACCAGCAGACACCTTTACAAGAGGAATTTTCATTGTTGGAACAGCTCAAGGACCCAAAGATATAACTGAATCTGTTTCTCATGCTGGTTTAGCTGCTTTAAGAGTTGCATCTCTTCTATCCCAAGATGAACTTGAATTTGAGGTTGAAGCTCCAACCATAGACCCTCAAAAATGTGTTTTATGTGGATTATGTAGTAGAACATGTGATTTTAACACGATCAAAAGAGTTGAGAAAAAAATGGTTGTTGATGAGGTTTCATGTATGGGTTGTGGTGCATGTGCTTCTGTTTGCCCAACAGATGCATTAACCCTTCCAGCCTTAAACGACAAACAAATCTATAGTATGATTGAAGTTGTTTTAAAGGAGAAAAGGGAAAAACCTTTGATTGTTGGTTTTCTTTGTAAATGGTGTAGTTATGCAGCTGCGGATATGGCTGGAATCAACAAAATACCTTATCCAACCAACATCCGAATAATTCAGGTTCCATGTACTGCTAGAATAAGTATTCTTCATATTCTTGAAGCTTTTAGGCTTGGGGCTGATGGTGTTGCTGTTTTAGGTTGCTATGAAAATGATTGTCATTATAGAACAGGGTTTAAAAAAGCATTGGAAAGGGTTGGAAAGCTAAAAAAAGTTTTAGCTTATGTTGGAATCAACCCGGATAGGCTTATAATTGATAGTGCTTCAGCATCTGAGGGTGAAAAAATAGCTAAAACCATCAGAAATTTTGTGGAAAAAATAAGAGAAATAGGACCCTTAGGGTTAGAGCTTCAAAAAGTAATACCCAGCTTGGGGTGAATGTTTAATGGCTGAAAAACTTAAGGAGAAACCTCAGGTTGAGTTTGAGATTGTTAATTCAACCTTACGTTACCAGTGGAAAACACAGCTTTTGGAGAAAAAACTAGACTATTTACTTAAAAATTGTGTTGGTTGTGGACTTTGTATGGTTTGTCCATGGGAAGCTATTAGTTTGGGACCTGTAGTAGAGGTTGCTGCTGGAAGATTGGAAGAAGCTCCCCTTATCAACATTGATGAGGAAAAATGTACTTTTTGCGGAGTTTGTGTTTCTTTATGTTTTTTTAATTCTTTGAGGATGATGATAGACCATGTTAAAGTTGAGGAAGAATATTCAAGAATTAAAGGAGAGCATAACATTATCCGGGAAAAATGTATTCCCTGTTTACTTTGTAGTAAGGTTTGTCCAATGGAGGCTATTGATGTTGAGGTTAAGCTTGCCAAAAAAGATGAACTTGTAAAGTATGAGGATGAAAGCTTAAAAAAGAAAGCTAAAGGAACAATAAAAATTGATGAGGAGAAATGTTGTTATTGTGGTCTTTGTGAGTTACTTTGTGATGCAATAAAAATTTTTTGGGTTGAACCTAAACCGCCAGCCTACAAACCAGCTTTAAATATTGTTGTTGATGAGGAAAAATGTGATTATTGTGGTTTATGTGAAAAAATATGCCCCTCTGAAGCTGTAAAAGTTACTTGTGAATATGAGCCTCCAAGAAAAATTTTTGAGCCGAAAATTGAAGGTGAGATAAGAATTGATGAGGAGAAATGTGTTGATTGTGGTTTATGTGCAGCTAAATGTCCTGTTGAAGCTTTAAATGTTACAAAACCTTTTAAAGGTAAAGTTAAATTTGTAAGACTTGAAAAATGTGACCCTGTTGGATGTAAAAATTGTTTTAATATTTGTCCCACTAAATGTATTTATCCACCCAAAACAGAGAAAAAAATTGAGGTTGTTGAAGATTTTTGTGTTTTTTGCGGTGCATGTGAAAAAGCATGTCCAGAGAAGGTAATTGAAGTTGTTAGAGAAACCTACAACCTTAAGAATAGAGACCAAGGAAAACCATGGGAAAAATTTAGATTAAAAACATTTAACCTTCTAATTGGAAAAGTAGAGGAAAAACCGTTTATCCATGAAAGAATGTTTAAAGTTGAGGTTGAACCCTACCATCCTCCACCTGAACTTCCTGAAGAAAAGTTAGAATTACCTTCTAAGCTAAAGGATGTTGTCAAGCAGAAGGTGGATGATGTTGTTGGTATGTTTAAGGATAGAACTGTTAGAATTGCTTTTGAAGTTGGAAATATGGATAAGGTTTTAAAGAAGATACATACTTAATGTTTTATGTATATAAAGACTAAAAAATAAAATTAACATATAATTTTTTTGAGAAAAGTATATATAGAGGGCAACCTATCTAACTAATAGAAAAATGAACAAACCAATTTTACATCCAACATTAACTCCAACAGTTGAAAAGGTAGGGTTAAATCTTTTAAAGGTTAAACCTAAAATCTTCTTTCTTAAATGTGATGTTGAAGATTTAGAACAGATGAAAATTGATGATGGTATTCAAGTCTTTTTTAACTCACCTGAAAAAGAAAAAGAGCAACTGATTCAAACAATAAAAAATGGAGGATATGTGGTGGTAGCCTATACAGAGGATAAAACAATTGTTGGGTTTTTAGTTCTTGAGGAATTTAAAATTCCAACTAGGAGAACATTTTATGTTTACTCTTACATTTGGGATTCAGCCATAGAAGTCAGTAAAAAGTGGAGAAAAAAAGGAATTGCAAGTAAACTTTTACGTTTCGCATTTAAGGATAGCTTTTTTGATGACAAGATTGTTTTAGCTAGAGGTTTAACAGAATATTGGGATTGCAGACCTCATGAAAAAGAAGCCTATAGAAACATGTTGATAAACCTAGCCCAAAAAGTTGGGTTTAAACTTTTACCTTACAGTCCCTTTGAAGATGATTTTCTAATGGTTAGAATAGGTCCAAAAGTAGATAAAGCAATAACTGAAAATCTACATAAAATATTTGAAGAACAACGAAAACTAATGATGGATTATGACCTACCCCTACCATAAACTATCCATATCTGTTATCTTTTCAACAGTTTTTTCAGCAAGTACTTTCAAATTTCTGTTGATAAGTATTCCTCCTTCCCCAAGCTCCGGCTTAATAAGTCTATTTAACCATGGACCTGGGGGCATCACAATTTCTCCCTCTAAAACTTCTTCACTTTCCAAAGCTTTTACAACCACAAATCCAGTATCAGAAGTTAATTTTACATTTTCACCATTTTTTAAACCTAGCTTTTCCATATCTTTTTTAGATAAGTAGGCTACAGCAACTTTCTCCTTGTATTCTTCTCGGTTTTTTCCCTTAACAGAAATTTCGGCTTGACTTGTTGTTCTACCAGTTAAAAGAATCATCTCAATTTTCAAGTTTAAGTTTCCCTAAAAATTTTAATCCTTATATGTTAAAAACAGTTTCTATTCTAAAGGGTTTAAAGGTAGTTAGATTTGGTTGAAAAAGAAAGAAAACTTCTTGAAGAAGAAAAAAAGATTTTAGCTAAAACTGTAAAACCTTGTCTTCAATGTGGAGTTTGCACTTCAACATGTCCTCCGGCAAGATTTTCCTCAGAATTTAACATAAGAAAACTTGCTCTTGAAATATCTCGAAATGATTTTCAACAATCAACATTCTCAAAAACAATTTGGAAATGTTTTCTATGTTTTGAATGTGTAAATCTATGTCCAAATAATGTACCCTTACCAGAAGTAATCCTATTTTTAAGGGGATATACTTTAACACAAGGATTAGCCGAAGAAATCTACAATATGTTAAAAGAACCTATAAAAAACCTGTTTGAAACAGGTGCAATCGTACCTTACGGAAGAATAAACCTAAGAAAATATATGGGTCTTCCTCCAACAACAGAAATTCCGAAAGAATCTTTAAAAAAATTGAAAAAAATTTTTGAAAAAACAGGTTTCAAGGAAAACTTAAACATGCTTGAATCTATCTATACGCATACTAAATCTTTAGGAGGATAAAATTTTTGACTGAAGAAAAAACTAAAAAGATCCCTGAAAAAGGCTCTATCTACTTTTATAGGGGATGTCTTTCTAGAAATAGGTATCCTGGTATTGAAGTTTCAACCAAAAAAATTTTGAAACGTCTAGGTTTTAATGTTTATGTAAGCCAAGATGAAGCTTGTTGTGGTGGTTTTGCCTATTTTACAGGTTTTATGTCTTTTAAAACTTTTTCAGCTTTGATAGGTTGGAATTTTTCCATAGCAAAAAAATACGCTAATACTCTGGTAACAACATGTAATGGATGTTATTGTTCATTTTACCATGTCTTAAAAAATATCCATAATGCTTCTGAAAAAATTGAAGTTGAGAAAGTTCTAAGTGAAGTTGGTTTAAAGCCAGCTTGGGATATAAATGTTTTTCATATTGCTGAGGTTTTTTACAAAGCTAAAGAAAAGATTTTGAGTTTACAAAAACTAAAGTTAAATGGGCTTAAGGTTGCATGTCATTATGGATGTCATTACCTAAAAGCTTTTCCTGAAGATGTCGTTGGAAATCCTGAAAATCCAACTTTTCTTGATGAGATTGTTGAGTTTTTAGGTGGAAAAGCTGTAGATTACGAGGAAAAACATGTTTGTTGTGGTGCAGATTTTTATCAGCTTGAATATGCCCCTCAAGTTGCACTTAAAACTGCAAAAACAAAAATTGAAAGTTTAAAGGATGCTGATGCAGACCTAATACTTGTAATGTGTCCTTTATGTCTTCAAGCTTTTGATGAAAGTCAAAGAAAGTTATGGAATAATCTTGGTATTCCTGTTTTACATGTTTCAGAATTCATAGGTTTAGTTTTAGGGTTTAACCCAAAAAAGGATTTAGGTTTACGAGCTCATCTTACCCATGTTCATCTTCCAACAATCGGTATTTATTGGGGTGACCGATCTGGCTGAAGAAAAAACTAAAAAATTTAAGTTTTTAGAGCATGTAAGTGATATTTATGTTGCTGCTTATGGAAAAAATTTGGAGGAAGCATTTGAAAATGTTGCTTTAGCAATGTTTGAATCCATGACAAATCTTTCTTCTGTTGAACAAAAAATAAAGTTTGAGGTTAATGTTGAAGGTGAAGATGAAGAATCTTTACTTTACAATTGGCTTGAAAAACTTCTGGTAAAATTTGAGGTTGATAATTTTTTATTTTCAAGATTTAAAGTTTATGAGATTAAGCAGGTTAATGACATGTTTAAGTTAAGAGCTGAAGTTTGGGGTGAACAATATAACCCTGAAAAGCATGTTTCTAAGGTTGGAATTAAGGCTGTAACCTACCATGGTATGGAAATTAAAAAAGAAGATGGTAAATTTTCCGTCAAAGTTCTATTTGATATTTAATTTAAAATTTGTCAGAAGGTGGGCACATTCATCAATTTCAGCGTCGTCGCCACTCATCATCCAAACAAAAATTGATTTTTAAACAAGATAAAGCTTTTTATTTTGGTTAAAAATAACTTTTCAAAACTTAATAAAATTCTACCTTAAATTTTATTTTGGTGATTTGTTGAAATTTAAGGGTAAGGGATTAGTAAAACATTTATTTGTTGAGCTTGCACATCATTCCCCTTTTACTGCTGTAGGTGCAATAACAGGTTTAACTGTAGCCTTAGTATTTTCTTTTCTTACCCCTCAAAATCCAAAATTAGGTGAAGATATTTTTCATTTTCTTCATCCATTTCATCTTTTTTTAAGTTCAACAGCTACAACAGCCTTTTTCTGGAGACATAAAAAAAATTATATGGAAGCTTTTATTGTTGGTTTTGTTGGTTCGGTGGGTATTTGTTCAATTTCTGATGTTTTAATTCCCTATTTTGGAATTTTACCTTTAGCTGGTGAAATAAAATTTCATCTATGTATTCTTGTTCATCCACACATAGTTATACCTCCAGCAATCTTAGGTTTAATTGTGGGAATTCTTTTCACCAAAAAAACTCAAAAATCAAGTCTTTTTTCCCATGGGCTTCATGTTTTTGTTTCAGCTTTAGCTTCCTCCTTTTATATGGTTGCATTTAGTAGCTTAACAGGTTTACTGGAGGTTTTGCCTCTTGTTTTTTTAGTTTTGTTTATTGCTGTTCTAGCTCCATGTTGTACTTCTGACATAATTTTTCCCATCATTTTTGTTGGAGGTGAAGCCTTAGAAGAGGAAGCTTTGTAGAAAGCTAAAAATTACATGAGTTTACTATTTAGGTTTGGATGGGATTTCTTTGTTTAATGATGAAGAACCAAGTAAAAAAAGGGTTCTTTTCCAACCATTAATTTTACCCCATTTTATCATGTTACTTTTTCTTGCATTTTTTCTTCTGCCCATTTACATTTTCTTTCTAATACCAGTTTTTAGGTATGGTTTAGGTCTTCCATCTTTTCTTGTTTTTATGGTTATCTGGTTTTCTCTTCTTGGTAGTGCTGTAAATTTTCCTG
>Ga0190363_1001460_pt1 | contig 13910 bp, 12 predicted proteins | sample 48721867_MG_FD_161272 | JGI IMG/M metagenome (GOLD analysis project Ga0190363, IMG submission 161272) | Hydrothermal vent microbial mat bacterial communities from Southern Trench, Guaymas Basin, Mexico - 4872-18-6-7_MG | ecosystem: Environmental > Aquatic > Marine > Hydrothermal vents >...
GGGAGGGTCTATTTTTTTATTTTGTTACCGAATTGATTGAATAGTACAAATAAAGCATTGATCAATTTTTCTTTATCATATTTTATCTCTCCTTTATCTAAAAGGAGGTTTTTTCCAATAAATTTCTCGTTTTTAGGAAGTTTATCAAAGGGAACCATTTCCAGGAGAAATTGCTCTTTCTTTTTAAATTCTTCTATTCTTTGTGGTTCGGGAAGGAAATTGTTATATAAAACCCTATCCAAGGAGCATTTAATGTATTTTTCAATCTCTCTTGTAAGGTCTAAGACAGAAAACCCTTGAGTTTCTCCCAATTTTGTCATTGCTGGACAGATAAAAATTTTTTTAGCCTTAGAGTTTTGAATGGCCTCTGAAATTCCTTTTGGGAGAAAACAGGGAATAATTGAAGAATAGAGATCACCAGGACCAAAAATTAAAAAGTCTGCTTCTTTTATCTGTTCAATTGCTTTTGAATATCCTTTTGCCTCAGGTTTTAAAAAGACCCTCTTAATTCTTTTATTTCTATTATGATTCTCTCCTACATCTATTTCATCTTCTCCTTCAACAAAACAGCCATCTTCTAATTCTGCTACCAATTGAATCTTGTCTAAGGTTGCTGGTAAAGCCTTTCCTTTTACCTTTAAAAACTGATGGCAGATCTCAAGAGTTCTTTCAAATCCATAATTGGCTTCTAAGGCGGCAATAAAGACATTGGCAAGGTTGTGTCCAAAATGTCCGGGAGATAATTTAATATCTTTGGCAAATCTGAAATTCCAAATCTTTTTCTTCCACTGTTCACATTCTGCCAAAGCCAATAGATGTCTTCTAATATCTCCGGCAGGCAAGATATTAAATTCTCTTCTTAAAACTCCGGTAGAGCCACCATTATCGACCATTGAAGTTATTCCCACCACACTAAAACCAGACTCCTTTAGAGGCTTAAGAATCAATTCTGGTACCGCCGAACCTCCCCCAAAACAAACTATTTTGTGGTTACTCAGTCTCATTATTAAATTGTAATTGCTAACCAATTTGGTAACGGTTTGATTGTTATTATCTCCCTCCCCCACCTATATCCTCCCCCTCCCAGAGGGAGGGGGAGGATTTGGAGAGGAACCCCTCCCTCTCCCTTTGGGAGGGGGAGGATATAGGTGGGGGAGGGTTCTATTTTTTGTTATAACCCAAAATTATACTTTACATCAAGTTCTTATCTTAGTTTTGTCTATTTTTTGCTCTACCTGAGGATTGCAAAATTAAAAAGAATGTAATAGAATAAGATTTGTAATTAATTGATCCTCAAAGTGTTATGGCTGGCTTTGTTTCAGAGAATTTTACTTATATTTTAGTGGGAATGGGACTGATTTTTCTTGTTTGGAATATTCTTTTTGAAATAAGATTACACCAGCAGAAGAAGCGGATCTCTTTCTTCTTTCAAGGTAAAAAAGCAAAAGATCTTGAGGAGGTAATCTCAGAGATATTAAAGAAGATAAGAAGTGATGAGAAGGAAATTAAAGAAATCTTAAAGAAAATCTCTCAATTGGATGAGGTAGCCCTACGGGCAGTTCAAAAGATAGGAATTATTCGTTTTAATCCATTTAAAGACACAGGAGGAAACCAGAGTTTTTCATTAGCCATTTTAGATCGGAAAGATGATGGGGTAGTAATTTCTTCTTATCATTCAAAAGACGGCACAAGGGTCTATGCAAAGCCCATTAGAAATGGGGAATCAAATTTTCCTCTCTCTAAAGAAGAAGAATTAGCAATTAAACAAGCCATTGAGAAAAAATGAATTCAAAAGATGAAACAAGAGAAAATATTCAGACAGGAATACCAGTGGTTGTGGTTTTGGGCCATATTGATCATGGAAAGTCAAGTCTTCTTGAGGCAATCAAGAAAGATTTTGAAATTACAAAAAAGGAGGCTGGGGGAATTACTCAGCATATTGGCACCTATGAGGTAGAATATGAAGGAAAAAAAATTACCTTTATTGATACCCCTGGCCATGAGGCCTTTTCGGAAATGCGCTCCCGAGGAGCGAAGGTGGCTGATATTGCTATTTTGGTTGTGGCTGCTGATGAGGGAGTGAAACCCCAAACCAAAGAAGCAATAAAAGCAATAAAAGAGGCAAATATTCCAATGATTGTGGCTTTAAATAAAATTGACAAAGAAGGTGCAAATCCTCAAAGAGTGAAAATAGAACTTCAAAGAGAAGGAGTGTTTGTTGAAGGATTAGGAGGAGATGTTCCGGTAGTAGAGACATCTGCAAAGACAGGCCAAGGAATAGAAGATCTTCTCTCAACAGTGGTTCTTGTTTGGCAAATATCAGAGATAAAAAAAGATATTGAAAAACCAGCCGAAGGAGTAATTATTGAGAGTTATCTTGACACTCGCCAAGGACCAACGGCCACTGTCCTTTTAGAAAAGGGAAGGCTTAAAAGAGGAGATATTATTAAAACTCAAACTACTTTTGCAAAAATAAAAAGTATTAGAGATTTTCAACTTAAAGAGAAAGAGGAGATCTTTCCTGGACAGGCAGGTGTGGTGACAGGATTTGAAGAGGTACCAGAAATAGGAGAACGATTTACTCTGGGAGAATCAATTGAAAAGGTTCGAGAAGAATTAGCATCTAAAAAGATTTCTCCTAAAATACCAATAAAGAAAACAGAAAAAAAGGGAGAAATAGAGGGATTTTTAAAGATTATTCTAAAAGCAGATGTAAAAGGAAGTTTGGAGGTTTTGGAAAAAATTTTAACTAATCTCGTCCAAGACAAGATAGGAATAAAAATATTAAAAACTGGAGTAGGAGAGATTACAGATTCAGATGTAAGATTAGCAGAAGATGAAAAAGCAGTGATAATTGGCTTTAGGGTAAAAATGAATCTCATAGCAGAATCTCTTGCTAAGCAGAAACAAATAAAATTCTTTATTTTTCAAGTGATATATGACGTTATTGATAAGGTAAGGAAATTAATGGCAGAGAAAAAAGAGAAAAAGAAGGTAAGAAAGGATATTGGGCAGATTAAAACACTTGTTATTTTCAAAACCAAAAAGAGAGGAGAAAGAAATTATAGACAGATTGTAGGAGGAAGAGTAATTAAAGGAGAGATAAAAAAGGCTAATCTTGAGATAATAAGAAAGGAAAAAACCCTTCCTGGAGGGAAGATTATGGAAATTCAAGAACAGAAAAGAAGAATTGAGAAGGCAAAGACAGGGCAGGAGATCGGAATTTTATATGAAGGAAAGACAAAAATAAAAGAGGGAGATATTCTAATAGTGTTTGAGTATGCGGAGAATTGAAAAAATAAATAGTCTTTTAGAAAAAGAAATAGGAAGAATTCTTTTAAAAAAGATGGATTTTGGAAATGCTTTGGTTACAATAACCAATATTCGGGTAAATCGCAATTTAAGTCAGGCAGAGGTATTTATTACAGTAATGCCAGAAACCAAAGAAAAGGAAGTAATTCAGATTTTAAAGAGAAATACTGGTAATATTCAACAGATAATAAATAAAAGACTAAAAATGTTCTCGGTGCCAAAGATTAATTTCAAAATTGACCAGAGTATGAAAAATTTCTATAAGATAGATGAACTTTCAAATAAATTGTAGTTGTCAACCATATGGGAGTTACCAATTCCTTGAAAAAGAAGTTTGAAAAAATCAAAAAAGAAATTTCAAAGGCAAAAAGGATTTTGATCTTAACCCATCGGGCCCCTGATGGAGATGCTATTGGTTCTGTTTTATCTTTAGGTTTATTCTTAAAAAGAAAGAAGAAAAAACCATATATTTATGCCCTTCAATTACCACAATCTTTAAGTTTTCTTCCTGGTTTTGCTCAGATTAAAAAAAAATTACTCCAGGATAACTTTGATCTCATTTTCATTTTGGATTGTCCCCGAAAAGATAGATTGGAAGTCCCCCAGGATTTTTCTATTAATCCTCAAAAGGTAATTTCTATTGATCATCATTTAAAACAGGGTCAGTTTGGAAATATAAATATCATTGTTCCCAATGCCTGTTCCGTTTGCGAGATTCTCTATTGGTTTTTCAATTATTTGGGAGTAAAAATTGACAAAAAAATAGCCACCTGTCTTTTATGTGGTATTTTTACTGATACCGGAGGTTTTTCCTGGCTTAAAAAAGAATCCCTAAAGACAGTAAGAGATTTAATAGATCTTAAAGCAGATCTTCCTCAAATTGCAAGAAGTTATAACTACATTAGTCTCCCTCGGGCAAAACTTTTGGCAAAGATGATTGAACGAATAGAAAAGGATGAGAATTTAAACCTTATTTATTCTTGGCTTAAGATTTCTGATTTAAAAGAAGGAAAAGGAGAAAGTATTTTCTCTGAACCTCCTGTTTTTCCTGATTTTCTATCTCAGATTGGCAATGCTGATGTTTATCTTTTGTTGCTTGAGCATAAAAATAATAAAATTAAAGCCAATCTCCGCTCTCATAGAAATACTGGCAAAAAATTGAAGTGTTCTGTAAATGTAGCAGAAGTTGCTGAAAGATTTGGAGGAGGAGGACATAAGTGTGCAGCCGGTTTTAAGGTAAAAGGAACCATCCCAGAAGTATTGGAAAGAGTTAAAAATGAATTGAAAAAACTAAAAAAGAGAGTATAATATTAGATAGGTAAAGGCCTGGTAGCCAAGGAGTAAGGCAAGGGACTGCAAATCCCTTATACGCGGGTGCAATTCCCGCCCAGGCCTATTCTGCCGGGATGTTGGAACTAGTAGACAAGCGGGACTTAAAATCCCGTGGGAGCAATCCCGTGAGGGTGCAAATCCCTCTCCCGGCACAGACTCTTTCTCTTATGTATTTTAATTTTTCAAAAAAAGAAGAGAAAATTCTAAAATTCTGGGAAGATCATCAAATTTTCAAAAAAAGTCTTGAGAAGAATAAGAAAAGACAGGCTTTTGTTTTTTACGAAGGACCACCTACTGCTAATGGAAGGCCCGGAATTCATCATATTCTGGTCCGAAGTTTTAAAGATGCCATCTGTCGTTTAAAGACGATGGAAGGCTTTTATGTACAAAGAAGGGCTGGTTGGGATACCCATGGACTACCAGTAGAGATAGAAGTAGAAAAAGAAATTGGGATTAAGTCAAAGAAAGATATTGAAAAATACGGCATTGATAGATTTAATCAAAAATGCAAGAGATCTGTTTGGAAGTATAAAGAAGAATGGGAGAGTCTCACCCGCCGGATTGGATTCTGGCTGGATATGAAAAATCCCTATATTACTTATGCTCCTGAATATATTGAAACCTTATTCTTGATAATAAAAAAGTTCTATGAGAAAGGCCTTTTATATGAGGATAAAAAAATTGTCCCTTGGTGTCCCAGATGTCAAACCAGTTTATCCAGCCATGAGGTGGCTCAAGGATATAAAAAAATTAAAGAGCCAGCAATATATGTTAAATTTGAACTCTTAGATTCTAAAAAATTCAAAATTCAAGATCTTAAAACCAAAATCTATCTTCTAATCTGGACTACTACTCCTTGGACATTACCTTCAAACATTGCCTTGGCTGTAAATCCAGAAAGCGACTATGTGCTTGTAGAATCAAGACCATCTGAGATTGAAGAAGAAAAGGAAAGATACATTTTAGCCCAAGCAAGATTAAATCAGGTCTTTTCAGGAAGAAAATATAAGATTCTTAAAGAATTTAAAGGAAAGGAATTAGAAGAATTACACTACCGCCCATTGTATCCTCTTGATCCTTATAGTTATCAGTTAAATAATCGTTGTTATAAGGTTTTATCTGGAGATTTTGTTTCTCTTGAGGAAGGAACAGGAATTGTCCATATTGCTCCTGCTTTTGGAGAGGATGATTTCAATCTGATCAAAAAAAAGAAGATAATAAGTACGGAAAAAATTCCCGTTACAGTAAATAAAGACGGAACCATAAAGAAAGGAATTATTGGGGAAGGGAAATTTGTAAAAGAGGCTGACCCTGTAATTATAGAGGATCTAAGAAGAAGAAACTTCCTTTTTAAAGAAGAACTCTATGAGCATGAGTATCCATTCTGTTGGCGATGCAAAACTCCTCTTTTGTATTATCTTTATCCTTGTTGGTTTGTTAAAGTCTCTAAAGTAAAAAAAGACTTAATCGAAAATAATGAGAAAATAAACTGGATTCCTTCTTATCTTAAACACGGACGTTTTGGAAACTTTTTAAACCAAGTTAAAGACTGGAATTTTTCCAGAGAAAGGTATTGGGGAACCCCTCTGCCAGTATGGAGGTGTGAGAAGTGTGGAAAAATCAAGGTAATTGGATCAAGAGAAGATCTAAGAAAACAAAAGTTTTCCAACAATCGCTATTTTCTTCTCCGTCATGGATTAGCAGAAAATAATGTAAAGGGAATTGTAAGTGATGACCCGGATAAATATCCCTTAACAGCATTAGGAAGACTTCAGGCTAAAAGAGTAGCAAAAAAACTAAAGAAAGAAGGAATAGATGTTATCTTATCTTCAGATATTTCTCGCTGTAAACAAACAGCAGAAATAATAGGCAAAGAACTTAATATTAAGCCTCAATTTTTCAACCAATTAAGAGAGATAAAATTGGGGGTATTCAATGGACATTCAATATTTGAATACAGAAAATTTTTTCATGAAAAAGGAGAGAGGTTTTATGGGTTTTATAGGAAAGGAGTAAGACAAAGAAAGTTTTATAAGAAACCGGAAGGAGGGGAAACATGGCAAGAACTGAAAATGAGAATGTACAATTTTTTAAAGGAAATCGACAAAAAATACCAGAATAAGAAAATTCTTATTATTAGCCATGAAGATCCTTTGGTTTGTCTTCAGATTGCAAATCAAGGAATTTTAAACCAAGAATATGAAAATACAAAATTGATAAGAAAAAAAATATCTCCAGGAAAATATTTTGAAATAAAGTTAAATATTTTTCCCTATGATAACAGTGGACAATTAGACTTTCATCGTCCCTATATTGATGAGATAGAATTTTTCTGTCCTAAATGCCAAGGGAAAATGAGAAGGGTAAAACAGGTAGTTGACTGCTGGTTTGATTCTGGTGCCATGCCCATAGCCCAGAATCCAAAGGACTGGATTTTAAAAAATGATAAACTTCAAATTCCCAAATCTGGATTTCCTGCTGATTTTATCTGCGAAGCAGTTGATCAGACCCGAGGATGGTTCTATACCTTATTAGCAGTTTCCACTTTATTGGGATTTGGTCCTCCTTATAAGAATGTAATTTCCTTAGGACTGGTTTTAGATGAAAAGGGAGAAAAGATGTCAAAGTCAAGAGGAAATGTGGTAGATCCTTGGAAAATAATTGAGAAATATGGCAGTGATGCTTTGCGGTGGTACTTTTACACTATCAATCAACCAGGAGAGCCAAAACTATTCAATGAAAGAGACATAAAAAGAAGTTTTAATGTTTTCATTCTCACTCTTTACAATTGCTTTGTTTTTTATCAAACATATGCTTTTAACCAAAAGAGTATCACCTCTAAACCAAAGGCTGTTCATTTGTTAGATAGATGGATTCTTTCTCGATTAGAAAGCCTTATTTTACAAGTAAGAACTTCTCTTAAAGACTTTGATATTGTTTCAAGCGCAAGAGCAATTGAGAAATTTACCTTAAATGAGTTATCTAATTGGTACATTAGGCGCTCTCGTTCCCGATTCCAAATGAAATCAAAACAAAAGACAAGAAAAAAGGTTAAAGATCTAAAAGAGGCCTCACAAACTCTCGGATTTGTCCTAATGGAACTTTCTAAACTTTGTGCTCCCTTTGTTCCCTTTCTAAGTGAAACTATTTATCAAGGCCTTACAAGAGAAAAAGGGAAATCTGTTCACCTGGAGAGTTTTCCAAAACCAAAAGAAGATTTGATAGATAAGGAGTTGGAAGAGAAGATGGGAAAGGTAAGAGAAATTGTGAAAATGGGATTATCAGAAAGGAAAAAAGCAGGGATAAAGGTCAGACAGCCTTTAAGAGAGGCTGAACTTACAACTTATATACCACTTGAGGAGCAATTAATAAATTTAATAAAAGAGGAATTAAATGTAAAAAAGATTAAAATAAAAGAGGGGAAAGAATTAAGGGTAAAATTGGATACCACAATTACCCCAGAATTAAAAAGAGAAGGAATCCTAAGAGAGGTCATAAGAGTAGTTCAGGAAATGAGAAAAGATGGAAAATTAACAAAGGAAGACAAAATTGAAATATTCTTTGACTTTCCAAAAGAGTTAGCCGAGATAATTAAACAAAATAAAAACCTTATAAAAGAAGAGACATTTGCTTGCGAACTCTCTGAAAGAAAAAAACCTCCATATCTGGTAGAGCGGGAATTTAAATTAGACAATCAAAGATGCTTGGTGGCTATTAAACATATATAGGTTATGAGAATAGGTATTATTTCGGACACTCACGATAATATTATTAACTTCAAAAAAGCAATAGAGTGGATGAAAAAAGAAAAGATCAAAACCGTCATTCATTGTGGTGATATCAGTTCTCCAATGACTTTAAAAGAAGTAAGTCAAGATTTTAAGGGAAAAATCCATTTAGTTTTTGGTAATATGGATGATAAAAGACTTTTTGAGCAATTTCTCTCTAAAGAAAAAATTAAAAATGCAATTTTTCATGGGCAGACAGGAGAGATAGAAAAGGATCATAAAAAAATTGCCTTCTCTCATTTTCCTGAGGTGGCTAAAAAATTAGCCCTAAGCAAAAAATATGATTTGGTCTTTTATGGGCATACACACAAGCCATGGGAGGAAAAAATAAATCATTGCCGATTAGTAAATCCCGGTAATCTGGCTGGAATTTTCTATAGAGCAACTTTCGCCGTATATGATACCAAAAATGATATTCTTGAATTAAAAATATTAGATGAAATAAAAAATTAGAATAGGGTTTAATTATCGCTTTATAAGAGATAAAAACTTTTCTAACTCTTTTTTAGAAGAAAAGGTAAGCGTGAGTTTAATCTTATTTTGAGATTCTCTAACTGTTATATCTTTTATTTTAAGAAGTTTAGTAATCTTCTCCTGAAGTTTAGAGAGAAAGTCTTGGTTCAGTTTAGAAGAAACCTGGGATGAGGCTTTCCTTTCCACTTCTCTTACCGGTAATTTCTTTTTGAGAATTTCTTTAAAAACTTTTACTTGTTGATCTTTTTTAAAAGATAAGATAGCCCTGGCATGTCCTTCTGAAATCTGTCCTTTTTCAATAGCCCTTTTAATCTCTTCTGGTAACTCAAGAAGCCGTAAGGTATTGGAAACTGCTTCTCTGCTTTTTCCTATTATTTTTCCAATCTCTTTCTGTGTAAGATTAAATTCTTCAATCAGCCTTTTAAAGGCTCTCGCCCGTTCTAAGGGATTCAAATTTTCTCTCTGAAGATTCTCAACCAATGAGACAGGAAGTTCATTTTCCCTTTTTATATCTTCAATTATTACCGGTACCTGTTTCATTCCTATCATCTTTGCTGCTCTTAACCTTCGCTCCCCGGCAATTAACTGATACTCAACTCTTTCACCGGTAGGAACCTTTTTTTCAATTTTTTTCACTAAAAGAGGCTGAAGTATTCCGTATTTCTCAATTGAGGATGCTAACTCTTTGAGTTCTTTTTTGTTAAATTCTTTTCTTGGCTGAAAGGGGTTGGGCTTTATCTTATTTACCTCTATCCAAAAAATACTCCTCTTCCGAGGGGATCTAATTCCTTTTTTCTTTTTTGGAATTAGAGCCTCAAGACCTTTAGACATATTTATTTTTTCAAAGTAATCACTTCCTCGGCTAAACTTTCATAAGCCTTAGCAGCCTTTGAGTCTGGAGCATATTGAAAAATAGTTTTACCAAATTTTGGAGCCTCTGCTAACCTCACACTTCTGGGAATAATAGTCTCAAAAACCCTTCCGGGAAAACTTTCTCTTACCCTTTTTACTACCTCACGAGAGAGATTGTTTCGAGCATCATACATTGTCAAAAGGGCAAAAATATCAGAAAACTCCTTGTTCAAATTTTTCTTTAAGAGTTTAAAAATCTCAAAAAGTTGGTCTAAACTCCTTAAGGCAAAATACTCACACTGTACTGGAATAATTACTTCGTTAGAGGCCATTAACACATTTAACGTTAAAATTCCAAGAGAAGGAGGGGGATCTAATAAGATAAAGTCATAATTATCTACTACTGAAGCAAGAATTTTGCTCAATATCTTTTCTCTTTCTTCTTGATCTAAAAGTTCAATATTACTTCCTGCAAGATCAGCACTTGCCGGAGCAAGATCTAAATTAAACAAAGAGGTGCTCTTTATAACAGACCTTAAAGGAATCTCTCCTACAAGGCTGTGATAGAGATTTAAGGTTGTTTTTTTTGGAGAAAAACCTAAAGAAATAGTAGCATTACCTTGAGGATCAAGATCACAGATTAAAACCTTTTTCCCAAATTTGGTCAAATAGGCTCCCAAAGAAACAACAGTAGTGGTCTTTCCTGAACCTCCCTTTTCATTAATAACAGAAATAATCCGAGTCATATTCAGAAATAATCCGAGCCATATTAATGATAAGGATATCAAACAAAGAAAGACTTTTCAAGTTAATCTTTTAAACTGGAAATTTAAAGGATTTTTTGATATAGATTAAAATAAGAAAAGGAGAAAAGAGAATAGATCTTGCCGGAGTGCTGAAATTGGTAAACAGGATGGACTCAAAATCCATTGCCCGTAAGGGCTTGAGGGTTCGAATCCCTCCTCCGGCACTTATTAACAAACCCCCTCCAGAGGGAGGAGGATTAAGGAGGAGCAGAAGAATATCAAACCATAACTAAGGTGGTTGGCAATTAAAAATAATTCATTGTATTAAGATAATGCTTTAGATGTGGGGAATAGGGGAGAGGTATTGAAAGGAAGAAAGGCGATGATTATCATCAGTGAATAATTTTTTTAAGGGAGTTATTTGATGTCTTTTTTAAAATTAACATAAACATTAAAGAGAAAACAGCAGCAAACGGAAAGGTAATGTTTACCTTTGAGGTGAATAAAAAGATTCCGGAAAAAACTAAGAATAAAACAGAACGACTAAGATTAACTATCATTTCTCTTAAAATTATAAATTCATCCATCTCTGAGCCATGATCTTTTGCTTTATCATAAAAAATCGTTTGAAATGGAATCTGGGCCGAGGTTCGAAAAAGTCTATAGATGCTTTGAGCCAAAAAACCTGAGATTGTGTCAAAGACAAAATACTTTCCTATCCAGGCTCCAGATGTGAGAATGGAGCCAACAATCAGTACTCTTTTGGGTTTTATCTTATCAGTAATTTTTCCCATATAAAGAGTGAAAAAGGCTCCCACCATAAGGGCAACTGAACTTAATCCTCCAATATTTTCAAAGGAAATACCTAAGGTTATTAAAAAGAGAGGCCAAAGAAAAAAATTGATTCCTGTTTCACATGATTCTGCAATAAGAGAGAGATTTAAATATCTGTTTTTCTTTTTTCTTATCCTTTCTATAGTTTCTTTATATGAATCGGTATAAATCTGATAAACCTCTCTTGATAAGAATAAGGGGATTGCTGAAGTTATAAGAAGACACAAAATTACTATAAAAACAGTAGAATAACCAAACCTCTCAATAATTATTCCTCCAAATAATGGAGCAAGAATTCCGGGAAAGGTGCAAATGAAGTTAAGTTTTCCTACTTCTTTTCCTTCTTCGCTTTGTCTTGAGAATTTAGAGAAATCAGTATGAAAAGCAGGCCAAAAAAAGAGCATTCCTATTGCTCTTAATATTATTGCTAACAGAAATAACCAGAGAACAGAAGATTTAAGAAAAAGAAGACAAATATAAAATCCAATAAAGAAGGGGTGGGAAATCATCATTGATTTTTTGATGCCAATTTTTGTTATTGATATTCCTCCCAGCGGTGATAGAATGCCGTATAATCCATATACAGCGGCGAAAAATAAAAGAGTAAGAGAAAGAGAGTGGGTAATCTTGTAGATATAAATTGGTTCGAAGATGGTAATCATTCCAATAGCAAAATAGCGAATGGCTATACTGGCAAAGAACTTGTTGATCTCTCTTTTTAGAAGATAGTTTAAAAAAGAAAGAGGATGTAGAAATGGAAAAGTCATATACGTACAGTTTCACCACATTGTTTACAATAGTATTCCCACCCCCACCTGTATCCTCCCCCTCCCAAAGGGAGGGGGAGGATTAAGGAGGGGATCTTAACCTCCCAAATAGGAGGATGTAGGCGAGGATCTTAATTTTCCAAATGGGAGGATATAGATGGAGATCCCTCAAATCTTCCTCCCTCTGGGAGGAGGATACAGGTGGGGGAGGGATTATATCCTTATTATGGTAGGAGGAGAATCTGTGAGATCTAAAATCAAAGAAGGTTTTCTTCTGGGAAGATGAGGGACCTTAACTATTAAGTCTGGCTTATCAGGTTTGTTTTTAAATTCTCTAATAATTTCCTCAATGTTGTTTAAAGGTGGCTTTCCCGAGATATTAACTGAACTCTGAACAAGAGGAACATCTATTTCTTTAAGCAAGAAATTTAAGGGAGGGTATTTTGGAATCCGAATAGCAATTGTTTCTTTTTTTAGCCCATAAAGTTTCATTTTTGTCTTTCTTCTATTTAAAACCACTGTTACTCTGCTGCCTATAAGTTTTAATAACCTTTCTTGTTCTTTGTTTAGAATTGCCAATTTCTTTAGATATTTAATATCTCTCACAAACAAAGGAAGAGGTTTTTTAAAGGAGCGTTTTTTAATTCTAAAAATCTTATTTACTGCCTTTTTATCAGTGGCATCAGCCAAAAATCCGTAAATGGTATCGGTAGGAAAAACAATTACCTTTCCTTTCTTTAAGAGATTAACAAGAATTTTTAACTTCTCTTTTTCTCTCTTTTTTGGATTTAATTTTAAAATCTCCATAAATAACATTATACACTAATTGCAAAATTTTATAAAATATGTTAAATAATTTATTGAAAAGAATATGAATAAATCAAAAACTCATTTCCAAAAGTATAAAGAACTTCTAAAGCCTCCAAAAATAGGGGATATAGTGAAAGGAAAGGTAATTCAGAAAACAAGAAAAGATATTTTTTTAGATTTGGAAAACTTTAAAATTGGACGGATAAAAAAGGAAGAGTTAGGCTCTTCCGGAAAGGATCCTGCAAAGTTAGAAAATGGTGATGAAATTATGGTAAAAATTGTTGGTCCTGAAGATGAGAAAGGAATTATAGAGGTCTCAGTAAAGGAAGCAGAAGAAGAATTAAACTGGAGAGAATTAGAAGAACTTAAAAAAAGACAAGAAAAGATCTCTTTAAAAGTTGTTGGGGTAAATAGAGGAGGGCTTATCTTCAATTTTCGAGGCATCCAAGGATTTTTACCTGCTTCTCAACTCTCAAAAGAACACTATCCCAAAATTGAAGATCCTACACCAGATAAGGTTTTGGAAAAGTTAAAAAAATTTTTAGGAAAGGAAATGAAGGTCAAAATTATTAATGTTGATTCAAAGGCCCATAAATTGGTTTTCTCAGAAAAATAAATTTTAATTAAACTATGCCTAGAGGAAAAAAACAATTCAAAGCCTTGCCTGGAATGGCTGATATTTTGCCAAAAGATCAGGTGATCTGGCAAAAAGTGGAAAGAGCAGTAACAAGCATAGCCAATTTTTATGAGTTCGAGAAGGTTTCTACTCCCATTTTAGAAAGTGAAGAACTTTTTATAAGAGGAACAGGCAAAGACAGTCAAGTAGAGAAAGAAATGTATAGATTCAGAACAAAAAATGGAGAAAGGGTGGCTTTAAGGCCAGACTTTACTCCTAGTCTTATTCGGGTATATCTGGAAAAGGGAATGGAAACTATGCCAAAACCTGTAAAGCTCTGGAGTTTTGGCCCGTTATTTCGATACAAAAAACTTCAGAG
>Ga0190363_1001462_pt1 | contig 13901 bp, 16 predicted proteins | sample 48721867_MG_FD_161272 | JGI IMG/M metagenome (GOLD analysis project Ga0190363, IMG submission 161272) | Hydrothermal vent microbial mat bacterial communities from Southern Trench, Guaymas Basin, Mexico - 4872-18-6-7_MG | ecosystem: Environmental > Aquatic > Marine > Hydrothermal vents >...
CTCGGTTGGAAGATATGGATAAGCTCGTGGATTAGTAGCAAGTAGTAATTTTCATTTATAGGATCTGTAATCCAGGGATACCAGTCTACTACGACTTCACAGGGTCCGTCAATGGAGAAATGAGCATGGCCAGCGCCTTCGCTCTTTACCCCCATGTCAAATTTTATCAAAATATTTTCATTCTCGGGATTTACACCTAGTTTATCTTTTAGAATATTGAGGTAAACCTTGGTATAGTATAAGAGCTTCTCAGCAGCTTCTTTCTGATATTCAAAGTGGTAGACCGCTTCTATACTGCCCTCTTTGATAGATTTCAACGGAAAGTCTTTGTACATGCGGAGGCTAACTACTTTCACATTTTTGTCGGAACTCCAGTAATGGTACTGTGGCTTAAAGAGGTTTATAGCCGAGTAACACCTTAGGTATCCTTCTTTATATGCTATCAGGAGGAAGCCGTTCGATAGTATCTGTTCTAACGTGTACTCGGCCTCGCTACCTATCTGCTTCTCAACCTCGTTCAACTCTATTTCAAAAAATCCCTTTTCATCTGTAACAGCGCTTTCTATGGGATAGCCCCAGTGCTCATTTTGGCTCTGGAAAACAATATAATATTCCACTAGAACTCCTTCAAGAGGCTCCCCGGTTTCAGCATCATACACAGTACCTCTAACATAGGCTACGTTAAATCCAGAGTAGAACTTTGGAATATGTAGAATTGAAAGTATTAATAGAAAATACAGGGTTAATAGTTTAATCCTGTATTTCACGGAATATCAGATATTAGCCTAGTATTTAATATTATGCATTTTAATGCTTAGATGAATTAGAAAAGTTACTTAAAAATCATGAGAAGCTTCTCTAGGCTATCGATCATGTAAGCTCTATCCTTCAATACTGTTAGAAAGCCTTTACTTGAGTATAGCTTATCTCTATCAACTAAGACGGCTTTAAAACCTACGCCTAGAGCTCCTAGGAAATCTTCTCTAAAATTATCGCCTATATGCGTGATCTCGCTGGGTTCGATGCCGAATTCTCTTAACGCGTTTAGAGCTTTATGAAATATGCAGGGCCTAGGTTTAGAACATTTTACTTCATCTGCGTATATCTGAACTATAAAATACTCGCTATAGCCTAACCGTTCTAGCATAATTCTGGTATATGCGCCCGGCCAGAATACTACATTGCCTATCGTTATCAAAGTATAGCCTCTCTTTTTAAGTTCGGCGACTATTCTTTTAGAATCATCTAAGATTAAATCTTCTAAGTTCTCCCTGGCAATAACGGATGCTAGAGCTTTTTTAATATGCTCCTGAGTTAAATTTTCAAATTCTTCGAGTAGAATCTCCATACTCTGTTCTACTATCCTATTTTCATCTATAAGCTCCTTTACACGCATAGATTTAATCCTAGCATAGGTTGTGAGTATTTTATTAAAGACTTTTTCAGGATCAAGATCAGCGAGCTTAGCCAAGCTTGTAGAGAATTTCCAGTAAAATACTCTCGTGCTTAAGATAGTGTTCCATATATCAAAGCTTAAAACTTTCACAGAAATTTTTCTTATAGCCTAGGTTTTAAGCTTTGTGATTTTAGGTCAAAGTTTACAAGAAATGTCGCCTAGAGAACCGAGTTAATACTTTAAAACGTTAACATAGTAGAGATTTTACACTCCATATTTCACAATGTGAAATATTTATAGTAGCCTAAATAAAATATTGGTTGTAGAAAAGCCGTCAAGGTTTTCTATATGAAAGAAGAAAAGTTAAAAAGAGTATTAGGCTTAGGCTATACGACTTTATTCGGCGTAGGTCTTATACTTGGCGCAGGCATATACGTCTTAATAGGCCGTGCTGCCGGATTTTCTGGCGATGCGGTATGGCTTAGCGTACTCTTCGCCACGTTTATTGCGCTTACAACCGGTTTATCTTATGCAGAGCTATCCTCTATGTATCCAACTGCGGCTAGTACACATACGTATGTCGAGGAAGCTTTTCCTAAAAGAGGGCTTCTCGCTTTTATAGCTGGTTGGTTGATATTCTTCGAGGGAGTAGCTGGAGCTGCCACCGCATCTGTAGGCTTTGCAAGATATTTCACTCAGCTGTTTACTATGGGTGAATACTGGATACCTCTAGTAGCCATTTTGCTAGTCGTGGTATTATCTTTCGTGAATTGGTTTGGAATAGAAGAATCGGCTTTAATGACGGTAATATTCACGTTCATCGAGGCGGGCGGTTTAATACTAGTCGTACTTCTAGGCTTTATGCTTCCTCAGCGATCTCCAGACTACCTAGCGTTTAACCCTACTCTAGACCCTATGATCGGAATTTTGATAGGTGCAGCTGTTTTCTACTTTGCTTTTACAGGTTTTGAATTACAACCTACTCTCAGCGAGGAAACTAGAGAGCCTAGGAAAACAATTCCTAAGGCTATCATCTTAGCTTTATTAATAACGTCTCTTCTATATCTCCTAGTAGCGTTGGCAGTAGTCAGGCTACTACCCTGGGACGTATTAGCCGATACTAGAGCACCGTTGGCGGAAGCTGCGGCAATGGCGTGGAAGCCAGCTTATATGATATTAATGTTTATAGCATTATTCTCGACTACAAATACCGTGTTAGGTTTTCTCGTCTCGGCTTCTAGACTCGCCTATGGCTTAGCATCAGAGGGTATAGTATCTGAACAGCTTGCAAAAGTCGATAAATGGAGGAAAACTCCTTACATATCAGTCCTAATCTCTGGCTTTGTCGCTGTTTTAACTATCTTAATCACCGTGTTTCTGCCTGAGATTACGGGTTTAAGACTCAGATTTGGTGAAGTAGAGTATAAGCTAGTGGATATGGTAGGCAAAACTTCCTCGCTAGCCGCTATCCTAGCCTTTATAATGGTTAACGTGGCCGTGATAGTGCTTAGATTTACCAAGCCTGATTATGAGAGACGCTTCACCATACCATTAAACATAGGCAGGTTCCCAGTGCTTCCCGCGATTTCAATAGTACTTATAGTCTTCTTCTTGGCGATAAGCTTCACGGATTGGATAATCTGGATAAGCACGGCAGTAGTAATACTCATAGGATTAGCGTTCTATAAGAGATAATTACACACATTTGTTAAAGTATCTAACAAATTTCCAGTATAATGAATTGAATTTTTTAATTACTTAGAAACAAACTGAAAAGATAATATTAATTGTTTATGCTAAATACTTCTTTTCCAGATACTCTAGGAAATATTTCGGATTCATATCTTCTCCTGTAGCTCTTTTAATCAATTCTTTAGGCGGTAGAGTCGCGCCCCATTTATGTATCTTTTCTCTAAGCCATTCTCTTATTTTCGTAAATTCGCCTTTAACTACTAGATCTTCCAAATTTCCGAGTTCGGATTCGAGAGCTTTTTTGATTTGTGCTGCTAAGATAGAGCCTATAGCGTATGTGGGGAAGTAGCCTATATAGCCTTCAGACCAGTGTACATCTTGGAGACATCCAAGTCTGTCGTTAGGCGGGGCTACGCCTACATATTTCTCCATTTTTTCGTTCCATACTTGAGGTATCTCAGACACGTTTAGTGAATCTTCTATGAGTCCCTTCTCTATTTCATAGCGCAATATTATGTGGAGTGGATAGTGAACTTCGTCTGCTTCTACTCTTATAAACTCCGGTCTTACTATACAGAAGTAGCGGTAAACCTCCTCGGGTTTATATTCTTTAAGAAACGGAAGCAGAGCCCGCATTGAAGGATAGAAGAAGTCTATAAAAGCCCTAGACCTCCATATCATATTTTCCCAGAATCTAGACTGGGATTCGTGAATTCCGAAGGAGACTCCAGTTCCTATAGGAGTACCAGCTAACGCTTTATCTATTTGAAGTTGATAGAGAGCATGTCCAAACTCGTGAACTACAGAGCCTAGGCTTCTCCTAAAATCGCTAGTATGGTACCACGTCGTTATTCGGACGTCGTCTAGGCTCATGTCTATTGTAAATGGATGAGTGGAGACGTCGAGCCTTCCTCGAGAGAAATCATAGCCTAGGTATTCTAATACTAGGAAATTTAGGTATTTCATGGCTTCCTTATCGTATTTTTCATCTTCTAGCTTATGATGTTGAGGAAATACACCTGCATCCAGTATTTTCTTAAATAGCTTAGAGAGAGGGATTCTAAGTTGAGAAAACATTCTATCTACATCTTCAGATGTTAATCCTTCTTCGAACAAGTCTAAGAGTGCATCATAGAGTTTATCAAATTCTCTATACTCTGCTTTTTTCTTCTCTATCTCGACTATCTTCTCTAAGTGGGGCTCAAAGCTCTTAAAATCGCTTTTTTCCTTAGCCTTCTCCCAGACCACTCTAGCTTTAGTAGTGACTTTAGCTTCTTCCTCCAGTAGTTCCGGAGGTACTTTCTCATAGAATTCAAGTTCTCTTTTTAAAACTCTAATCACTCCCTTCTCGTACTCGTTTAAATTCTCTTCTTTCTCAGCTTCTCTAAATATACTCTTGAATTCATCTGAAAGGAATAATTTTTGTCTTAAAACACTTAACCTGGCGACAGCTACGCCTCTTCTCTCAGCAGCGCCTCTAGGCATGTAAGTATTCACATCCCAACCTAGAAGAGCTAAAGCATGATTTAAAGCCCAAACATCACTATACTTCTCGAGCAGTTTCTTAATCTTAGGATTTTGGAAAACCATGTTTTATTCTTTCTATCAGAAACTTAATAATTTTTACCTTAACGTCTTAGACCAATATGAACTTTAGAGTTCCTCGAGTTAGATAACCTAGTATATGGTAATATTCGATAATACCTATTTGTCACTAAAAGTCATCATTAATCTGAAAAATATTAGATTATCAAGGTAATATAGGCAGTAATATCGATGAAGAAATATTTTTATAAAAAATTGTGGTTATTCACTATGGTTAAAATGTATCGATGCACCATAGGAGAAAAAATATCACTTTTAAAAAAGAAAAGAGATGAACTAATCAAAAATATTAAGAGTGGGGAGGAGACGTTCATCGGAGATGATAAACTGGTTTATCAGACAGAAGCTATTCTCGCAACTATGGCGCGTCTTTTCTCATCTATCTGTGCTATGTTAACTATAAATCAAACAGGTAGAATTCCTAGACATGGTTTTGAATGCTTAGAAATGCTCGTTAAGAGCGGATATATAAGTACGAGACATGGAAATGATTTATCAAAATTGTTAAGATTCTTAAACTTCTACTATGATTTCGCATCTATGAAGGGAGAAGATGTATATAGAATAGCTAAAAATATAGTTTCTATAATTGAGGAATTTATTAAGGAAATAGAAGAATTGTAAGAACTGAAACCTACAATAAAGCTTTTCTATTGAAAATGTGTTTCGCTAAATTGATTTTCTATAAATCTCCGAGAGCTATAAGCGTTATTTGTGAAGAATTGATAACTATAAGTAGCTTATATATGAAACTGTGAATATGGTATACTCGAGTCTCCGGTTCAATTTTGAAGACGAAAAAGCTTTGAAAAAATCTTAAGGTATTATTACGTTAGAGTTGAGAATTGGTTGATAAATCATATTTGCAACTGTAGCTTTTAGAATGAAGTCTAGGATTATAAACGTGAAAGCTATTAAGAGTAAAGTTTTCACGCTTGTTACATCTATCGTTCTTTTCTTTTTAGCGAAGACTTCTGTTAGAGAGTAAAGAGGCCCGAGTTTAATTTTCACAGTCCTCTTTATGAAATAGTTGAACAGCAAATTGTAGGAGAACCATGTTAAAGCCACTCCTAAAGAGACATAACCTACAACCCTGATTATGGCGTAGATTGGCCATGAAAATAGAGCAACTGTTAGAAAGCAGGACAACTCTGGCTTAGCGTGCAGTAATAAGATTCCCACATAGTAATTCATATAATTCAATAAGTAGGCTCCAAGTAGTAATGCAGCAAATCCTAGAGTTAAAACACTGAGTAGAGAAAACATGATGATTTCTATGATTTTAGGTACTAGGAACAGGTTAGGATCTCCCTCAGGACCCTGCCCTGTTTTAATCCATTCGAACATTTCTTTTCTATACTTTTCTCCATTAAGTATTATTCCAGCCGCTGTCTCTGGCATATAATAGCTAAATACTATGATTAAAAGTGTTAAAAGAAGAGCCCATGCCAGAATAAGAGCTACAGCTTTTTTAAACTTCCTAGTCACAACGAAGAAAAGGTATTGGGGATAAACTGCTATTGTACTGAGTAAGGGTAAGAATATAGGGTGTATATGTGCTAACACTATTCCCGCTAGAGTAAACACGAGAGAGAGGAGGAAGACGGCAGTTAAACCTTTAGGCCATATCTTCCAAAGCTTTACCGCTGTGTTGACTAGGCTTAGCATGATATAATTCTATATATTTTACATACTTAATAGTTTAGCGTTATCTGGCTAAAATTGCAAGAGGGAAAGTTAATATACCTCGTTGCCTATAGTGCAACGGTGCTCGTTTGTCTGAAAAAATTAAAGTTGGAAAAAATTTTGAATTGGAAATTCCCAAAGTTTATGACATTTTAAAAACTAATGCTGAAAAGGAAATTGAGAAAATTTTAGAAAAATATCCTAAATCTTTAAAAATGTGGAATATTTTGAAAAAAGATCCAGAGGTAAATGCTTGTTGGGATATTGCCAATTATATTGCTGTTGCAAAGCTACACTATAATGATCATGGAGATGTACATGCTAAAATAGTCGCAGCTAACGCGCTTAAAATGTTGAAAATACTCTTAGAACATAACGTCTTACCCGATGTTATGTCGGAAAAAGCTGGAGATGAAGATGATGCTTATTTAGTGGTTTTGACAGGAGCTCTCCTTCATGATATTGGAAACCAGGTACATAGAGAGCATCATAATCTGCATGGAGTATATTTGGCAATTCCGCTCTTGAACAGGTTACTGCCACAGATTTACGGCAATAGTGAAAAAATGTATGAGATTCGCGGTCATATACTACATACCATATATGCACACGAGGCGGATGTTAAAGATCTTACAAAGGAGGCGGCTTTAGTAGGTATAGCTGATGGAACCGATATGACAAAAGGAAGAGGTAGAGTAGCATTCGATTCTGGAAACGTTAACATTCATACGGTTTCTGCCTTGTCGATAGAACACGTGAGAATTATGGAGGGAGTAGATAAGCCTGTTAGAATATTAATTGAAATGAACAATAGCGCTGGAGTATTTCAAGTTCAGGAGACTTTAGCTAAGAAAATAGCTGGAAGTCCTCTAGAGCCTTATATAGAGATTATCGCTCAAACAGAACCTGAAGGAGCTTCGGATTCAAGAATTATACATAGAATAGTGATAAGGCAGGAACGTTTTGAAGCACTATAATCTTTCTCTTTTCTTCTTTATGTAATTTATAACAGCTCCGTAGGGATTAAATGAGAAAATGATTAGACAAGATAGATACTCATATTCTATTAGACGAATATTTATCATCTTTATCATAAAGAGAAACAAAATTTGTCAATCCTCGGAATTCTTCCCATACGAGTAAAAGCTAATTGGGCCTATAATCTTTATCCTATCGGATAGTGCCGTATACACCCGCGCTGGTATTTTGATAGGACCTATAGCATGTATTCTCTCAATGACTCTTTCAGCTAAATCCGGGTCTACATCTTCCGCAAATTCCAGAACTCCTATACTTTTTATCCTAACTCTCCTCCCTTTTCTAAGCCATTCTTCTAAAAGATCATTTGTTATTCTCAGAGAGGATACATAAGCCATATCCACTTTCTTCCCTTTCTCTACTTCTACTTTCACATACGAAGGCCCTTTTTCAGCTAGTCTAGCCGTTTGAACTATAGTTCTTAAAGTATCTCTTATTCTAGGTATCAAAACTAGCTTTATGGATTTAGCTAGGCTATCATACTCCAACCTATACTCTCGCCCTATATAATCTACCAATCCTAGCGTGTGTAGATCGTCTAAGTATTTTCTAGCAGTGTTTGGACTTATATTGAAGTTCTTGGCTATCTCAGTAGATGTTACACTTTTCCTATTTTCTATAAAGAGGTAGATGTCTTGAGCCAGCTTATCTAGGCCGAGAGAATATAAAACCCATCTTTTAATAACTTCTTCCTTCTTCTCCTCAGGTATGCTTTCCGGGATTCTAAGCTTTCTTATAACCCACTCGGCTAAAACTTCAAATTCTTCACCCACTTTTCTCACCTTCCTCGACTATTATTGTAGAGGCTTCAATATCTATACCCTTAGAATCGGAATCTCCAACTTCTAGTTCTTCTCCTATATTCGATATAACTGTTATACTGTGATTTTCTGAGTCGATATTATCTACGATTCCTTCAAATTCTACTATATCGCCGGAGTATACATGTGAACCTATTATCCTAACTTTAGGCACGCTAACATCCTTTAAATACTTTATATACGGTATTGCTTCTCTCACACTATTAAACGATTTCCCTCTAACCGACTTCGAGAAGATATGAATATTGCGGCTTGAGTATACCTTAGCTATAGTTTTTAAAACTTCCATGATACGGGGCAAAGTTTTCTTGATTAAAGCTTCTCCGAGAGGATACTCTATATAATATGCTTTCCCTATCTTCTCTACTAGGCCAACAGTATATAGTTTGTCGAGTATTTCCCTAGCGTTCTCCTTTTCTAATTTGAATTCTGAGACTATATCTTCAACAGTAACAGTATTCCTCGAATTTATGTAATCATATACTCTACGCTCCAAGTCGTCAAGACCTAAAGATCTCAGAGCCCATTCTCTAATTTCATCTTTAGACTCTGTAGTAAGAGGTTTGATCCTATATATCCGCCATTCAGCTAGTATTTCGAATTCTTGCATTTTACTTCAACTCAATTTTTTATAACTTTAACTCAATAATTATTGAGTTAAAGAACTATATAAATTATTCGTTCATTAATATTGCAACAGTATTTAAACCTATTTCACTAAATTATTTTAAACCTATTTTCGTAAGAATTCTCTCAAGTTCCTCTTTGCCTAGCATTTCGACATAGTCTTTGCCCACTATTTCCTCAACTATACCGCTAAAAGATCTTTCATCGTAGGTTGCTAACCTGCCTATATCTAATTTATCGACAGCGTATATTGTAAAAGCGTCTGCAAAGCTTAATTTCCTATCTGCATATTTCTTAAATACCTCTATTACACCATCATATAACTCTTTATCTAAAAATATTATTGCAATACCACTATTCTCAAGAAAATCTAAAAAAGCCATCATAGCCTTTAATCCTATCCTATATCGTATAAGCGTTGCAGTTTCAGAGATCACTAAATCAGTCGTGTATGCTCTGCCATATCTACCTTCGAGAACATGTGCCAATATGCATATTGAATCTAAATGATGAATATCACGTTTATTATAGAGTGCATAAAAAACTCCCGTATCAATTAGTATAGCCAGAACTATCACCATAGAGTAGTTCATCTATTCTCTCCGAGTCCCTTCTCCCGGCTTCTCCTGCAAACTTCAGCGATTTGCTTAAAGCTTCTATATTTCCCTCAAATCTATCTAGCTCTTTCTCCCCTATCTCAACTAAAATAGCTATTAGTTCGGACATACTCTTAACGCCTGTCTTCCTCTTAAGCCTCTCTAGTCTATCTTTAACTCCTGCACGTATTCTTATAACACTCATCGAGATATGTATACATGTAACATATTTATATGTTTACTTTTTTTATGAAGCAGAGTAATAGCATTTGAGATTTTCTTATCTAAGTCTAAGAGAATACTTTAGAGTAAAGAATTCTAGAGTGGATTGGGAAAACTAAGACTTTCCTTTGGAGAAAACTTTAGTATTATCGAAGTTCTATATATATCGAGGTTCGATAATGAAGGGGCAAGTAAAAGAGTTTAAGAAAGAATTACTGAGCGTGGCTTACACTCTGCTGACTCTACTGATAATTAGGAATTATCCTAAACCAGTGTATGGATATAAGATTATACAGTTAGTGAATTCTTTGAGCAATGGTAAGATAATGTTTAAAGAAGGCACATTATACCCTATTTTAAAAAAGTTATCGAAACTAAAGTTATTAAATTCTTTTTGGGAAGTAGCGGAGAACGGACCTCCAAAGAAATATTATACTATTACAGAACTGGGAGAGAAATGTCTTGAGGAGTTATTGTCGATGTGGAATGATACGGTTTATACCATTAACATGGTGAAGGAGAAAGTGGAGAGAGGTGAATTTGCGTGATAATTTGGGGTTTTCTTCTTTCGGTCTTTATAGCATTGATGGGAGTAATAGCTTATATTGTAACGCCTAGAATAAAGCCTAATCCATGGTTTGGTTTTAGAGTAGGCTATACTCTGGTAGATAGAGAAGTTTGGGTAAAAGGTAACAAGTTTATTAGTAAACTGTTTATCATCGATGGCTTGGTTTTCGCTATTTTATCGTTTTTGCTGCCAGAGGAAAGCCTGCTATCGTTCCTAATTCTATTTGAAATATCTGTTATAGCCTGTACAATAGCTGCTATATTATACGTAGACAATTTAGCGGAAAAAGTTACTGGCAGAAAACCTAGTGAAGAATCTTCAAAGATCACTCCTATAAGACTTGATCCTAGAACCATTAAATATCCTATTGTACTATCTATATTTTACTTGGTCCTGCTGTCTACAGTATTATATACGGTTAACCTTCTCCCAGATACCATAGCAGTTCACTTTAACATTTGGGGAGTTCCTGACAGGTATGATAGCAGACTAGAATTTGCAAAGCTTTTTGTTACGGTTTTCAGTCTAGATTATGCTTTTTATATGGTCTTCTATTTTCTTGCAAAGTACAAACCGTTGATATTTTATAGGCCTAAGCTAGGCTTTTCGACAACAGAATTTATAAAGTTACTATCGCTAATTTTCGGCTTAATTATTATAATAATGGGGGTTATCTATGCTATAGTATTCACATATAATTTCTATGGATACCATATAATCCCTGTATACTGCATATTTTTCCTCATCATTGGAACGATTATAATTATTCCCATTTTCATTGATAAAATGAGAAAGAGATGTGAATATGGTTAATCCTTGGCTTTCTCTAGCAGGATTTGGAATGACTGCAATAGGATTTGCCGCTTTGCTCTACTGGAGTAAATATAAGAAGATAAGACCGTTATTCTATGGAATAGGCCTGTTGGCGTGGTTTTTAGCTATACTAATCAAAGTAGTTTTAGATTTCACCTTGACATCTTCAATACTAAATTTAGCACCACGTGAACATCGCGTCCTAGCCGCATGCCTCTACTATGGCTTGAGAACTGGCTTATTTGAGGCAGGGATTCTATATCTTTTCCTTCTAAAGTTGAAAATCAAAAGAATAAGTTTCGAAGACGCTGTAGGGATTGGAATAGCTTATGGAGCTATAGAAGCGATCTTAACTGGTTTTTCGAACATCGTTAATATTTTAATGTTTTATTTCGTACCAGAGCTTATTGAGCAGATACCTGAGGCTCAGAGAGAGATTATAGTATCGAGTTTAAACCTGGAGACTATTGTGATTTTTGCACCTATAATAGAGAGAGCCTCGGCTTTAATAATACATATAACTTCTGCGATCCTTGTCGTCCTTGCTTTAAAATATGGTTTAAAATATCTATTAGCCGCGATAGCGTATAAAAGTCTCGTAGACGGGATTATACCTCTACTTCAATCTTTGCTAGCTAATCCTTCAGTTTACAACTACTATATCACGGAAATTCCATTTATAGTAATAGCAATATTGAGCATTATTGTATTAGGGAAGTTGAAGGATAAACTAATTCAAAATATAGTGTCTAATAAGTAACATTATATCTATAGAAATCCGATGCCCGAGTGGTCCATTAAGATAAAAGACAAATAAAGCTTAATAATAAGTTTTACTTAGCTAAACTATAGGTGAACCCAGTTTGCCTCTTAAGTTAAAAGTTGGGAGAAAGGGCTATATCATCTTACCGAAGGCTATTCGAGAAGCCGTAGGCATAGATGAAGGCGATGAAGTTATCGTTGAAATTAAAGATGGAATTATACTCAAGCCAGCTAAAAGAAAAATTGATACCGCAAAGCTTAAGGAATCCTTAAGGAAACATGTTGAGATTTTAAAAAAGATACCTAGTAGGGTAGAGCCTAAACCTGGCGAACTATCACAAGCATATCTTGAAGAGGAGTTTGAATAATGAAAATATTCATAGACGCCCCTCTCCTCATATATCTTAACACGTTAACGGATTCTCGAGATAGAATTCCATATGAAAATTTCTACATTGATATTTTGACTAAATATAAGCCCTATACTGACGTGCTTGTACTCGACGAACTAATCTACATCTCTAAGAAGAAGTATGGCATCCCATATGATATTTCAGTAGAGTTTATACAATCAAATATCCTTCCCTACATCTATATCCTCAATTTAGGCGAAGAAGAATACAATAATGCAACGGAAATACTGATCAAGTACAACCTTAAGCCTTCAGATGCATTTCATTTAGGTACAATGATCAGTAATAATATTACTCTAATAGTAAGTGAAGATAGAGAATTCGATAGAATACCTGCAGTAAGGAGATTATGGATAGATTAATTTCTAACCTTTTATAATGGCCGTGATCTCCTTTATGCTCTACCACTAAGAAGACTATGGCATGCTTGCCATGGCTTAGAGGGGGCTAGTACTCCCGCAACCACTAACGCTTAAAGTCCAGTATGAATTTATACCACCTAATGTAGTTTAACCCTCTAGAAATCGGGATAGCTATTTTATAGACATAGCTGATAATTCTCTTAAATTCCGCTTTATCTCCTGGAGAGCTTGGTAACTGAAGGAATCTCCTTCTGATCTAAAAGAGATGCTGTTAAAGTATAAGAAAGATAAAGAATTTAAACTTTAGTAGCCGACTCAATCATTATATACATTTTCCGAGATACTCTCCATACCAGTTAACTTTAATGATATCGTCAGTTTTTACGTTTGGAGTAACTATGAGCTTCATTCCAATTTCAAGAATTGCAATAGTCTCTCCAGCATAGTTGTTAAAAACTTTTCTAACTTTTTGAGTAAAGAATTCATCTCCTAAATCCGCTTCAACGCCTGCCACAATGTCATCTATTATCTTCTTAACATTTAATGGCATTCTCCACTCAACTCCTTCGATATTCTCTTTAACATGTTTAACGTTGCTCATGCCAACTAATACACAATCTATTCCCTGTTGGTTGACTAGCCAGTTTAAAATAAGTTGAGCAACAGTCATTCCATACCTTTCTCCTATTAGACTAAGATTATCTACTATTTTCTCGCATTCTACGAGAATACGAGAAGGAACATGTACTCTTTCGCCACTATGGACGAAGTCTTTATCTCTTATTTTCTCTGTTAATAATCCCATTAGTAACGGTGTGTAAGCGATAATGCTTATCTGCTTTGAGAAGCAAAAGGCTAGAATTCTATCATAGATTCTTCGCTGTAGGAAATTATACGGTATTTGAATACTAGGTGTTTCGATTAGCTCAGACCATTTCTCCAGTTCTTCAAGCGAGAAATTCGACACGCCAACATATCTTATCGTACCGGATTCTATAAACTCCATTAAAGTCTTAATAGTTTCTTCGGGAGGAGTCTCTGGATCTGGATAATGTATTTGATAAAGATCTATATAGTCTGTTTGAAGACGTTTTAAGCTATTTTTTACCGCTTTTTTCGATACTTTCAGGTCTTAAATCTTGACAAGGTAAACCGTCGCTAGTTATTACAATATCACCTTTAGTAGCTAAGATTACTCGTTTCCGTATATCTCTTATAGCCTCTCCAACTATTTCCTCGCTCCGCCCATTACCATAAATATTTGCCGTGTCTATGAAGTTTATACCCATTTCCACGGCTT
>Ga0190363_1001463_pt1 | contig 13901 bp, 14 predicted proteins | sample 48721867_MG_FD_161272 | JGI IMG/M metagenome (GOLD analysis project Ga0190363, IMG submission 161272) | Hydrothermal vent microbial mat bacterial communities from Southern Trench, Guaymas Basin, Mexico - 4872-18-6-7_MG | ecosystem: Environmental > Aquatic > Marine > Hydrothermal vents >...
TCTGCTTCAATTTTTTTAATTTCTCTTTTAAAGCTTTTTTCTTTTTTCCAAGTTCTTCCCCAGTTATTTGAAACTAAAAAATTTCCTTTAGAGGTTCCAAGATAAAGAACATTTGGAAAAAGAGGGTCTTGCAAAAAAGCAGTAATCCTTTCAGGAAAAGGAATTTCATAAAGAACTTCTGCACTTTCTCCTCTATCAAAAGAAACAAAAAGAGCACTTTTTCTCTTTTTTTCACCGATGATATAAAGTTTATTTGATATTTCCTTGTCCCAGAATATTCCTTTTATTTTTTCTAACTTTATCTCTGAAGGAATCTTTTTAAAAGAAATTTTAGCAAAAAGAAAACCCCCTCCTTTTTCTTTTTGGAAAATTTTTCCTTTACCAAAAACTAAAAAATTTTTTTCATTTGGTAAAAAAACAAAATTTTTTTCATCAGGATAAGATTTAATTTTTACTTTTACAAAATCCTCTCCCCCATCTTTTGAAAAATAAACTCTATAAGGCTGAGATGTCAAAAAAACTTCTTTTTCCAACGATAAAAGACCACTTTTATCAAGTGGATAAAAAATGAGCGCCCCTAAAATTATTATCATTAAAATACTCTGAATCATAAACTCAAAAATAGTCCTTCAAAAAGAAACCCTTTTGAAACCTTTGAAAATAAAGCCAAATTATGAACTTTCTCAATTTTTTTTAAATACTCTTTAATCTTATTTAAAGAAAAACTTTCCCAATTTTTTTTCATTTTTTCTTTTTTTGTTTCAAAATTTATATTTTCAATTCCTTCTTTAATTTTTATCACATCCAAAAAATAAACTTTTATCAAATCTATAATCACATCTTTTTCCTTATTTTGAGCAATCTCCATACCTAAGCTCATCTTCTCTTCTGAACTCATCTTTTTTAATTCCCCAATTTTTTCAATGTAAAAGTTATATAATAAAAATTTATTTTCGTCAAGAAAAAAATCTTTTAAAAGAGCGGGTCTTCCCAAAGAAAGTTCTATTTTCTCTTGATAAAACTTCTCATCTTCATTTTTAAAAAAATTTATAAGATTTTTTTTTGAAAAGGGATGGAATTTTATAATTTCTGAGCGAGAAAGAATTGTTTTTAAAAGAGTTGAAGGAAAACTTGAAACAAGAAAAAAAATAGTTTTTCCTCGGGGTTCCTCAAGAATTTTCAAAAAAGCAGAAGCAGCTTCTTTTGTCATTTTCTCGGCTTCATCAATCAAAACAATTTTGCAAAAAGAAAAAGAAGAAAAAGAAATTTTTTTTCTGAGTTCTCTTATTTTTTCAATTGAAATTATTTCTTTTTCAGGAGAAATTTCAAAAAAATCTGGAAATTTCCCTTTTTTCATTTTTTCGCAGTCTTTGCATTGGCACTCTTTTTGCATAAAAGAGAAAAAATCTTCTTTTTGATGAAAAAATAAATATTTTGCAAAATTTTTTGCAAAAGTCTTTTTTCCTAATTTTTGAGGTCCTGCAAGCAAAATTGTATGAGGAATTTTATTTTTCTTTAAAAAGTTATCAAAAATAGAAAGCAAACTTTCGGGCCATAAAAAATCACTCATATTTTTTACTCTTTCAAAAGTTTTTTAAACTCTTCCACTAATTTTACTGGCACTGGATCAACTCCTTGAAGTTTTGCTAAATAGAAAGAGAGCCAATCTCCCAAAAGAGTTGTATTGAAAATTTTTTCTAAAAAACTCTCACCTATGATTTCAAAAATTTCAACCTCAATTTTTCTTTTCTCAAAAATTCTTTTAAAAATTTTTATTCTTTTTTTGTTTTGGAAAAAATCTTTTTTATCTAAAAGGCAAAGAACTTTAAATATTTTGCGCAAATTTTCATTTTTTGTTTCCCCAATTCCTGTCATTTCGTTATGACAAAGTTCAGGAAAAACATTAAAAAAACAAGGAAGTTTTGCATTTTCATTAATTTTTATTTTGATAATCCTTGCGGTCTCTCTAAAACGCGAGGTTGAATAAATTAAAGGAATTTTTTGGAAAAATTTTTTTGCCAAATCTTTTCCTTTTTTTTCAAAAACTCTTGGTTGAAGTTTTTCTCTTAAAAGAAAAACTTCCTTTCCAAAATTTTTTTTCAAAATTCCTTTCCCAACAAGCACTCCTACGATTGATGAAAAAAGATAACCCAGGGCACACCTTGGAGGAAAACCTGAAGGAATTTTTAAAAAAGGGTTTTTTTCTTTTTTTGCTAATCTTTCAAGTTTTCCTCCAGAAGATAGAGTAACAATCTCAAAATTTCTTTTTTTTCCTTCAAGAAAATTAGAGATTGTTTCCTCAGTATTACCTGAATAAGAAATAGTAATCAAAAGAGTATCTTTTTTGATATTTTTGGGTAAAAAATAATCCTGCCAAAAAGTAAAGTTAATTTCTTTTTTTTTAATTTGAGGGTTTTCTTTTAAAATTTCAATCAGCAATCTTCCTGGAAGACCTGACCCTCCCATTCCACAAAAAAGGACATTTTTAACTTTTCTTTTTAGTTTTTTTCCTATTTTTTCTCCTTCTTTTTCTAGCAAAAACTGCTTCCCAAAATTTAAAAAAATTTCCCTCATCATTTTATTTTTTTAAAATATTTCAAAAGTCTTTCAAAAGTTTTTTCTGGGGGTTCAGATAAAACTTTTGTTTCTGCAATCACTTCCATAAAACCATAATCTCTTTTATATCTTGGAACAATATGCAAATGCAAATGTTCCTGAGAAGCAGCTGCAATCTCTCCAATATTGAAACCGATATTAAAACCTATAGGATGAAGTGCTCTTTTTAAAATTTTTAAAGACTTTTTAATTAAATCCCACATTTCTTTAAATTCACTTTCTTTTAGATCTTCTAAATTTTTAAGATGTCTTTTGGGAGCAATCATTAAATGTCCAACATTATAGGGAAAAAGATTCATTAAAATAAAATTTTCTTTTCCTTCATACAAAAGCAAAAATTTTTTGTTCTTTTTCTTTTTAATTGCTTCACAAAAAATACAAGTCTTTTTTGTATCTTTTTTAAACCAAGAGGTTCTGTTAGAAATAAGATATTGTCTCATAAAAAATAATAGATTAAACAAAAAATTCCCAAAAGAAAAGTATAAAAAGAGAAAAGGTAAAGTTTTCTCTTAAAAAAAATTTTTGCCAAAAAATTTAAGGCGAAAATCCCAGAAAGAAAGGCAAAAATAAATCCCAAAAAACTCATTTTAACTTCTTCATTTGAAACTTTGTGAATGTTCATTGTTTGTAAAATAACTGCTCCAAAAATAGCAATCATTCCTAAATGAAAAGAAAATTTAAAATTTTTTTTATAAGAAATCGAAAGAAAATTCCCTGCAGATAAAGTAGTTCCTGAACGAGAAACACCAGGTAAAAGGGCTAAGGCTTGAAAAACTCCGATAAAAAAAGCGTCAAAAAAAGAAATCTCTTCTTTTTTTTCTCTAAAAAAAAGAGTTAGAAAGAGTAAAAAAGAGGTTATAAAAAAAGAAATTCCAGTTAAAAATAAAGAATCAAATATTTCTTCAATTTTATTTCTCATTAAAAAACCAAAAATTACAATTGGTAAACTCCCTAAAAAAAGTCGCCAAAGATAATCTTTTTTGAAGATCTCTTTTAAACTTTTTCTAAAGTAAAAAAGCAAAGAAAAAAAAGTTCCAAAATGAACCATGGTATCAAAAAAAATCGGTGCTTCATTTAGATGGAAAATTTTTTGAAACAAAACTAAATGTCCTGACGAGGATACAGGTAAAAATTCAGTTAATCCTTGTAAAATTCCCAAAAAACAGGCTTTAAAAATATCCATTTTCAATTTCAATTAGACGATTATATTTAATGGTTCTTTCTCCTCTCGCAGGGGCTCCAAATTTAGCCCCCCAGGCATTGCAAGCAACTGCTAAATCAGCAATAAAAGCATCCTCTGTCTCCCCACTTCGGTGAGAAACAACAACATCAATATTGTTTTCCCTTGCAAAGTTGATTGCTTCAATCGTTTCGGATAAGGTTCCAATTTGGTTTGGTTTTACTAACAAAAGATCAATCGATGATTTTTCAATTGCCTCTTTAAGTCTTCTTTTATTGGTAACAGTAAGGTCATCTCCACAAATTAAAGTCTTTTTAAGTTTTTTTCTTAAAAGAGAAAATTTCTCAAAACCGGTTTCCTCAAAAGGATCTTCAAGATACAAAAGATCAAACTTCCGCTCAAGTTCTAAATAAAAATTCAAAAGTTCATCAAAACTTAATGTTTTATTTTTAAGAAAATATTTCCCATTTTTGAAAAAAGAACTGGCTGCTACATCTAAGCCCAAAGAAACTTTTTTTCCTTTTTTAATTTTTTGAAGCAACACTAAAGGTTCTTTTTCATCTTGCATTTGGGCAACATATCCTCCTTCATCTCCAATATTTGTTTCAAGTTTTTCTCCGAGTTTTCGATAAAGTCGAGCCCCCAAAAAGACACTTTCTTTTAAAGACTTTTCTTTTAAAATGAGATGGTATTCCTGAAAAGCAACTCCTCCTTTTACATGTAACCCTCCATTGATGACATTCATTAACAAAAAAGGTAATTTTTTCTTTTTTTTCTTTTTAAAAAATCTTTCGAGAAATAAAAAAAGAGGCTTTTTCTCAGCTTTTGCTTGGAGTTTTGCACAAGCAATTGAAACTCCAAGAGTAGCATTTCCTCCAATTTTTCTTTTATTTGATGTTTTATCTAAAGAAAGTAAAATTTGATCAATTTTTTGAAAATTAACTTTTTTGTTTTTAATTTTGGGGAAAATGATTTTTTCAATATTTTCAATTGCTTTTTTTGGCGCTAAATAGCAGGCTTCATACTTTCCTTTACTTTTCCCCTGAGGCAAAGAAAACTCAGCAAAAAAATTTTGAGAAAAAATTTTCACTTTAATTGTTTCTTCCCCCCTTGAGTTTAAAATTTTATAAGCAACAATATTTTTTATTTTTTCCATAAATCATTTCACTTCTTTCTCGCTTCTCTTGCTCCTTTTTCTATTTTTTCTCTCCTTTTCCCTTTGAATTTTTTAAACTCTCTTTGCAAAAGATCTTTTACCTCAACAATTGCTTGATAAAGATCTTCTTTTAAAGTCTCTGCTCGGAAAAGTTTTTGCCCCAAAAGTATATTCACCTCTGCTCGAAAGACCTTCCCTTTTTTGTGATGCGGAAGTTTTTCAATTTCAAAATCTGCTTTTATTTCAGAGTTTGTTTCTAAAAATTTCTCAATTGGTGCGATTTTTTCTTCAATGTATTTTTTAATATTTTGGGAAAGAGTGATATTTGTGGCTTTAATCCTTATTTGCATTTTTTTAAAAAATTTTTAATTAATTCTTCTGCTTCTTTTTTTTTAAAACACCAATGAATTTCTTTATCTTTTTTAAGCCATTTTTTTTGATATTTTACATAATCCAATGTATTTTTCAAAATTTCCTCTATTGCCTCTTTTCTTTTTATTTTCCCTTCAAAAAAGGGAAACCATTCTTTATAACCAATTGTCAAAAGAGAAGGGATTTTTCCGTATTTTTCAAAAAGAAACTTTGCTTCTTTTTCAAGTCCTTTTTTTAACATTTTATCAAGCCTTTTTTTAATTTTTCTTTCTAAATCTTTTGAGCGGAGTTCAATTCCAATCTTTAAAACTTCAAAATCTCTTTCACCTTTTTTTCTTTGAGAAAAAAAAGTTTTTTTTGTGATAATGCAAACTTCAATTGCCCGGATAAGTCTTCTTTTATTTTCTTTTTCAATCAATTTCGCCCCCTCTGGGTCAAGTTTTTGATAAATTAAAAAAAGTTCTTTTTCTGTTTTTTGGGAAAGTTTTTCTCTTAGTTTTTTTTGAGGAGGAACTTTTGGAAATTCAAAATTTTCAACCACTCCTTGAATATAATGATAAGTCCCACCAACAAGGAAAGGAATTTTTTTTCTTTTTAAAATTTTTTTTGCGATGCGCTTTGCATCTTTTTTAAAAAGAGCGGCGGAATAATCTTTTTTAAGATCTAAAACATCCAAAAGATAATGAGGAACACCTTTTACAATTTTGGCTTTTTCTTTATCAATAATTTCTTCTTTTTCAATTTCTGGTTTAGCGGTACCAATGTTCATTTCTTTGTAAATTTGGCGCGAATCAGCACAAATTATCTCTCCATTAAATTTTTTTGCCAAAAAAATTCCCCACTCTGTTTTTCCAGAACCAGTATAACCCAAAATTACAATTAATGGCGGTTTTTTGTTCATACTTAAAAATTTTATATAATCAATTAAAAAATATGAATGAAGTTTTTGCCATAAATTGGGAAAGTGTATGGAAAATTTTAAGAGGTATTTTATTTTTTGTTTTGCTCTATTTAACCATCAACTGGACAATAAAAATTTGCGAAAAAAAGATAATAAAACATGCTAAAGATAAAAAAGAAAAATCAAATATTCAAATTTTCTTTCAGGTTTTAAGGTATTTACTTGTTGGATTAGCACTCATTTTTGCAATCCTTTCCTATACTGGTTCAATTGCAGGCATTGGTATCACCGCAGGGCTTCTTTCGGCTGCTCTTGGTTGGGCACTTCAACGACCAATTACCGGAATTGCAGGCTGGCTAATGGTTGTGATTAAAAGACCATTTGAAATCGGTGATAGAGTTATTATTGGAAAAGTCAAAGGGGATATTATAGACATTACTTTAACTCATATTCACATCCGAGAAATCGGAGGGACAATTCCATCTGAAGAGACCTCGGGCAGAATAATTTTAATTCCAAATGCTAAACTTTTTGAAGTGGATATTATCAACTACACCCAACAGGATGAGTACATTCTTGATCAGATAAAATTCGCTGTTACCTTTGAGAGCAACCTTGAAAAAGTTAAAAAAATTGTTCTTGCCTCTGCACGCTCTTTCTCTGGAGTAAAAAATCCTTATGTAAGATCATGGTTTCAACCAAGCGGAATGGATGTGGTTTTGCGCTACTATACTCTGGCTTCAAAAAGAGAAGAAGTTTCCTCAAAAGTTTCTCAAAAAATTTTAGAAAAAATAAAAAAAGAAAAAGAAATTGAACTTGCTTATCCTCACCAAGAAATTATTCTTTCAAAAAAGAAAGAAGAAAATTCACAAGACTCATAATAAGCATTGCACCTATATAAGAAAAAAATCCTTCAATTGTAAGACTTTCTAAAATCTTATCAAAAAGCCAAAACAAAAAAAGATTAATTAAAAAAGTGAAAGTTCCAAAACTCAAAATAATCAAAGGAAAAGATAAAATTTTTAAAATTGGCTTCAAAGAAAAATTAATTAAACCAAAAACAAATCCTGCAAAAAGATAATCAAAAATTCCTCCTTCAAATTTAACTCCAGGCAAAATTTCAACCACAACCCACAGAGCAAAAGCATTAATTAAAATAGAAAAAATGATTTTTTTGAGAAGGGAGAAAATCATGAAACCGGTGTATAGATAATTATCTCATCTACAATCGGTTGTTGTTCAATTTTATACTCCGCTAAAACATAATCATGAATCATTTTTTTTGTATCCTCCAAATAAACAGTACCTAAAATAGGATCATTTACAACATATTTATTATTCACTTTACCTGTCACAACCACATAATGACCACGATATTTTTTATCTCCTCTACTTACAAAAACAACCATTGGCCTTCCAGGTTGAAAGTAATTATCTAAATTAATTTCATTAGGGAAAGTATGCCCCACAAGAGTAGAAACCCTCATTCCGTAATGAGAAACATTATTCCAGCAAAAATCACCAGTCTTTCCGCTACACGCGAAAATTTGATAATCCTGAGCTAAAGTAGCCGGTGTAACATTTTTTCCATAATAAGAAAAAATCATTGCTACTGACGCCACTGCACAACCATACTTTCCCACTGTATAAGGAGAAGGACCTAAAAAAAGATTAGCCCACCGTGGATCTGTTTGATAAAAAAGAGGAACTTCAAACCTTGCCCAATTTCCTAATTTTTTAATATTAAGGGTAGCCGCAAAATCACGAAGTCCGCTAAGTAAATTCTCAGCCTGTTTTTTAATGTTTTCCATTATCTCCTGAAATTTCTTCTCATCTCCTTTTGTAATTTCAAGTAAAACTTCTTTTTGTCTTTTATCATAAGCGAGTTTTACTTTAATATCTTCAAGCGATACTTTGTATTGTTCAAGGTCTTCTTTTTTTCTTTCAAGATCTTTTTTTTGTTTTAAAAGATCCTCTTTAATTTTTTGTTGATCTCTCTTCTCTTTCTCAAGTTTTGATAAAAGATTTTCAATTTTTTGTTGGAATTTCTCATAATAAGTTTTCACCGAAAACACATCACTTAAAGAAGTTTTTTCAAAAAGAACCCTTAGGATTTCTTTTCCCTGATCAGAGGTATAAAAATCTCTTAAACTCAAAGATAAAGTCCTTTTTGTTTCTTTTATTTTTTCATCTAAATTTTGAATTCTTTTTTCTGCTTCTTCGAGGTATTTTTTGGTATTTTCAATATCAAAACTTAAAAGGTTTATTTGATCCTGAGTATATCTAATTTTTAGATTGTTGTATGCAATCTGGCTATCAAGATATTCTATCTGTCTTTTAAGAGAAATTTTCTCTTGAGATAAAGTTTCGATTTTTTGTTGAATTTCTTTTTCTGTTTTTTTCATCCAGGATTGAAGATCATTCTGAACTTTGTAAATACACTCCAACGCCTCTTGAGGATCAGAAATTTTTTGGCACTCTTCAGTTTTCTTTCTAAAATCTTCAAATTCTTTTAAAGGATCATCCTGGGCAAGACAAAAAACAAAGCCAAAAACAAAAAAACTTAAAAGGAAAATCAATATTTTTGAAATCTTCTTTTTCATAAATTTTCTATTTTCTTAATCGCAAGTTCTACTCTTTTTTCTGTCTCTTTTTTTCCTAAAATTTCCATTATCTCAAAAAAAGGAGGAGAAGCTTTTTTAAAAGACAAAGATACTCTCAAGGGCCAAAGAAGTTCTCCCCTATCCTCTGAAAATTTTCCTGCCTCTTTTAAAAAAACATCTTTTAGATGCATCGCAACAAAACTCTCTTCTGGAATTTTTTTTATTAAATCCAAAGACTTTTTCAATGATAAAAGAAGTTTCTCTTTTGTCATTCCCCTCCAGAAAAGAAGTTTTGAATCATAATCTTGCTCTTTGAAGAAAAAATCTGTCATCTCTGGTAAATCTGAGAGTTTTTTCATTCTCTCTCTTTCAACACGAACAATACTTTTAATTTTTTCAAAATCATAATCATCTTTTATCAAACTTGCTTTTTTCAAAAAAGGAATTGCTCTTTTTGCCAAATCTTTAATTTCCAATTTTCTCATCCAGAGTTGATTTATCCATTCAAGTTTTCTTTGAGAAAAAATGGCTCCTCCTTTATGAACATCTTTTAATGAAAATTTTTCAATTAACTCTTCCATTGAGAAAAATTCGCGATTGTCTTTTGAGGACCAACCAAGCAAAGCGAGATAATTTACCATTGCTTCGGGCAAAATCCCTATTTCTTTGTAGTCTCTAATTCTTACTGCTCCGTGTCTTTTTGAAAGTTTTGATCTGTCTTTTCCTAAAATTAAAGGAATATGAGCATATTCTGGTCGTGGAAATCCTAAAGCCTCTTGCAAAAGAATTTGTTTTGGTGTGTTAGATAAATGATCCTCTCCTCTGATAACATGAGAAATTTCCATTTCAAAATCATCTATTACTCCTGCAATTAAAAAAAGAGGTCGTTCAAATCCTTGGGAAATAGCAAAATCTCCTATAAGTTTTGTATCAAATTCAACTTTTCCTCGGATAATATCTTTAAATTTAATTTTTTTTATGGGTGTTCTAAATCTTAAAACAAAACTTTTTCCCTGTCTAAAAAATTTTTCCCAATCTTTTTTGGTGAGATTTCTGCACTTTCCAGAATAAATAGGAGCTTCCCCTCTTGAGAGCTTTTCTTGTCTTTGGGCTTCAAGTTCTTCTTTAGAGCAAAAGCAAGGGTAAATTTTTTCTTCCTCAAAAAGTTTTTTTAAATATTTTTTGTAAATTTCCACTCTTTCTGATTGCCAAAAAATTTTATCCCAAGAAATCCCGAGCCATTTTAATCCTTCAATTATATCCTCTTCAAACTCTTTTTTTGATCTTTCTTTGTCAGTATCCTCAATTCTTAAAATAAACTCAGCATTGTGTTTTTTTGCAAAAAGAAAATTAAAAAGAGCGCTTCTTGCACCTCCAAGATGTAAAAATCCTGTGGGGGCAGGAGCAAATCTCACTTTTATCTTTTTCATAGAACTTTAAGGATATATCTTGCAATTTTCTGAGAGGCATTTTTTTTAATAAATTCCTGGCAGTTTTTTTTGATTTTTTTAAGTTTTTCTTCATCTTGAAAGACTTGATAAATTCTTCCAAAAACAAAATGAGGAGTAGCATTTGGTTCTTCTATTACAACTGCTAAGTCTTTTTCTCTAAAGATTCTTGCATTCCATACTTGATGATTTTGAGCCGAACCCTGAAGAGGAATGATAACTTGAGGTTTTCCTAAAGCGGCAATTTCAAAAATAGTTGAAGAACCACCTCGAGTGATGACTAAATCTGCCGCTGCCAAAGCATGAGAAAGTCTTTCTTCATCTAAAAAAGAATATAAATGATAATATTTTCTTTGCTCTTCTCTGAGGATACCTCGTGTTGTTAAATTAAGCTCTTTAAAATTTTTTTCTCCGCAGATATGGATGATTTCATATAAAGAAATATATCTTGTAAGAGCATGTAAAATAAGTTCATTAATTTTTACTGCTCCTTGCGTTCCTCCAAGAACTAAAATTATTTTTCTTTCACCAGATAAATTAAAAATTTTTTTTGCAGTTTTTTTATCTCCCTGAAGTAATTTTTCTCTTATAGGATGTCCTGAAACTTCTGTTTTTTTAGGATTAAAATATTTTTTTGCTTCCTCAAAAGACAAAAAAATCTTTTTTGAAAATTTTCCTGACAGTTTGTTATTTACCCCAGGAACACTATCTGATTCATGCAAAACAACCGGAATTTGATAAAGCCAAGCCGCTAAAACTATTGGAAAAGTTCCCTGTCCTCCTTTTGAAAAAACAACATCTGGCATAAAAGCCCAAAGTTTATGCAAGGCTTGCAGAAAAGAAATTGGAGATTTCAAAAGGTCAATAAAATTCTTAAAAGAAAAATACCTTCTCCATTTTCCTCCAGTAATTTTTTGAATAGGAATTCCTTCTTTTTTAAGTTCTTTTTCTCTTAAAACTTGACATCCTATAAATAAAAATTCAGGTTTCACTCCCTCAAATCCTCTTGAGTGTTTAATTTCTTTTTCAATTTTTCTTTTTATGACAATTATAGGAAAGATATGTCCTCCTGTGCCGCCAGCACAAAAAAGAATTCTCATAGCAAAAAATTATCTCAAATTTTTTTTCTTTTTACAAGAAATTAATAGCCACTAAAAGTAGTAAATCTATACGATCGTAGAGAATTACTACCTACCCTTTTTGAAATGTTTGTGAGAATTCCCATTGCGGAAAAAACCACAATTAAACTCGTTCCTCCATAAGAGAAAAAAGGTAAAGTTAAACCAGAAAAAGGTAAAACTTTTAAGTTTCCCATTATGTGAAAAAAACTTTGAAAAAGGAAAAAACTGACTATCCCTCCAATAACTAATTTTTCAAAAGTATCTTTTGTTTTTAAAAAAATATCTTTAGCCTTGAAAAGAAAAAGAAACCATAAAAACAAAAAGCACATTGTTCCCCAAAATCCAAACTCTTCTCCAAAAATCGCAAAAATGGTATCTCCCATTGGTTGAGGTAAATAAAAATATTTTTGAAGACCTTGAAGATATCCTTTACCCAAAATTCCACCTGAACCAATTCCTATTAAAGCCTGTCTTATTTGATAATCTTCCTCTAAAGGTTTTTTTATCAGTCCCCAAAAACTTAAAACTCTTTCCATCTGATAAGGATGCAAAATTAAAGAAACAATTCCCACTGCCCCCAGAAGAAAAAATGCTAAAAGAATATGCAAAATATTTCCTCCTCCTAAAAAAAACATTGAAAAAGAAATACTTGCTAATACAAGAAGTGATCCCATATCAGGTTGCAGGAAACACAAAAAAAGTAAGGGCGAAACCAAAAAAAGAAAACTCAAAAAGCCTTCTTTGAATTTTTTTATTTCCCTTTTTTTAATTTTTCTTTCTAAAAAAGCCCCCAAACATAAAATCAAAGAAAGTTTGGCAATTTCTGTTGGTTGAAAAACAACTCCTCCAATTTTAACCCATCTTGTAGCTCCTGCCCATTTATATTGAAACTGAGGAATAAAAGTCAAAATAATAAGCCCCAAAGAGAATACATAAAAAATAAAAGAGACTTTTTTTAAAAAATTTAATGAAATCTTACTAAAAAAAATCAGAAAAAAAACACCTGGTAAAAATCCTTTTAAAAATTGAGATTTTACAAAATAAAAACTGCTTTCTTTTTTTTGGAGTGCAATCCATGAAGATCCAGAATATAAAACAAGAAGTCCCAAAATTCCCATAGTTAAAGCAAACCAAAAAAAGAAGTTTCTTTTTGTTAAAAATTTCATGTTTTTTGAGAAAGATTTTTAATTTCTTTTTTAATTTGAGGAATTTCTCTCCACCAAGACAAAGGAGAAGCTTTTTCTATTATTTTTGCGAGTTTTTTTGCACTTCTTGTGAAAAGTAATTTTTTCTTTATATAATCAAGCCATTTTTGATACTCTGAAGGGTTTTTACGATAAATTTCTCTCACTTCTATAAACAAACTCAATTTATCTGCGTCATTTACAATTTTAAAATCTTCTGTTTTGCAAGAAGAATATTCCTGATAAATTTCTTTCATTTCTTCTTTTAAAAAAGAAGGTAAATTTTCAATTTGATTAAAAAAAGCCTCAATTTCATCTTCTTTTTTAGAGTAAATACTTTGGACCATATCTCTGTCCCCTACTCTTGCCTCTCCAAAATCATGAAAAAGTGCCATTAAAATTATTTTCAGAAGCCTTTCTGGTGATTTTTTTCCTTCCATTTTTGCCAAAATATAACTTAAAAATGCAGTCAAAAAAGAATGCTCCATTACTGACCAAAGATCTGTTTCCCCTGTTTTTTTAAGACCTTCTCTTTTAACTTTTCTTAAAAAACTAATTTCAAAAAGGAAAAGTGCAATTTTTTTCAATTCTTTTTGTTGCATAGTTTATAATTATAAATAAAATGCTCCAGATAGAAAAAATCTCAAAAAATGAGCTTCAAAAATTGCCTTCAAAATGCGGGGTTTATTTTTTCTTTTCTGAAAAAAATGAACTTTTGTATGTAGGAAAAGCCAAAAATTTAAAAGAAAGAGTGAAAACTCATTTTAAAAATCCTTCTTCAAAAGATCTTCTTTTTTTAGATGAGATAAAAAAAATAGGTTATATTCTCTGTGAAAATGAAGTTGAAGCCTTACTTAAAGAGAGTTTTTTTATTAAAAATTTATCTCCAAAATTTAACGTTCTTTTCAGGGATGACAAAAAATATTTTTATGTCGGAATTACAAAAGAAAACTGGCCAAGAGTTTTTATCACTCATCAGCCTGTAATTGAAAAAAAAGAAACTTCTACTATTTTCATTGGACCATTCACTGAAGGAAAATCACTCAAAAAAGTGCTTAAAATTTTGCGAAAAATTTTTCCTTATCGTTCTTGTAAAAAATTTCCTAAAAAACCTTGTCTTTATTTTGAAATAGAAAGATGCCCCGGACCTTGCAAAGAAAAAATTAAAATTGACAAAGAAAAAATGAAGGAATATCAAAAAGATATTGAAAATCTAATCTTAACCTTAGAAGGAAAAAAAGAAGATATCTTAAAAAAACTTGAAAAAGAAATGATGGAATTTGCAAAAAAAGAAAAATTTGAACTGGCAGGTAAAAGGCA
>Ga0190363_1001464_pt1 | contig 13893 bp, 12 predicted proteins | sample 48721867_MG_FD_161272 | JGI IMG/M metagenome (GOLD analysis project Ga0190363, IMG submission 161272) | Hydrothermal vent microbial mat bacterial communities from Southern Trench, Guaymas Basin, Mexico - 4872-18-6-7_MG | ecosystem: Environmental > Aquatic > Marine > Hydrothermal vents >...
GTCTTAGAGGTGCTACTTAATGATCAAGCTTGAACGCACAGGTATTAAGCTTCTCTGGTTTGATAGCCTCGGCGCTAAGTGCGCGTCAATAGCTATTGAATCTAGTGTAGGCACCATAGTTGTTGATCCAGGTGCAGCAGAAATGCAGCCCAGTTACCCACTTCCGCTTACTGATAAATTTGAACTTCGGAGGAAGGCTATTAAACTCATTGAGAAGTACTTGAGTTCTGCTATTGCTGTAATAGTTACTCATTACCACTATGATCATCACTTTCTACCAACAGATGCAGATCTGGATGATGAGCACGTACTGCTTGGGAAATTACTTATTCTAAAAAACCCCAATAAATACATTAATGAAAGTCAGTGGGGAAGGGCTAGGCTCTTTCTAGCTGAATTAACAGCCCTTACAGGCGATTCTCTTGACAACTTTCTTGTAAAACCCCAAGAGCTGAATTTTGATGATCCTGTGGAAGACTTAAGTATAGCACTCTCAAAGGACTTCGGCAACTATAGTAGTCGAAGAAAGGAGTTACTCGCAAAAGGGAAGAAATGGTTTACTAAATTAATCAATGAACTGTGGTCAAAGAAGTCCTGGGTGAAGGAATTAACATTGCGCGATGGTACTAAAATTGTTTGGGGTGATGGGAAAACCTTCGAATTCGGTGATACAGTCATTCAAATAATAGAACCTTGGTTCCACGGAATAGAGTACGATAGGACGGGTTGGGTGTTGCCACTAATAATTAAGAAAAGCAACTATACAATATTCTATTCTAGTGACTTAATGGGCCCCCCGATAGAAGACTACGCGGAGTATATCGCTAAATTAAGACCAGATGCAGTAATCCTTGATGGACCTCCAACATATCTCTTTCCGTACATGCTAAATAGAATAAATCTTAAGCGGGCAATAGACAATGCTATAACCATAATTAATTCAGGACCTAAACTTTTGATTTATGATCATCACCTACTTAGAGAGAAAAAATGGCGCAAACGTACTGCTAAAGTATTCGAAGAAGCAAGAAAGAATGATGTGCCAGTTCTTACGGCAGCCGAGTACTTAGGTAAAAAACCCCTGATTGATAAGTTAAGTGCTAGTAGGTAAGGAAGCCAGAGAAACCTATTGCGTGATGTACTAAAGTTATAGGGATAAAACTCATAATTGTTACCTTGTGTCATAATTGGAGGGCTAGTAGTGCTTGGTTGTTAAAAGAAAAAAAGTACTAGGCTTATCGCTTATTGCTACTGCTTCACTGCTGTGGAGTTCAGAAGGCATAGCAACAATATTTGCTGTTAGCGGAGGCTTCAACCCCTACACCCTAGCTCTGTATGTCCTCATAGTTGACTTCATAATACTGCTTCCGATTTGGCTAATTAAGAGAAGCGCTTCGTGGAGTATTGGGCTACTATTACTTGGTCTACTAGTAGGTGGTGGATTCAGAATAGTCTTCGCTTATTCCATACTAATTAATGGTGCTGGTATTGCTGCTGCTTTACTTCATATTGCGCCATTAATTGTTTCGCTGGTATCACCAGTAGTTTTAAAAATTAGATTTGATAGCCCATCAGTACTTCTGGCTTTTATAGCTGTCTTAGGTGCTTACGTATCATCGAATCCCGAACTTCGATTAACTACAGCCACGGGCTTTCTGGTAGGAATAGTTCCTGCGATAATGTATGCTGCACAAATAATAGTTTCTAAATACTATCATAATAAAGGATTTAATACCGTAGACATAGTCTTCCAGACTCTGCCTACAGCAATTGTATTGCCGCTAATTACTACATTACTACTAAGTACATCTACTATCTCAATAGATCCAGCTGGCCTGCTATGGGCTACATACATAGGTGTTGTATGCTCTACAGTGACCTTGCTGCTCTACATCGAGGGCTTAAAATATGTTAGTCCTACGATTGCATCAATAATAGCCCTACTTGAACCTATTAGTGCGTTAGCTCTTGCTGTTGCTATATTAGGTGAGGCTTATACCAATATTCAGCTAGCTGGCATAGTAGCTATACTATCGGCAACGTCAATTGCAACGCTGAGGGAGGTGAAGTAATGAACTTTAGTTTTAATTTAGCTACTACTTGGTTATTACACCGTAATTACCTTTAATAGTGGACTTAATTCTAGTGCTGCAGTGAGGAAAAACCAACAGTCTAATTAATCGCCTAATTCTTTCTTTTACTGGGTGCTGAGTTGGAGAGGACGTTTGCCGACGTTAAGGTGCTCTGGAGCAATATGTGCAGGGATGTTAGAACTCTTTACATATCTATGTCACCTCATAAAGATACGTACTTCTCGTACAGGTTGCTTGCAACATTAAGCAAGTATAAAAGCGAGTTAGATGACCTAGATGACTTAAGAAGTAGATTTCTACTTAAGATTAGGGTTAGAAGAAAAGTAAGTGAGAAGGAACTTGCACACTCACCTATACCTCTGTCATTAAATATTCTCTCGAGAATTATATCTAGAAATCCTGACACCGCGCTATCTGTATATGCCATTAAAGGCTTCAGGAACCCGAAGCTCCTATCATCAGCAATAGTATTTAGTAAATCAGCTGAGTGGAATGAAGTAAGTATGAGATCACTCTTAATAATCCAGGATCCGGATGCAGGTATTTTACAAATTAAAAAAGGAGCTAATAAGCTAGCTAAGTTTATGTGGTCTGATGTTAAGAAAAGAATACTGCTATCAGCAATGAAGTACTCCTCTGTTGCCGAAGCACTGATCCAATACCCAGTTTTAGGGGTTATAGTAATTAGTACTAAGCCCGTGAGTGTAGAGGAAATAAGAGCTGTAGTTAGTGACGGTAGTGAGTACCGAGAGGTCAAGATACCTGTTAAGATGCCTTCATGGACGATGACTGATCTGCCCCAGAAAATTATAGAAGACGTTGAAGTAGCTATTATAAAGCCCGTCAAGAGCGGTATGAGGTTCGCTACGAAGGGTGCATTCATAACTGGACCTCCAGGAGTTGGTAAGTCAGTCATGGCTGAGGCACTGGCAGCTGCTCTTGGACTAAAGATAATTGAGCTACGGCCACAGACATACAGATCTATGTGGTATGGTGCCACAGAGAAAATGCTTAATGCCATATTTCACCAGATAGTTAAGAAGCGCAAAGAGATTGCACTAGTAATTGATGATGCTGAATTCATATCGTCGAGAAAGTACACAATACATGAAGCTCACATTAGTGAAATATCTACAATACTTTATCATCTTCAAAGACCTGACAGGCCATTTACGGTCTTAACAGCTAATAACCCAGACTTAATCGACCCTGCAATACTAAGGCCAGGTAGAATTGACGTGACCATAGTCCTAGGTTATCCAGACAGGAAAATGAGGAAACGGGCTTTGCTCAAGCACATACAGATGTACGGCATAAAGATAGATGAAAAATGCATTGACATGGTAGTGGACATGACTAGGTGGTACTCACTTGCAGAAGTTGATGCCTTTATTAGGCTAGCAGCTGGCAAAGGTGACGGCAAAATAGGTCCGGATGAAATCATGTGGGCAAAAAAGAAATTCAACATTATATCTTCAGAACGCAGCTCCGTGCAAGACTACTTAAGGTGGTGGGCTAATAAGGCCCAAGGAATAATAATAACTTACATACCACACGAGAATGAAATATAAAAATGTGTTTTAATTAGGTAGGCTGTAACTTCTTGAGAACATATATAGACCCGTCGTCAGCCTTAATAACATCACAGCACTCCTTAATATAACAGTAAGCAACTACAGCAGCAATTACCGAGTCATTTAAGTCCCTATGCATTATCTTCTCTGTAAATCCCTCTACATCTACCTTGATACCTAGTAGTTTAAGAAGCTTTTTACTTGAATTAACCCCCGCCCTCACTAATGCGCTTCTTGGGTGTGTCTCAATCACTTTAATACCTAGCGACTCGAGCTTACTTGCAATTCTCCAACCTCTAATACTTAAATTACGCATCCACCCGAAGTTTGGCGGGAATACCTTAAGACCCTGCTTAATCATCAACTTATCTACATGCCTCATTCTGGGATCCCTAATTAAAGGAGCATCAATAGCTATGACATGTACTTCATCTTCAAGGACTTCGCTGACTATCGACTCATCGGAACTTAAGCACTTCATTTTAATTAGAAAGGAATTATTCCTCTTAATAACTATTACTGCATAACCACTACACCTTCTGGTACTCGCTGCGAGATCTAAGCCAGCAACTACTCTCATCATTTTACTTATTTACTTGTTTACTATTACTACTAGCTATTATCTCCTTTATTCTGTTAATGTTCTTCTCAACGAATCTAACGGCTTCTTCCAGCGTTTTTTTGCCTTCCTCCGTTATTTCATATGTCTTAGGCTGTTCCTTTGCTACTCTTACAAGTCCCTCCCTACTTAACTTATAAATTACTGTGTATAGCGTGATAGTACTTGGATTAAACCCGAACATCTTCCTTATCCTTCTCCTCACGTCATACGCGTATGTAGGGCCGTTCATTAAGCAGGCGAGAACATAGAGCCATAAGTTCTCGACTGTTAATTTACGATTCAGCCTGACCAGTGCTTTAAGTGATGGCATGACTAGGTCCCAGCACCCATCCTTCAAGGCAAGTCTCTAACTCGCAATTTATATATGTTTACATACCAGTTTATTAACTGTATGATTTAATTACCTCTAAAATTCTCTTAATACACCAGTTTAAGTGAAATCGTTTAATGCCTAACAAAGTTAATAACCTAATATAGAATGGCGGCTTGAGGGGTGCACCAGCTGCTTGAGGGTGGCCTCCACCACCTAATGCCTTAGCTAATTCCCTAACATTATATGTCCTGCTTCTAAAGCTTACCGAACTATACCTAACTATTACTGCAATATCTGCTTGAAATCTACTAAGCAGTATGTTAGCTACATATGAAGTAAGATGCTCTTCATTTCCCTTAAAATATGCTACTATCTTGATATTACCAACCTTAGCTGGTACTGCCCTATTAATGGCCTTACTGAACACCTTCAGCTCATTACTAACAGCCTTCTCAACTATATTCTTAATTTCATCATCCAATATGCCATTAAATGTGCTCAACTTAATTACGACATGTTTCTTCCAATCTTGACCGCCTCTGTAGCCTGCATACCGAGCGAGATAGTTACCAAGCCAAGAGTCAAACCTCCATAAATCTACTGAGCAAGTAGCTCTAACTAAAGTCTCTACATCCTTGCCCTCAAGACCCAAATATTTAGCTACCACACCAGCAGCACATGTGTTTCTGTCAATATATAAGTCAACACCAGCATTCCTTATTCTGGCAACCCATTCCTTATCCCACACATGGTGATCAAACCATTTGACTCGCCCTCCCGACATAACTATTCTCTGTATGTGCTTAATGACCTTCGGCAGCGTAGGGGCATTAACTCCTAGGTCAGCTATGTAAACATACGCTTTATTAGGCACCTTATTAAGTACTGCATAAAGCTGGTGCGGTTGCGCGAAATAGAATCTATCTATACAGCCTGCATACCTAAGTATTAGTGCAGCTGACGATAACCCGTCGAGGTCCGTATGAGTAATTACAACTACCTCAGATTCCCGTGCATTCTTAATCTCCCTACGGACTGCACACACTATCATTTCACCTTCACTACCGATTCGCCACCACACATTAGTTATACTTTACAGTACAATATTACTCTCTATAAACACTCCTATAGCATAAGTAATATTTTTGCCACAGTTCACGCTACTTCTCTTAGTAAAATTATGTAACTGGTATGTACCTAGAAAATAGTTAGACTAGATTATTGAAAATACTATACAAGTTTAATCAGTTTTATCTGAAAATATTATGATTAAATATACTCAGGATACATCTCTAGCAGCATTCCCTCAATCGCAATAGGCTTTAATTCACTTACCTTTTTTACTGCTTCCTCAAGTCTAACTGATGAGTTGCTGTAGATCTCCATTAATACATCGCCTTTCTTTATCTTATGCCCTCTCTTAACGTAGAGCTTAACCCCAGCTCCTTTATCATATGGCGCGCCAGCTATTCTGGCTAAGGTCGTTATTGGCCTATTATAGACTCCCGTTACATAACCCTCAATAGGTGCCCTAATTTCTGCTTTATGCTTCCCTACGGGTATGTCATCAGGCTTAATTTCAGGATTTCCTCCCTGCGCGCTAACGATCTTCTTGAACATCCCATAGGCCTTCCCACCATTAAGTATATCCTTAGCTAATTCCCTTCCTGCACCTTTAGGGGCTATACCAGCCATTTCCAGTACGACACCTGCTAAGGATGTCGCCTTCTCCCTTAGTGACATTGGACCCCCACCTAACAACGTTTCAAGTGCTTCCCTGGCTTCAAGCGCTGGACCTATAGTATAGCCGATGGGCTGCTCACCATAAGTTAATGCACATCTTATGTTCAGACCCACTCCATGACCTACTTGAGTAAATATTGACGCTAGCTCCCTGCCTTTCTCCAGTGACTCAACTTTAGCCCCAGCACCTACAGGAATATCTATGAGTAAGTTCTTAACACCCATACTCAGCTTTTTTGAAAGTATTGAAGCAATCATTTGAGACAGTGGATCAGCCATGAGCACGTACTCCACCCTTATCAATATGTCATCAGCTGGAGCAAGGTTAAGGGTTCCTCCCCATACAATAAATCCATTAACTTTCTTAGATAGCTCAAGCACTTCATCCATAGTGAATTCCACCTTAGCGAAAACCTCCATGGTGTCTGCGGTACCTGCTGGAGATGTAATAGCTCTTGAGGATGTCTTAGGTATGAATACGCCCGTCGACGCTATAGTAGGTACGGCAACTATTGAAACTTTAGAATTACCTGGAACACCACCTATAGAATGTATATCATAAACAGGTTTATCAAACTCTAACTTATTACCTGTTTCAACCATAGCCTTAGTGAGGTAAATCATTTCATTTATGTCCATGCCCACACTCATTTGAGCTGATATAAAAGCAGCAATCTCAACATCGGTCAAGACATCAGAGACCACATCCTTAATTACGGTATATAGTTCATCATAACTTAATTTACTTCCATGCAGCTTCTTCTTAATATATCTCACTGAGAGTGGTGTGACATAAGGTGCTAATTCCACCTCATTAGGTTTGCCAAGAACTTCATAGAGTGACTTAGGCACTAATACGCTATTGCTATCTAATTCATCACTAATACCTGTAAAAACCGTTAGCTCTCTGTGCCCGATAATAACCTTCACTCTACAACCTGGGCATATGTCAAGTGCTTGAGCTACATCCCTGCTGATTAACATGAGCCTCAGGTTACCGAAATCTGTGGGTAGAACACCTACCCTAACCTTCACACTTGATCCACCTCAGCAACAAACACAAGTAAAAAGTGTCAATAGAGTAAATTAACCTAACCGTTCAATTAATAAGGTTTGTGCTATTTTATGGCTTTCACTAATGCCTAGTACTTTAGGCGGATGCGCAACTGTAAAATGAGAGTCAATAATAGGTACTTTTCAATTCATAATTCACCTCTCAAGACAGAAGCACTCTGCACTACACTCTGCACTACCGCCTAGGAGCCCTCTTTACTTTCCTAGCAAGTATTCTAAACTGTAGAGTCAGCAATCTTTCTGAATTTATGAGCTTAGATGTCGCATAAAGCATTATAACTGAAAAGACCAAGCACCACGAAATAGCTAAGGGAATAACCCATGTTAAGCCCTCTAAGTGCGCTTTCAGTACCAATACGGGAGATATAAAAGGTGAGATAGCAACCATAATCCCAAGTGCTGATGAGCTCATGGAGGATAAGTCCATGAATGACAGTATAAGTCCTGGAATAATAACAAGTATGGCTAGCTGCCCTATGTACGTTTGCGAAGTTCTAACGTCAGGCACGATCGAACCCAAAAGTATGCCTAGTGAGGCAACCGAAATTAGTGAAAGAAACGTTGACACACCCACAAAAACAATGAGTGTAGGATCTATAGCAAAAATATTAATTGCTGAAGTAGCCCCAGATGCTACAGCACCTTCTGCACTACCTAGCTTTTCAGCACTTCCCAAGCCCTTAAAGAGAAGTGACATATAAATAGTAAAGCCTGCCATATATGAGATTGTAGCTAATACGACAAGAACAAGCGTCCCCAGCAACTTACTCAAAACAATCTTAAATCTAGGTATAGGTAAAGTAAGCAGTATTTCAAGAGTTTTCTCTTCATTCTCCACAGCCATAGATGAGGAAGCAACACCTAACGCTGTAGAAACAACTATTAGCGGTGCGAACCCCATAAGCATAGCTGATGTTGCTAAAGCTGACAGAGCTGACGGACTAATTTCTATGCCCCTAAAAAATATAGCTAACTGAGGTACTATAGGGCTCGTCACAAATGTTGGGCTAATACCTTTGAGTGCAGCTATGTATGCCCTAATGTAGGCGTTAAGCGCTTGAGCGAAGCCATTAATTATTGATGTAGCTGCCATTGAGGTCATTGAAATGCCTCTAACGGCTGCCTCAACCCTTACACGCGCCGGGACAAGCTTAGTTATGTTCTCACTAAATCCCTTGGGTATAATAACAGCGAAAGTATAGTTCCCTGATTCTAGCATTCTCCTGGCACTGCCTGGGCTGTACTCATGAGTCACATACACGTCCTTTGCGAAGGTCCCCACGAACTTAGTAACTAGGGAACTATAGTTTCCCGAGTCAAGATCGCACACAAGTACTCTGGCTTCCTTAGTCTTCTCAGCGACTTCCTTAACTGTTTGTGTAAACCCGTAATTATAGACAAAACCCATTATAGCAAATATAACTAAGGGCATTAAGATTACAGTAATGAGTATCTTCTTATCTCTCAATGTATTCTTAACTTCCTTAACAACTAGCTCACCGAGCGGCATGACCTACCACCTTAACAAAAACCTCCTCTAAATTCCTCACACCATATTTATTCATGAGATCCTTAGGACCGCCCATAGCTACTATTTTACCTTTACTCAGCAATGCTATTCTGTCACACAAGTACTCTACTTCAAGCATATTATGCGAAGAAACAATTACCGTTATGCCATATGTCTTGACATAGTTCTTTATTATATTCCTCACGTAAACTGCGTGAATTACATCAAGACCCGAGGTAGGCTCGTCCATAATAGCCAGTTTAGGCCTAACCATTAGTGTTCGAGCTACTTGAAGTCTCCTCTTCATTCCCCTACTGTATGTACCTACATACCTATTAATCGCGTCGCCTAATCCAGCAAGCCTTACGCCCTCCTCAATTACGTCCTCTCCATACCCGTACACCTTAGCCATAAACTTCATGTACTCGTATCCTGTTAAGTACTTGTACGCCCCTGCCTCCTCAGGTAAGTAAGCAATTAACTTCCTAACAGTATCGCAATCCCTCATTACGTCCTTACCAAAAATACTTACAGTACCTGAGGTCGGCCGCAATAGTGTTGCAAGTATTCTCAACGTAGTTGTTTTACCTGCGCCATTAGGTCCTACTATGCCGAAAATTTCCCCTTCCTCTACCTCAAATGATATATTATCTATAGCTACGATATTTCCAAAAACTTTCCTTAAATTCCTAACCTCAATAGCTCTAGCCAAAGCTGCCACCGCTCTACTCACTACCGTAATTTAACCTGTAACTGTACCACTATTAAGTATGCCTACTTTTTATCTCCTTAGCTAACTTAATTAACTTCATAACTACATCCATAGCCGATTTACCGAATATATTTATCATGGGCTCCTTACCTACATCTCCCTTATGGTATATTAAGTCAGGTACGGTACCTCCAGCTCTCTTAATAGCTACTTCCACACCCCAAGGAACTGTAGCGCCTTCCTTAATCTTAATCCCAGGAGGTTCCTCCCTCCTATCATAGAATGATATCTTAAGACCCAATCTCTCTGCAGTCTTCAAAACATTCTCAGAATACCTTATATTGAGTGCTGCCCTCATATTAGGGTCAAACTCCATTACCTTCAGCACGGCCCTAGCTAGATGTGATGATGCACCAAATATAGGTGGCCCAACAGCCTTTATTTTCCTACCAAACCTCACCACCCTTCCCAATACCCCTGCAACGTCCTCAATACCTCTCGCGTAGTGCTTTGGTAATGCCATCACAACATTCATTTGAACCTCAGGTAGCAGCGGATTAATTAACTCACCATACTCCTCAATAACTTCAAGAGCTTTCCTTAAGTTCTGTATCACTCTCCACCTTTCAGCTGGGATAATTACCCATGCTGTTGGATGTACCGGGCAATGTCCTTTACCTACATCTTTGAGGCCGTACTTAATAGCTATAGTAACAAATTCTTTCGCTACTTTAACGGCATCTAGGATCTCTTTACCCTTAGCTAGTTCTGCTGCTATAGCTGCTGAGAAAGTACAGCCTGTCCCATGATAACAACCATCACGTATTCTAGGACCTGTAAGCACCTTAAAGCTTCCTTTATAGTACAGCACGTCAGCTGACTCATTTCCTTCCAGGTGACCTCCCTTAACTACGGCTGCACTAGCACCTAGTTCCTCAACTATATACTTAGCAGCTCTCTTAGCATCATCAACCGACTCTACTTTAATTCCGGTTATTCTCTCAGCTTCAAACCTATTTGGTGTTACAACTGCAGCTAGTGGAATTAACACATTAATTAATGTGTCCACTGCCTCAGGCCTTAATAAGGGAGCTCCAGACTTTGCAATCATTACAGGATCTACAACCAGCGGGAAGCCATACTTTCTGACAACCTTAGCCACAGCTTCAATTATTTTTGAATTACTGAGCATTCCTGTCTTGGCAGCATCAACCCCGATATCGTCAGCCACTGCTTCAACTTGAGCCACAACAACCTCTGGCGGTAAGTCGTAAGCAAGCCTAACTTCCAACGTATTTTGAGCTGTTACTGAAGTTAGTGCTACTAAGCCGTGGACTCCCAATGCCGCAAATGTCTTGAGGTCTGCTTCAATACCTGCGCCACCACCTGAGTCCGAGCCAGCTATAGTTAAAGCTGTGGGTGTCTTAGTCACCTCAGACCCCCAGACAATAATTTTGATTAAGAATTAAATTGTTGTAGTAAGTGCTCAGTGCCGCCGAGGTAAAACTTGAATCACTTTTATCGCTTTTGAAGCATAGGGTGGAAAGCCTACTACATCACCCGTAAATATCTTAGCCTTAATATAGCCCTTGCTATTCTCAATTACATACAGCTCGTAACCTACGTCAATCCCTAGTTCCTCCATTAGCTTAAGAACGCTCACCAATTCCCCAGCAACACGAGTAATCCTTACTCTAGATCCTGGGCCAAAATTAATTAATGGTCTTTCATTTACTAATAACTTAATAGATGATGTGCCTGGGATAGGGTTTCCGTGAGGGCATTGAGAAGGTCTTCCAATACTAACATATATTCTCTCAACAAGCTCGTCAGGTAGATGCTCCATTAAGTGAGCAAGCCTATGTACTTCGAAGTTGTTGTAGTTTAAGTACTTTTTAAGCCACACCTCAATAATCCTATGCTTTCTAATAATTCTCTCAGCTATTCTTCTACCATCCTCAGTTAACTCAGCGCCTCTATATTTAGTCCACTTAACAAGTCCTTTATCAACCAGCTTTGAGAGTACCTTAGATATTGTTGCTGGTGTAACACCCAGCTCCCGCGCTATGACAGTAGTACGCGCCTCACCGTAAGCTTCGAGAACCTTATATATAGTTATTAAGTAATCCTCAATAGCTCTGCTAGTCCCTTCCCCGCCTGGATACTTCTTATTTTCAAATGTCATTTCACACACCTTAGGTTAAGTAAACTAGTACATGCCTCAACAACGTAGGTGCTTTGAACTAATACCAACTTAAGGTAGTCAGCCAAGGCTGATTTCCTCACACATCAGTGCCGCCTGAGGTCATCACACAAGTATATAATTTAATTCAGTACTTAATAAACTACCTCAAAATTTTAGCATGCGTTTAAACTTGCTTTTACTATTATGGATGGTAGTGGCCCATGCATATTAGTTTAGTTATTTTATAGGAACTTAACTAGCTATGAGGTCTAAGATAGCAAATAACTACAATGATAAGTTAATTAAGTATTGCTCGCACCTGTCCCCCAATTACTCTATCACTTATTACTCTTGTTACTGTCACCTCTATCATCTTGCCTATGAATACTCTTGGCGACTTAGTTATGACATTAATCACCGGACCGTGCGGTAGTGTATACGCTATTAATGTATTATTTGCTTTTACAGCTACGCCTATGGCTTTAAGTACTTGTCCTACCAACTTCTTCTTATTAATGTAATTTATTTTCCTAACAATAAAGTACAATTTTCGGGCACGCGACTTAACTGCCGGAGGAGGCTTAGAATAACCTTCAAATGCAGTGCCCTTTAAGGGTGTGAATCTATACAGGGTTATTTTTTCTACTCCTAGTTGAGGTAATTTTTTCACTACCTTAATCGTTTCCTTAAGAGTTTTCTTGGACTCGCCCGGAAGCCCGTGGATTACGTAAATGTAAGGTCTTAAGCCCTCTCTAGTAAGTAACTTAACAGCATTCAAGACTTCATCAACTGTAGAGGGTCTCCCTAAAGCTATATGGTGCTCGTTACAGCCTGTCTCCAGTCCTATGTGAACTGTTGTACCACGTAAGTACCTGCCAAGTAACTTAGCTACTTCCTCATTCACTAAATTTGGCTTAATGTTCTCAATCATTACATAAACATCCTGTGAGGAAATCTCACTAATTTCAGTTATTCTCTTAAGTAGCTCTTCAATAGCCTGTAAGTTAGGTGGCGGCTCTCTTGGGTCCGTTAATGGTGCTGGAGCCACCAGCCAGTCTCTGCCATAATCTAAAAAATCAGGTGCACTTAAGACAATCCTCTTTACACCAATCCTAATTAATTCTCTGACTTCCTCAATAATGCTGTCGAGAGGTCTTGACCGTGCTGGACCAAATAGAGCTGGCACTGAACAATACCCACAGCCAGGCGGGATATTTAAAGGGCAATCAAGCCTTTCATGCAACTTACCCTGCCGACACTTCATGCAATTAGTACACTTTCTACCGTCAGCCAAAGGTATTGTAGGTCTGTAGAAGTTACTGCAACCCCTAACAATCTCAACGTATACTCTGGCACACCACCAATATCTGTAATTAATTATTAACTTAGTGGAGGGCTTATATTTCCAAAGTAGCTCCGGCGGCGCATATAAAGGCCCGGAATTCTTCACGAACTCTCCTCTATACTTGAATATCACCTTCGGCACTTTAGTGATACTGAGCTTACCTTCAAAATGCTTGAGTAGCTTATCAATACATAGCTCTGCCTCTCCCCACACCACATGAGTAAAGCCTGAGGTTATGAGTTCAGCATAATTTACTGCTGCAGGACCACCTGCTACTGCTGGCCCCTCACCCCAAGCCCTAACTATTCTTACCATAGATTCCAAATCACCACTCATCCCGGATACCATCAGTATATCGAAACCCCTGAGGCGTGCTGGATCTCTAATTATTGCGTCATACGTCACTAAGTCTACTTTATGACCTAAAGACTCAATAATGCCTGCTACAAGCCTAGGACCCACGCCAATCACATCTATTGTCGCAAAGCGCTTGCCTGAGGTACCTGCACCCAGACAGTCAACTACTAGAACATTCAATACTTACACCTTAATAGACCTAGCAAATACCGTCACGCAGTCTCGAGCACCACCATATTCTAAGAATAATGTAGGCGCCCAATATATATTGTGGCTACTTACTGAAAAACTCACTAATCATACGACCTATTTCACGCGCTAGTATAGAGATCACGTCCATTAGCCTACCAGCCTTTAACTCCCTC
>Ga0190363_1001465_pt1 | contig 13886 bp, 14 predicted proteins | sample 48721867_MG_FD_161272 | JGI IMG/M metagenome (GOLD analysis project Ga0190363, IMG submission 161272) | Hydrothermal vent microbial mat bacterial communities from Southern Trench, Guaymas Basin, Mexico - 4872-18-6-7_MG | ecosystem: Environmental > Aquatic > Marine > Hydrothermal vents >...
AAGATAGTTTTCTAGGGGGTCTATAGGGGATGGATTTCCTGGTATATGGCGGAAGCGTGGTCACGATGGGTAGGCTCGGCGTCGTGAGAGACGGCGCCGTCTTGGTCGAAGGCGATAGGATCGTGGAGGTCGGCAGAAGCGAAGAGGTTAAACGTAGAAACCCCCGAGGCTACGAGAGGATAGACGCTGAAGGTAAGATTATCATACCGGGTCTTGTAAACACCCACCATCACCTGGCCATGAGCCTCCTAAGGGGATACGCCGACGACCTCCCGCTTAAGGAGTGGCTTGAGAAGTGGATATGGCCTGTCGAGTCTCTCATGACAGGAGAAGATATCTACTTAGGCGCGAAGCTCACAGCCGTCGAGTCGGTTTTAGGAGGCTGCACCACGGTCAACACCATGTACCATTATGCTCCGGAGTTCAACGAGGCTAGGGCTATAGCTGAGGTCGGTGTCCGAGGAGTCGTCGGGCATGTATGCTTCTCGTGGCGTAAAGACGAAGACATCCGGCTCACGAGGATGCTCGTCGAAAAGTGGCATGGAGCCGAGAACGGCAGGGTGAGGGTCAGCGTCGACCCTCACGCACCCTACACGGTTGACCCGGGGTACATGCGTGAACTCTGGAGTCTAACCTCGGAGCTTAACGAGAAGTACGGGGATAAAGCCCCAGTCATATGGCATATCCATCTCGCCGAAACCATGGACGAGGCTGAGAAGGTTAGGAAGGCGTTTAACGTGGACGTTGAGGACGGTGTCGTAGCTTATCTCGATAGGTTAGGAGTACTCGGCCCTATGGTTATAGCCGCCCACTGCGTTCATCTAACGGATAAAGACATAGCGGTCTTAGCCTCCAGGGACGTTAAGGTCTCCCATAACCCTGTCTCAAACCTGAAACTAGGCTCGGGGATAAGCCCGGTTCCCAGGTTGCTGGAATCCGGGGTGACCGTCGGTCTCGGAACAGACAGCGTCTGCTCGAATAACAGCAGCGACATGTTCGAGACCATGAAGCTTGCGGCGTTGATACATAAGGGGGTTTCCATGAACCCCGCCGTGATGGACGCGTGGAGGGTCCTCAGCATGGCTACTATAGACGGCGCCAGGGCGTTGAATTGGAGCGACGAGATAGGGTCGATAGAGCCAGGCAAGAAAGCCGACCTGGTGATAATAGACGCCATGAAGCCCCATATGAGACCCATGTACAGCGAGATTAGCCACTTGGTCTATGCAGCCAAATACGGCGACGTGGAAACAGTTTTCGTAGACGGTCGACCCATAGTCGAAAACCGGGAGGTTAAAACGGTGGATGTCGAGGAGCTTATCACTCAGGTCTCGAAAGCGAGAGACAGGCTCATGGAGAAGGTCGGACGATGAACGTTTTAGACATCGCTGTTAAATCTAACAGCATCTATATAAGCGGTTTGGCACGCTCATCTCCTCTCTTTGAACCTCTAGGCCCTTCCGGATACGGAGTTTTATACAACATCATGCTTAAACCTCAGCTAATTTTTTAGAGCGTTATACAGTCTTAGGTACAAACAAATAAATAAAAAGGTTTAAATTTTTATACTTACTCTTTAAGAGGTGGGACTAGCTTTGAAGGCCATCGTTTATACGACTCCGACTTGCCCGAACTGCAAGGTTTTAGAGAGGTTTTTGAACGAGCTTGGGGTCGAGTATGAGGAGAAGAACATGCTCGACCTCGACGTTCAGACAGAGCTCATAATGATGGATGTTTTCACGACGTCGGCTCCGATCCTGAGGGTCGGAGACAAGTTTCTAACGATTAAAGAACTCTTCAACGGTGGAAAATTGAACGTGCGTCTCATAAAAGATGTTTTGGGGGTCGAGGGGAGTGGTTGAGTTATCTGAGCCTATGCCCATGGTTAGGACGTCGAGCGGGCACTTCGTACCTTGGAGTAGACAGGCTATAGTGAACTCTCTACTGAAGGAGACTAGGTTGGCTGAAAAGTTCTTCTCGGTCAGGGCTATAACTAGGGAGGAGGCTGAGGCGATAGCCCTGGAGGTCGAGACTAAGATACAGCGTATGGGTCTGAAGTTCATCTCAGGGCCGCTGATAAGAGAGGTCGTGAACATAGTTCTCTTGGAGAAGGGCTCTAAGAACCCGATATACCGAATATACCGGAACATATACACGAGGGTCGGGGCACCGGTCTTCGACGCCTACGAGATCGACGTCGGAAGAGGATTCGAGGCTAAGGAAAACGCGAACCTCCAGCCCAACGCCGAGACGGCGCACAAGAAGAAGGCGGACAAGATGTCTAAGGAGGAGTACCTCCTCCTCATGCCCCTAGAGCTCGCAGATGCTCACTTGAGGGGGGACATACACATACACGACCTCGAGTACTTCGGGACGAGGCCCTTCTGCCAGGATTGGGATCTGCGGTATTTCTTCTACTACGGTTTCATGCCTGACGGTATGGGTATTAAGACCTCTGTGGCTAGGGCTGCTCAGAGGCCTGAGGTGGCTGTTCTGCATTCGGTTAAGATACTGGCCGCTGCTCAGACGAACTTCTCTGGGGGTGAAGGGTTCTACAACTACCTGGTCTTCCTAGCGCCGTATATGCGTGGCTTAAACTATAAACACGTTAAGCAGCTTATGCAGATGATGTTCTTCGAGCTCACGCAGATGTACATCGCCCGCGGCGGCCAGCCCGTTTTCTCGAACATCCAGATAACTCCTGGTGTGCCTGAGATCTGGAGGGACGTGCCCATAGTCGCCAGGGGCCGGGTCGGGCCTGATAAGTATGGTGATTACGAGGATGAGGTTCGGATGCTCTACAGGGCTGTTAACGAGGTGGCTCTAGAAGGCGACTACTGGGGTAAGCCCTTCAACTTCCCGAAGCTTGAAAACGGTATAACCCCCGACATGTTCAACCCCAGGTATGAGGAGGAGTGGCTCCTAGCCCATAAGGTCGTCGCGAAGTTCGGCTCGCCGTACTTCGACAACATGATGCCTGAGTATAGGGGATATGGGAAGGGTGTATCATGCTACCAGTGCTGCGCGTATAGTTTTGTCGATACCCCTGATAGCGACCCTGAGTTTGATGATAAGCTCTACTTCGTAGGCGGTAAGCACTTCAGCATGGGTTCTTGGCAGGTGGTCACGATAAACCTTCCGAGGGCTGCCTACAGAGCCAGAGGGGATGACGATGCGCTCTTCGACGAGGTCAGGAGGCTTATGGAGCTCTGCGTGGAGGTTTTCAAGACCAAGTATAGGTGGATGAGGCTTATGCTAGAGAACAACCGTATACCGTTTGCGACTCAGAGGCCTAAAGACCCTGTGACAGGTGAACCCGGCCCTCCGCCGGTGAACTTCGACGAGCTTGTTTGGACGATCGGGCTCGTAGGCGCTAACGAGATGGCTCAGTATCACACGGGCTACCAGCTTCACGAGTCGAGCGAAGCCGTAAGGTTGGTCGTTAGACTCCTGCTTGAGATGAAGCATTATCTGAAGGAGCTCGAGGAGAAGCATGGCCTTAAGCTCGCCTTAGCCCGTACACCCGCCGAGTCCTGCGCTCAGAGATTGGCCGTATGCGACCTTATAGACCCGGAGTTCAGGGACGCCGCTAGAAAGGTCGTTAAAGGGACGCTTGAGGCCGGTGAGAGGCTTATATCGCTTGGAGACCGTGATGCACCGGTCTACTACAGCAACGGTACCCACGTCTATGTAGGTGCTAAAATACCTCTGCTCGAGAAGCTTAGGATAGAGAATAAGTTCTTCCCGATCCTGAGCGGCGGAAACATGTTCCACATATGGCTGGGGGAGGCAGACCCAGACCCTGAGTCGCTGTATAAGTTTACGAAGAGGATAGCTACGCAGAGCCAGATAGGATACTTCGCCTACACGAAGGACCTGACGATCTGCGAGGACTGTAACAAGGTCTCAGGTGGTGTGAACGCGTACTGCCCGGTATGCGGCTCGACCAACGTCAGGTGGTGGTCTAGGGTCACCGGATACTACCAGGAGGTTAAAGGCTGGAACAGGGCTAAGAGGCAGGAGTTCTTCGACAGGTATAGGGTTTCGATATCTTAAACCCCCTTTTTCGGAGGCTGAGTTTTTGAGAATTAAGGGTTTCGTCGACCTTAGCATGGTGGACTGGGACGGTCACGTGGTCTCGGTAGTGTGGACGCCGGGTTGCAACTTCAGATGCGGCTTCTGCTTCAACAAGACCCTCGTTCTTAAACCGGAGTCTCTATCAGACGTACCTGAAGAAAAAGTCTTAAGCTTTCTAGACGCTAACAGGCGTTTCCTAGACGGAATATGTATAACCGGCGGAGAGCCGACGCTTCAGCCAGACCTCGACGTTTTCTGCGGGAAGGTTAAGAAGCTCGGGTTAAAGGTTAAGCTAGACTCGAACGGGTCTAACCCCGCGGTCCTGAAGAGCCTAATATCCCGCGGCCTCATAGACTACGTGGCCTTGGACGTTAAGGCTCCTTTAAACCCTGAAAGCTACGGTAGGGTCACCGGGGTCTCGTCTGAAAGCCTCGTCGAGAGGGTTAAGGAGAGCATAAGCCTCCTCATGAACTCCGGCTTAGACTACGAGTTTAGGACCACGGTCGTACCTGGTTTACATAGCGAAGACGACATAAGGATGATATGCGAAGACATACGAGGTGCAAAACGATACGTTCTGCAAGTCTACAGGCCAGGAGATACCATAGACCCCAGTTTTAAAATGCTTAAACCACCTAGTAGGGAGTTTATGCTAAAGCTTGCGGAGACCGCGTCGAAGTATGTGAAAGAGGTCCGTGTCAGAGGGCTTGTTTAACCCTCTTTCCCTAATCTTTGTTTACGGTACGAGCCTTTCAGGGTCTCTGGGCAGAAGCGTGGCTTCCCTTATGTTGTCGAGTCTTAGGAGCTTCATGGTGAGCCTCTCGAGCCCTGTGCCGGAGCCTCCGTGGGGCGGTATGCCGTATCTGAAGAACTCTAGGTAGAACCTGAACTCCTCCGGGTTTAGCCCTTTTTCTCGACACTGGTTCACAAGCTTGACGTACCTATGCTCCCTTTGTCCTCCGGTGGTTACCTCTAAGCCGTCCCATATCAGGTCGAAGGACCTCGTCCATTCAGGTGTCTTCTCGATGCGCATGGTGTAGAACGGCCTAGGAGGCCAGGGGTACTCGTTCAGGAAGAAGAGTCCACTACCATACTCCTCCCTCACGATCCTCGATAGAAGCCTCTCTCCCTCGGGGTCTAGGTCTTCTAGGGGTTGGGTCTTAAAACCTCTCTTCTCTAAGAGCTTATAAGCCTCTCTCATAGGTATCCTGGGGAGAGGTGTCTTAACAGGCTCTACCTCTACGCCGAGTATCTCAAGCTCGTTTCGGCACTTTTCCTCGACCGTCTGACATGCGTGGGCGATCATCTCCTCGACGAGCTTCATGACATCCTCGTCGCTCTCTATGTAGCTGACCTCGAAGTCTATGCTCACGTACTCGCATAGATGTCTCGGCGTGTGATGTTTCTCGGCCCTGAACACCGGCCCCACCTCGAAAACCCTCTCGAACCCGGCGGCCATGAGCATCTGCTTGTAGAACTGGGGGCTCTGGGCTAGGTAGGCCCTTCTTCCGAAGTAGTCTACCGGGAACACGTTGGCCCCTGACTCTGTGGCTTGGGCGACGAGCTTAGACGTATGAACCTCGGTGAAGCCTTTCTCTCTGAAGAACTCGTCTATGGCTTGGCATACGAGGCTTTGAACCCTGAAGATCGTCATGGTCTTCGGGTTTCTGAGGTCTAGAAACCTATACCTGAGCCTCTTATCCAACCCCGTCTTTACCAGGTCTGTCCTGTAGAACTCTATCGCCGGGGGTTCGAGGGATTCGCAGAGCACCTCCACGTCCTTAGGCACGATCTCTAAGCCCAGCTTGGATATCTTGCTCTCGAAAGCCTCCCCCTCTACGGCTATTACGCTCTCGCGTTTGACCCCGCTCAATAGGTCGAAAACCCTATCCGACACGACCCCCCTCTTAGCCGTAACCTGGATGAACCCCGAGACGTCCCTGAGCACTATGAACACGATGTTTTTTAGTCTTCTAACCTCGTGTACGAACCCCGCTACGACGGCGTCCCCCCTGGCGTCTCTAACAAGAACTCTCCTCCTTAGGTTCACCAACTCCTCTACACCAGCCGTATCTGAATAAGGTTGTCAAACGGTTTGATTAGTTTTCCCCTACCTGTGTCTGACCTGCTTTAGTATGGTCTTGTAGCGCTCCTCGTCGAGTATACCCATCTCGTAGAGGAGCCTAGCGGCCTCGGTTATGGATAAGAGGCTGTAGAGCGTTATACCGGACTTGGCGAGGGCTTCTCTACCCCCCTCCTCCCTATCTATCAGGACGAGGGCTTTATCGACGACTCCCCCCTCGCTCCTAACTATCGAGGCGGCTTTTAAGATGCTTCTACCGGTCGTTATGAGGTCGTCGACGAACATCACCTTATCCCCTGGGTTGAGCACACCTTCGACCCGCCTCTCCCTACCATGCGCCTTCGCCCCCTTCCTTATGTATAGGAAGGGTTTCCCGAGCTTGAAGGCTATCACAGAGGCGAAGGGTATCCCCGCGGTGGGTATGCCAGCTATCCTATCGAACGCCTCCAAGCCCACGTCCTCCTCGAGCATCCGAATATATATGTCGGTTATCCTCCTGAACGCTTCTGGGTGGCTTGGTATGAGCCTTAAGTCGATGTAGTATGGGCTCATCCTACCGCTCGTTAGCTTGAATACCCCGAACCTCAAGGCTCCGAGCCTGACCAGGATGTCGCAGACGTATTTTCTAGCTTCGGTTCTCCAGTCCAAGCCTATCGACCATAAATCGGTTTAACCTCAACTTAAATTTGTTTATTCAGCCGGATCTGGGTTTGATGGATAAAGGATAGGTTTAATAGTGGCGAATTTAAATATCGAGATCCACCTTTAAATAGGTGGATAGGGTTGAAGACTGAAAACTTCACCCTGAGGTGTTTCCAGCCTCGAGACCTAGACGCGGTCATACGTATAAACATGACCTGTCTGCCTGAGAACTATACGCCGTTCTTCTACCTGCAGCACTATAGGAATTTCCCTAAGGCCTTCTACGTCGCCGAGGTCGACGGTAGGGTGGTTGGCTACGTCATGTCTAGGGTCGAGAGGGGGCTTTCTAACCATAAACCCCTGAGCGTAGTTAAGAAGGGTCATATAGTTTCGATAGCCGTCCTACCTGAGTATAGACGTAGGGGTATCGGGAGGGCTCTCATGACCCATAGCCTGGAGGGGCTTAGAGAGTATGGAGCCGAGGAGTGCTACCTGGAGGTTAGGGTTTCGAACACGGCCGCCATAAACCTGTATAAGAGCCTCGGCTTCGAGATGGTTCGGGTGGTGAAGAGATACTACCTAGACGGCGAAGACGCCTACATAATGAGCAGGAGGCTCACCTAACCCGATGACCGAGCGTAGGTATACCGCCACCCGCTATAAGCCCAGGTAATTTCTATGGGTGTGTCAGGTGCCCCTCCCCTCTAGGTTTTTCCATGATAAATTACCACAGGTAATTTTTCCTTGAGGACGCTAATCCTGGTCTTAGCTATGCTCCAGGCCGTTTAGGGTATCTGCCGTAGTCTTCGGCTACCTTAATCATGGCCTCTACGTTTTTCAGCGGTGTGCCCGATGCCATGCCTCCGCCGGTCGAGAGCCAGAAGCCTCCCCCATAGGCGGCTTCGAAGATGAGTCGTCTACAATCCTCCTCGACCTGCCTCGGCGTTTTCCTCGTGAAGCTAGGTGGATGGAGGTTCCCCATGAGGCAGAAGTGGGTCTCGGTTTTACACCGCGCCGGTGGGTCTGAAGCCCCGAAGTGCCACACGTCAGCCTCGACCTTGTCGACCGACCCGAGCATGTGTTTGACGCTTCCCTCGTTATGCCAAACCCTGACGGCCTTAGGATACCTTTTGAAAACCTTGTTCAAGTATGGGAGTACGAACTCTTCGAAGTGTCTCCGACCCATCATCGACGCTGTGTGGTCTGCGACCACCAATACCCTGCACTTACCGACCCTGTCCTCTACGGCTGAGCAGTATCGGAGGAGGAAGTCCGTCGCCAGTCTAAGCCACCGATGTAAGACCTCGGGGTGAAGCCTCATCCATACTAGAAACCTATCGTAGCCCATAGCCAGTGCAGCCCCCTCCACGCATAGGCTAGTGTAAACCCACCCGTCTACGTAGCCATAATCCTCCCTCAGGTCTCTAGGAAACCAGTCGTAGAAATACTCGTATCTCCTGAGGTTTTCAGGCGCAACCCCGTCCTCCTCGGGATCTGGGACACCGGACTCGACGAGCCTATCCACGTCCTCAGGCTCCCGGATAGGGAGACTCGTTATCCAAGGCGGCGAATCGCTCATCCACCTAACCTCCGCTCCGAAGGCCGTCGGGATTATTCCCATTCCCGCATACTCGGGAACCGTGTATAGGTTAAGGGTCTCAGGGAAACGTCGTTGGAAAGCTACTTTCGCCTCGAGCTGAAGCCTAACGTTCTGGTAGTACTCGTACTCGGAAACCCCTAAGCATCTCTTGAGAACCGGGCCATAGACCCATAGAACGACCGGGACGGTCCTAGGCTCCTCATGCCTAAGCGCGGTTAAAGCGTTCTCCCAGACCAACATAAGTATGTTCGACTTTAAGAATACCCCCCTCTGTTTCTAAGTGTTTTTGCTCACAAAAACGTATCATCTACCGCGTTCCTCTACTCCAGAAACTTTGGGGTATATTTATTCTCATAGTCCATGATTTATATATTCGTTATCTGATATCGGATAATGAAATGAGGAACCCGACGTTAACCGTCCTGTTCGTCATAGCGGTGACCATACTGGTTGGGGGCTACCTGATATATCGATGGTGTATGCCCAAGAGGTTGGTGGTGTCCACGACCACAAGCCTCTATGCTACTGGGCTATTGGATGCCATAGCCGACGGGTTTAAAGCCCATAACCCGAACGTGGAGGTGGTCTTCGTAGCCGTGGGCAGCGGTGAGGCCCTCAGACGAGCCGCCCAAGGAGATGCAGACCTGGTGCTCGTGCACGCTCCAAGCTTAGAGTTAACCTATATCCAAAAGGATGTTATATCGAGGAGTAGGATATTCGCCTATAACTACTTCTTGATAGTAGGCCCTAAAGATGATCCCGCACGGATAGAGGGGTTAGACCCTGTAAAGGCGTTTAAGGCCATATTCAAGACGGGGGAAGAGGGTGAAATCGAGTTCATATCGAGGGGGGACAACTCTGGAACCCATGTCAGAGAGCTCGCGTTATGGCGTAGAGCACACCTAGACCCCAAAGGCGAGCCTTGGTATGTAGAGACCGGTAGCGGTATGGCTGAGACCCTCAGGGTGGCTAACGAGAAGAGGGCGTACACGTTAACAGACGTGGGTACGTATCTAAAGCTTAAGGAGAGCTTGGGGGAGCTTAAACCGTTGGTTAAGGGTGGGAGGTTGCTTCTGAACATCTATAGCGGCTATCTGGTGGTGTCTAGCAAGGAGCCTGAGCTGGCTAGGGAGTTCCTAGAGTATCTGGTATCCGACGAGGTTCAGGCGCTAATAAAGAACTTCGGGGTAGAAGAGTATGGTGGACAGTTATTCTACCCTGTAAACTCTACATCGTTGGCCGAGCTTAAGAAGGCTTGGGCAGAGCTCGCAGAGGTGTAACAGGGTTTGGAGCCTACTTACGAGCTTCTCACGATAGTGTTGAGGTCTGTATCGGTATCTGGTTTAGCCGTGCTCCTATCTTCCACGTGGAGCATCCCGCTAGCCCTACGGTTAACCCTGACCAGCTCGAAGCTAGGTAAGATGGTCGAAGACCTGGTTAATGCTCTAACATCCATACCCACGGTGGTATTGGGGCTTCTACTATACATGCTACTGTCACGCTCAGGTCCCTTGGGGTTCCTAGGGCTACTCTACACGCCATACGCCATAGTGGTGGGTCAAGCCATACTCGTGACGCCGCTCATAACGTCCATAGCCCTGACAGGGCTTCTGAAGGTTAAGGATGAGGTCTGGGAGCTTTTGATATCCCTAGGAGCCGGTAGAAGACAGGTCTCCCAGGCTCTTGTGAGGGAGGGGTTGCACCAGATCTTAAGTTCGATACTCCTAGGGTTCAACAGAGCCTTAGGCGAGCTCGGCGTCGCCCTGACGGTGGGTGGAAACGTTAGAGGGTTGACTAGGGTTATGACCACCGCCATAGCGCTGGAGGTTTCACGTGGAGAGTACGAGTTAGCCGTATCCTTAGGTCTCATACTTTTAACCGTGTCGTTAGCGTTGACCCTAGTCGTCAGAAGGCTGGGTGTGAGATGATAGAGCTCAAGGACGTGTGGGTTAGGTACCCGGACGGGGTCTACGGGCTTAGAGGGGTAGACCTGAAGTTTGAAGGCGGCTTCCTAGCGGTCTTAGGGCCTAACGGCTCCGGTAAGACTACGATGTTAAAGGTTATGGCGTGTATACTGAAGCCTACTAGGGGCTCTGTGTTTATCAGGGGGGTAGACCCCTGGGCTCTCCCCGAGGATAGATTGTTGAGGCTCAGGAGAAGGCACATATACGTTCAGGAGAAACCTAAGATGCTTAAAGGAGATGTCCTCTACAACGTTGCCTATCCGCTGAGGCTCAGGGGAGTAAGCCGGGATGAAAGCCGTAGGAGGGCTCTGGAGGCTCTAGAGGAGCTTAGGATAAGTAGGCTAGCTGAATTCGATGCTAAGAGGCTCTCGGCGGGTCAAGCTAGGCTGGTCTCCATAGCTAGGGCGATCGCCGTAAACCCCGAGGTGATGCTCTTTGATGAACCCACGGCATACCTTGACCGTGATAACAGACGGCTGGTCCTGGGGCTGCTTAAGAGGCTTAAGGATAGGGGGGTTGGGTTGGTCGTCGCGAGCCACGTAGGCGAAGTAGCCGAGATAGCCGACGAAGCTATAACACTTGAGCAGGGGAAGATAACGGGAAGAAGCCGTCGTAAAGGCGGTTCGGAAAATTAGGATATACGTACCTCTATGTAGACCTCGTCAGGTATCCTAACCCTCATGAGCCTTCTCACAAACCTCTCGTCAGCCGTCACGTAGATAAGCCTCTTATGGATTCTCATGGTCCACCTATCGAACGTGTCGCTTCCCTCTCCGCATGGGGTTTTACGGGTGACTATCTTAAGCTTCTTAGTCGGCAGCGGTATGGGGCCGGATATCTTAACACCTGTCTTCTCGGCTATACCCCTGATCTCGTTGCAGACCTCCTCAAGCTTACGTAGGTCTGTGGAAGCCAGTTTTATCCTAGCCTTCTGGACCATAGCGGCTCAGCATCTAGACTGAGATGTACGTCTAATATATAACGGTTTCTGAGCTAAGACATCGGTTTTAGGCTTTAGAAAGACCTCTCCCTAGATGATTTCCATGAACAACGAGCGTACATCGTCTTCGGTAAGCTCTCTAGGGTTGTTCTCTATGTTACGTCGGTAGGATAGGGTCTCCTTAACGAAGACCTCTACCTCAGACCTATCTACGCCTAGCTCTCCAAGCCTTCTAGGGACACCTAGCCTATCCTCAAGCCCAGCTAGAGACTCCTCGATAAGCCTCGCCGCGGCCTCGACGCTTTCGTATTCCAACCCCAAGTAATCTGCCAACCTAGAGACCTTATCCGGTATGGCAGACGCGTTAAGCCTCACAGCCACGGGTAGAAACACCGCGTTCGAGAGACCGTGGTGTACATCGTGGTACGTCGTCAAGTAGTAGCCCATCGCGTGAACCACGGTCGTCCCGGCTTGGTTTATCGCAAGACCCGCCAGGAGGCTTGCATAGTGAAGAACGTCCCTCGCCTCGACGTCCTGAGCGGCTTTCTCAAGGTCTTTCAGTAGAATCTTCATGCTTTCGAGGGCGAAGAGGTCTGATATCGGCTGGCTGGCCTTAGACCAGTAGGCCTCGATGGCGTGGGAGAAGGCATCTAAGGCTGTATATACAGTTAGATCTCTAGGTAGATGTCTCAAGACCTCTGGGTCCAATATGGCGACTTTGGGGATGAGCGGACCCCCGGCGACGACGGTCTTCCTCTTAGCCTTCACATCAGTGAGCACCGAGAACTTAGTGACCTCGCTTCCGGTTCCGCAGGTAGTGGGTATCGCCACTATGGGAAGCACAGGCTCCTCGACGACGTAGGGGTATACGTAGTCCCTCGCACGTCCACCTTGAACGCAGAGCAGGGCTATGGCCTTAGCGGCGTCTAAAGCGCTTCCGCCGCCGAAGCCGACCACCACATCGACGCCTGTCTTCCTCGCGGTCGAAGCCCCCTCCTCGACCGTCTCGAAGGAGGGGTTAGGCTCAACCCTATCGAACAACGCCACCTCTACACCCGCCTCCTCCATGAGGGAGGTTAACCTATCTATATACCCGTACCTTCTAGCAAACCTTCTACCGGTTACGAGGAGCGCTTTACCCCCGAGACGCTTAACCTGTTCCCCCAACTCCTGAAGGCTGCCTCTACCGAACAGTATCTTGGTCGGGCTGTGGAACGTGAAGCTTAAACCCATGTACTAGAAATCTCAAGGAGGCTGGGTTTAAGGTTTACCCGGAAACCTTAACTATTTATCGAGAAACCGTGTGAATTTATCTATGTGGTCTACCTGTGAGACGGCTGAGGAGGCATATCGGTTTCCTGAAGGAAATAGATGAGGTCCGGTTTAAACGTTGGCTTGATAGGAACGCCCAAGAGTTTCTAACGGAGGTCGGTGTCGACAACGGTAAGGCTGTCCTCGATTTCGGATGCGGCTCCGGGACTTATACGATCCCCGCCGCTAGGCTCGTCGGCGATGAGGGGAAAGTCTACGCTCTAGACGTGCGTAAAAAAGCGCTGGACGAGGTGGAGGCTAAGGCTAAAAAAGACGGCTTAAAGAACATAGTAAGGCTTGAAACCTCAGGTGGGGTGGGGATTCCGCTGAGGGGTGAAACGGTCGACCTGATCCTCCTGATAGACGTTCTCCACGAGATAGACGACCGAGAGGGATTGTTCGAGGAGGCCTACAGGGTCTTAAAGCCAGGTGGAGCGTTGATAGTATACCCCATGCACTTAGCCAGGGAGATGGGGAGGATCGAAAAGCTAGCCGCCGCCAAGGGGTTCAGTCTCGAAGACCGGAAGTTTCAAGGACGCATCCTGGTGTTTAGGAAGCCTAGAGACGTTTAAGCCTTCTGACGGTGTCGAGTATCTGTTTATCGAGCGGCGGATGCTTCCTCACCCTACGCCGTCTAACCGGATATGGGCCTACGACCGTGAAGGCCTTCTCCGCAAGCTCGTCAAGCTCCCCCTCTCTAAACCCCCTCCAACCCCTATAGTGTCTGTATTCTCCGGGTCTAGTCCATTCTAGGCTGAAGCTCCCGAGCTTAGACGGGTCTATGCAGACGCATACAACGTCGAGCCTCCTGTGAAGGCTTAAGGGGCATGTGAAAACCCTCTGCGGGTCCATCAGGTTTTCGACCTTGAGGCTTGGACACCTCTCCGCAAGCTCTGCTAGGGCCGGGGCGGTCTTGAGGATGACATACTCGACGACCGCGTAAGCCAGGTCGAAGGGGCTAAGCCTCGAAGCCAGGTCTCTGGACAACGACTTCTCGTTGACGTGGACGTGGCATCCCCTACCAGACCACTTGACGTAGACTGAGTGTTTAACCCCCATGTCTCTCAGGAAGCCCACTATGGTCTCGGCGGCCTCTAGGGTCGTCTCCCAACGCTCTAGGTCGTTGTCGATATCCCAGGAAGGAGTGCACATGACGACGTTCGAAGAATCGTACAGGTCCTCCCTACAGACGAGTCTACGGTAAACCTTCGCAGAGGCATAGACCGTTCTGAGGCTGTTACCCTTAAACGCCGTTATAAACCTCCAGTC
>Ga0190363_1001466_pt1 | contig 13886 bp, 12 predicted proteins | sample 48721867_MG_FD_161272 | JGI IMG/M metagenome (GOLD analysis project Ga0190363, IMG submission 161272) | Hydrothermal vent microbial mat bacterial communities from Southern Trench, Guaymas Basin, Mexico - 4872-18-6-7_MG | ecosystem: Environmental > Aquatic > Marine > Hydrothermal vents >...
CTATAATACTTCTTTGGAGAATATAGATAAAAAACTGCTAATCAAGGAGCAGCAGTTTTTACTGAGGAAGATATAGAGGAAATAATTAAATTTATAATAAAATTAGCAGCCTATAGAGGCTCAAAGGGAAGAGAAGTAAAATGGTATGGAATTAATGAAAACGAAATTATTATTTATAATAAATTTGAAAGTTATATTAAATGGTTTCCTGAAGCAAAATTTATTGTGATAGTAAGAGATCCTCGTTCTGTTACAATTTCTTCTTGGTATCATAATATAAGAACTGAACCAGGTTTTTTAGAAACAAGAGGGAAAAGTAAAGAACATTGGGCAAGCCAAATAGCTAAAATTTGGCTTAGGGAAAATACTAATTTAATAAATTTTTTCCAAAAAGAGCCTTCTAAAGTATTAATTTGTAGATATGAAGATTTAGTTCTCAATCCTTTTGAAAATTATAAAAAAATTTTTGAATTTTTAGGAGTTAAAACTGATAAAGAAATTATAAAAGATATAATAGATAAAACTTCTTTTAAGAAATTTAAAAACGGAAAGTTTTTTAGAAAGGGAAGTATTAATGAATGGAAGAAAGAACTTTCATCTTTAGCTATAAAAATATAGAGAAAGTATGCGGTAACCTAATGAATTTTTTTAGATATAAAACTGTGTATTGGTAAATAAAAAGTTAATAAGATTAATAAAATTTCATTTTTCTCATCAAACTTAATTTTTAAAGATAAAAATATGTCATATAAAAGACATTTTGATGTAAATTAATTGACAGAATAATATTTATATTTACCCAAATGTTTTATAAATTTAAAAAATTTAAATTGGCATATAATTTGCTAATAAAAAAATAATAAAAATATTTTTTAAAGAAGTTTTTATGAAAGTTTCAGTAATTATTCCTACCCTTAACGCAGAAAAATTTATTGGAAATTTGTTAAAAAATCTTATTAAAGTTCAAACCTTAAAACCTGATGAAATAATAGTGGTTGATTCTTCATCAACAGATAACACTTTAAAGATTGTCAAAAATTATGGATGCAAAGTTATTTCTATTTCAAGAGAGAGGTTTAATCACGGAGGTACTCGCACATTAGCAGGGAAACAAGCAAAAGGAGAGATACTAATATACTTTACTCAGGATGCTTATCCTTATGATAGAAATACTTTAAAAAACATTGTAGATTTTTTGATCTCAGATCCTAAACTTGCAGGTGTTTATGGAAAACAGGTGCCTTACGAGGATGCAGACATTTACGCGAAATTTTTTAGATATTTTAATTATCCCAAAAAATCGTTTGTAAGAACTTTGGAAGATAGAAAGAGTTTAGGAAGGAAGACGGTGTTTTTTTCTAATTCTTTTTCAGCTTATAAAAAGGATGCTCTTGAAAAAGTGGGTTGGTTTAAAGAAAATTTAATTTCTTACGAAGATATATATATAGCAGCGAGATTTTTAATCTCCGGCTATAAAATAGGCTATGCAGCCGAAGCAAAGGTTTGGCATTCTCACAAAACGAACTTTAAAAAAGACTTTAAAAGGCACCTCGTGCTTGGGATGTTTTTTAGAGACGAAAAGTGGATACTTGAAACTTTCGGTAAAAAGCCCAAAGATGAAGGATTAAGTATGATAAAAGAGTTTATTAAGTTTGTAGAAAAAGAAAAAAAATTTTGGAAAGTTCCAAGTTTTTTGGGAGTTTACTTTTTAAGAAAACTCGCCTTTTTTCTGGGATACTACTATAAATATTTTAGTAGTTTGTAATAAAACCGTTAAAAAATTGGTAATTAACAAAAATTAGTTTTTATGATGAGTTTTAAGAAAATATTAAATAAAGAAAAATTAAATAATTGTCTAAATCAGATTTTTTTTCTTCTGTTTCTTTTTTTCTCTTGTTTTTATTTTTTATTATTTTTAAACATTTCTATTTTTAAACAAAATAATATTTCTCAAAAAAAATTTTGTGATGGTTATTTGTTTTTTAGGAAGTGTGAGGGGCAAGGTATTTTAAGTTTTGAAAAAGTACAAATTTCCTTTTTATACTTAAAGTTTTGTGAAACTTTTTAAGGTAATTGCTGTACTTTGAATTTGACTATATTTATTGGAAAGAGTATATTACAGAAAAATTTTACATAAGTGTATATAAAAAATGAAAAAAGTTTTAATAATTATTCCTGCAAGAGGTGGTAGCAAAGGTATTCCTCAAAAAAACTTAAAATTTTTGGGAAATAAACCATTAATATATTATTCTATTAAAACAGCACAGCGTTTTAAAAGAGTTTATAAAAACACAGATATTTTTGTGAGCACCGAAAATAAACAAATTGAAATTGTGGCTCAGATGTATGGAGTTTCGGTAATTCCACGTCCTTATAATTTAGCCAAAGATAATATTGGTTTAGATGAAGTAGTTTTACATGCTTTGGAATATTTAGAAGGTAAAGGTAAAAGTTATGAAATTATAATTACCTTACAACCTACTTCTCCGTTATTAAAATTTCATTCTTTACAAAAAGCTTTTGAGCAATTTTTAGAAAAAAATTTAGATACCCTGATTTCAGTTACTCCTAAATATCATCTTATGTGGAAAAAAGAAAAGGATCAATTAAAACCACTTTTTGAAGGGAGGCTGAACAGACAATTTTTGTCTCCTATTTTTGAAGAAAATGGAGCATTTGTAATATCTAAAGTGAATATATTGAAAAATTATAAAACCAGAATTTATGGAAATGTTAATATTTATCCATTAAGTGAAGAAGAGGGGATAGATATTGATAATCCTATGGATTTTTGGCTTGCAGATTCTATAATAAAACAAAAAAAAATAGGATTTGTTGTTTGTGGTAATTTTTTGGTCGGTATGGGGCATGTATATAGAGCTATTACATTATATAATAGTTTATGTCCTCCTAATAAAGCTTATTTTTTTTGTAATACATCAGAAGAAATAGCTATTAAAAAGTTAAAGTCAATGAATTATCCAATAGTGGTTTATAATGACTTAGATGATTTACTGATTTCATTAAAAAAATTAGGGATACAAATAGTGATAAATGATATTTTAGATACCACTTATGAATATGTTACTAAATTGAAAAATGAAGGTTTTTTTGTCGTTAATTTTGAAGATAAAGGCACAGGAAGTAAGGAAGCTCATGTTGTTATTAATGCACTTTACGAGTGGACTGGAGATAGAAAAAATTTTTATTTTGGACATAAATTTGAATGCTTAAGAGAAGATATATATATATTTCCTATAAAGAAAAAAATAAGAAAAAAAGTAAAAAAAATTTTTGTATGTTTTGGAGGGACAGATCCTAGTAATATTACTAAAAGAATAATTAATATTTTTATAAAAATTAAAAACTTTTTATTGAAAGAAAAAATCAGTATTGATTTAATTCTTGGTTTTGGATATGACAAAAAGAGGGAGCAAGAAATAAGAGAAATAATTGAAAAATTTCAAATGTATCAATTTATAAGAGTGTTAAAAGATATACAATGGATTGCTCCCTATATTTATGATGCAGATATAGCTATTATTTCTAATGGAAGAATGGTTTATGAAGTAGTATCAATGGCTATTCCTCTAATTGTAATTGGACAAAACTATAGAGAGACTTTACATACATTTTCTGCTATCCATCCTGCTATCAAATATCTTGGAATAAGCTCTGAAATTTCTGATGAGCAAATTGAAAGCGCTATTATTAAAATGCTTACAAATTTTAAACTCAGAATGGAGATTAACCAGCAACTGCAAAAAGAAGCTAAGAGTATAAGAGAAGGTAATAAAAGAGTAATTTCTTTAATAATACAAAAATATGAAGAATTTTTAGAGGAAAAAAAATTATGATGAAAATTTCCGAGTTTTTAAAAAATTATTATAATAATTGTTATAATTTTTCCAAAATAACATTCCCTTATATTATAGCAGAAGCAGGTGTAAATCACGAAGGAAGTATGGAATTAGCTAAAAGGCTTATAGACGAGGCGAAAGAAGCAGGGGCAGATGCAATTAAATTTCAAAGTTATAGAGCAGAAACACTTGCTTCTAAATACTCACCTGCATATTGGGATACTACTAAAGAGCCAACTGCAAGTCAATACGAGCTTTTTAAAAAGTACGATAAATTTTGGAAGAAAGAATATGAGGAATTGAAAACGTATTGTGATAAAGTAGGAATAGAGTTCTTAAGTACCCCCTTTGATTTTGAGAGCGCAAAGTTTTTAAATGATTTAGTGCCTGCTTTTAAAATTGCTTCTGCGGATATTACCAATAAACCTTTTATAGAATATATCTGCCAATTTGGTAAGCCTATTATTCTTTCTACAGGAGCTGCTTATTTATGGGAAATAGAAGAAGCAGTATCATGGATAGAAAAATATGGAAATCCACTTGCTCTTCTTCACTGTGTTTTAAATTATCCCACCAAAGAAGAAGACGCTAATCTTGGGATGATTTTAGATTTAAAAAGAAAATTTCCAGATAAAATTATAGGGTATTCTGATCATACTTTCCCTAATGACATGAAAGTTTTAGAGATAGCAGTGCTACTTGGGGCTCAAATAATAGAAAAACATTTTACTTTTGATAAAACACTCCCGGGCAATGACCATTATCATGCTATGGATAAAAAAGACTTAAAGTTATTTAAACGCAATTTAGAAAGAATTTTTAAAATTATCGGTGAATTCAAAAAACACCCTCTTCTTTCTGAGGAAATTTCGCGTAAAAATGCCAGGAGAAGTATTGTAGCTAAAAATTTTATTCCTAAGGGAAAAATTATCCAGAAAGAAGACTTAATTTTTAAAAGGCCAGCCTATGGCATAAGTCCGAAATTTTTAGAAGAGGTAATAGGAAAAAGAGCAAGAAGGGATATAAAGGAAGATGAAATCCTAAAATGGGAGATGCTTGAAGAATGAAGTTATTAAAGGTGGACTATACAAAAGAAATAAATGAACTTTTAAAAAAATTATTTCCTATTCCTAGGACTATTATGGGTGAAGGAACGCGTAAAACATTAAAAATTTTACAAGAGTTAGTGCCAGAATTAAATATAATTGAATATCCTTCAGGGGAAAAAGTTTATGACTGGGTTATTCCACGTGAATGGGAAATAAAAGAGGCATGGATAAAAAACAGTAAAGGGGAAGTTCTTCTTGATTATAAAAATAATCCTCTTCATGTTGTGTTTTATTCTCAGCCTGTTCATAAAATTTTACCTTTTTCTGAACTTCAAAAACACCTTTATTATTTACCTAATTTAAAAGAAGCTATTCCTTATAGAACTTTTTATTATACTAAAAATTGGGGTTTTTGTTTAAGTTATAACGATTTTAAAAGGTATTTTAAAGAAAATGAGTATTATGAAGTCTTTATAGATGCGACTTTTAAGAAAGGTTCTTTAAGCATAGGAGAAGTTGTTATAAAAGGGAAAAGTAAAAAAGAGTATCTCATCTCTACATATATTTGTCATCCTAATCTAGCAAACGATAACTTAAGTGGCATAATTACTACTATTTTTATTGCAAAAAAATTGATTAAATCTCAAAAAAGACTAAATTATTCGTATAGAGTCATTTTTGTTCCAGAAACCATAGGTGCTATAAGTTACTGTGCATATAATGAAAAAAAAATGAAAAACATAGATATAGGTTTAGTTATTACTACTTGTGGAGGACCTGGAAAGTTTGGATATAAAATGTCTTTTGATGAAAAAAATGAAATTAACCAAATGGTGGAGGATGTTTTTGCTGACTTTGGCATAAAAGATTTTATAAAATATCCTTTTTCTCTAGCTGGAAGTGACGAAAGGCAGTATTCTTCTCAGGCCTTTAGAATCAACTGTGTTACTATTACAAAAGATAAATACTATGAATATCCCTATTACCATACTTCCTTAGATGATCTAAACTTTGTAAGGGCTGAGTTTATAAATCAGTCCTTAAATCTATATCTTCATCTTATTTTAAATTATCTTGATAAAAATGTTTTTTATGAAGCAACGAAAAAGCATTGTGAGGTGTTTTTAAGTAAATATGATCTTTATCCAAAATTAGGAGGAGCATTTTTACCGGAAAGTAGATTAAAAAAACACGAGATAGTCCTTTATCTAATGTTTTATTGTGATGGAAATACAAGTTTGTATAAGATAAGCAAAAAGCTTGAGATAAAATTACCCGATATTTATGAAATCGCTGTAGAATTAGAAAACAAAGGGCTTCTTCTTCGTAAGGGGGAGAGATAATGTCGAAATATAAGTTAATCGAGGCAGAAAAAGAAAAATGGAATCAAATAATGTCAGAGTCTCCTCAATTTACAGTTTTTAATGACATCCGCTATTTGGATGCTGTAGGTAGAAAATATAAAAATTATTTTATTCTTAAGGGGGATCAGATAAGAGCAGGTGTTTCTATAATATTGACAGAAGATGAAAGAGGATGTGAAATAGATGATCTTGTTATTTATAATGGAATTATGTTTTTACCGGTTCCTGATAAAAAAGCTGTAAGAAAAAGGGTAGAAGAGTTTGAGATTACAGAGTTTGTTATAGAAAAATTTGACAAGCAATTTAGCAAAATAGAAATGAGTTTAAATCCATTTTTTGAAGATTTGCGCCCTTTTTTATGGCATAATTACCATTCTTCTAACCCAAAGGACAAATTTAATTTGACTTTGAAATATACGAGTTTTATTAATATATCGGAGTTTTTTCTAAGAAAACCTTATGAAAAAATGGAACTTTTTAAAAATATGGATAATAAAAGACAAGCAGATGTTAAAAATTCCATAAAAAAAGGTTCTCAAGTTATAATATTAGAAAGTAAAAAAGCCTCTCTTTTTACTGATTATTATGCTCAAATGATGCAGGAACAAGGAGTAGAAGTAAAGGAATCTTTTTTAGTTAGACTTTGCAGTGTTATAAAAAATATTATAGATAAAAATATAGGTATTATGACAGGAATAAAAAATTACAAAGGACAGCTGAGTTATATAACAGTATTTAGTTATCTTTTAAATGAAAGTATTTATCTTTTTGCTACAGGTTTACGGGACAAAATGACGAGACATGATGCTACTTTTTGTATATGGGAAACATTTAGAATTCTTTCAGAAAAGGGAGTATGGCGAGTAAATATGGAGGGAGTAAACAGTCCACAAAGAGGCTGGTTTAAACTTTCGTTTGGAGGGAATTTAAAGAAATATTTTCAGGTGAGAAAAGATAAAACTTAAACAATGTAAGAGTATAGGAGGTATAAAAGTGGCTACTTCTTCGCAAGGTTTTTTTACTACAGAAGTCAAAGAAGGCAATATTATCATTCCCATAAGTAAGGGGCACTTTAATCTCGACACTCTGGAGAGAGAAAAAGCATTTTTTGAAAAACTTGCCTATGGCTGGGAGGAAGAATATAAAGAATACCGAAGACTTTGGATAGAGCTTCCAAAGAAGAGAATAGTTAGAGAATATCCTCTTCTCGTAGATATTGAACTTTCAACAGCCTGTAATCTTTCCTGTCCTATGTGTTATACCATTACAGAAGAGTTTAAAAAGAAAGTAAAAAGACAGTTTATGGACTTTGAGCTTTTTAAAAAAATAATAGATGAAATCGCGGGAAAGGTTTACGCCATAAGATTAAGCTTGAGAGGAGAGTCAACCCTTCATCCTAACTTTTTAGATGCGATAAAATATGCTAAAGAAAAAGGCATAAAAGAAATTTCAACTCTCACAAATGGGAGTAAACTGACCTTAGATTTTTTTAAAAAAATGGTAGATGCAGGTATAGATTGGATAAGCATTTCAATAGATGGCATAGATAAAATGTATGAAACTATTAGAAAACCTTTGAAATTTAACTGGATTCTTGAAAATCTAAAAAAAATAAAAGAATACCGTGAAAAGCATAATTTAATAAAACCTGTAATAAAAGTTCAGACTATCTGGCCCGCGATAAGAGAAAATCCTGAAGAATATTACAACACATTTGCTCCCTTAAGTGATTTGGTGGCATTTAATCCTTTGATAGATTATTTAAGAAAAGATAAAGAAATTGTGTATGAAGAGAGTTTTTCTTGTCCGCAGATTTATCAACGGCTCACTATTGGTAGTGATGGAAGGGTTCTTCTTTGTGCAAATGATGAAGAAGGAGAATACATAATTGGAGATGTAAATAGAGAAAGCGTGTATAATATCTGGCATGGAGAAAAAATAAATAAAGTTAGAGAAATTCATAAAAAGCCTCAGGGATTTAAAGAGGTAGGGGTATGTAGGAAATGTTATTATCCACGCAAGACAGAGGTCTCTGAAAAGGCAATTGTAAACGGAAGAATAATCCTTGTAAAAAATTATGTGGGAAGAAAGCAGGTAATAGGAGAATAGATTAAAAAGGAGGAAAAAAGATGAAAGAAAGAAAAAAATTGAAAGAATTTTTATATATGGAATGGTTAAGAATGGAAAAGGTTGTCTGGAATACAAGAGCCTCACTTCTTATTGGGGAAGCACTTATGCTAGGAAATAGAATTTGTGAAGTAGGAATAGGTAATGGATATTTTACATTTATGACCCTGGGAGGAGAATTTAAACCAGAATATGACTGGTATTACAATGTTAATACTAAAGGCTTTTGGGAAGGTAAAGATATTTATGATGTAATAAAAGAGGATGTTAAAATCTCCTATTATGTAAAGTCCATTCCTGATAAAAAAATAGTTTTAGCTATAGATATTAAGGAAACTTTGTTAAAGCAAGCCTATCAATTAGGGTTTATTGAAGAAGTGAAAAAAGTGGATGCTAATAATCCTATTGATTTCCAAGATAAAAAAATTGATTTAGTTTATTCTAATATATTATATTGGTTAAAAAACCCTATTAAAGTTCTAAATAATTGGGAACAAAATCTTGTGGAAAAAGGAACAATAGTAATAGTTTTCCCTAATAATAAATTTTTAGAATTTTGTAAAAGCTATAAGTTGTCTAAAAAATCCAGATTTTGGAAGTTAATAAACCGGGGTAGGGCAGAAACACTAATGTGGGTAAAAGATTTAAATGAGTTTGAAAAAGAAATTGAAAAGAATACAAATTTGAAAATTAAACAATGTGATACTTACTTGGGTAAAACTACCTTAAGTTTTTGGGATATTGGATTGAGACCTATTAGCCCTTATCTTATTGAAATGGCAAATTCTTTACCTCCTAAAAAGAGATTTGAAGTTAAGGTAAAATGGTGTGAGGAATTATTTCCTTTGATTTGGGAATTATTTAAAATAGAATTAGAAGAAACTAAAAGTGAAGATGGTGCTTTTAATTTTGTAGTATTGGAAAAAAGATAAATTTTAATAAAATAGATATGAGAAAAATATTTAAATGTTTAAATAATTTGAGATGGTATATATCAATTTTTTTTACAAAAGATTTATTTTATTTTTACATATATTTATTGGAAATATATAAAAAAATAAAAATAGGTAAAGGATGTCGTATTTCAATTTTAGCTGACATTTCTGGAAATGTAATAACAGGAGACCATGTAAGGATAGAAAGATGGAGTGTAATTAAAGGAAATGTAGAAATTGGAGATTATACTCTGATAAGAGCTTATGCATATATTACTACTAATCCTACAGGTTATATTAAAATAGGTAAACATTGTCATATAAATCTTTTTAATGTTATAGGGAGGTGTAAAAAAGTAATTATAAAAGATCATGCTCTTTTTGCAACTGGGGTTAAAATAACTGATTCTTCTCATAATTGTACCTATTTTGAATTACCTATAAAATCTACTCCTATTATTTCTGAGGATGTGATAATTGAAAAAAATGTATGGTTAGGTTTTGATGTATGTGTAATTATAGGGGGAGGGATTAGAAGAAATTCTATTATTGGAGCCAAGCCACTTGTTAATAAAAAATTCCTCTTAATTCAATTGCTTTTGGAATACCTGCAAAAGTTTATAAAAAGAGAAATTTTTTGCATAAAAAGTGAAATAACAGGTGGAATAAATTTTGTGAAAATATAAAATTAGATAAAATTAGTTAAGAGAGGAGAAAGACTTATGCTTAAAGACATATCTATTTTAGGGGTTCAGATTGCTATAAATTCTTCCTGTGCAATTTATTATAAAGGTAATATAGTCTTTGCGGCGAGTGAGGAACGGTTCACAAGGGTAAAAAATGAAACCTTATATCCTCATAATGCAATTGAGAAGGCTATAAAATTTTGCCAAAAAAATAACATTCCTCTTCCGGAAATAGCAGTCATTCCTACTTATAGTATGGATTTTGAATATTATCTTTTAAGAAGAGAAGCAACATTTTCGGTAAGGGATTACATAGAAGAACAACATAGATATTGGTATCCAAAACTTTATGAGGGGAAAAAGGTAAAATACATAGATATATTTCCTACCAAAATCCATTGGGATTCTCTTTCTAAAAGAGAGTATATAGAGGAATTGTATAAAGCATCTAATCCTAAGAAAAAATGGCAGGAAATACGAGCTAAGGAATTAGGGAAATATCCCTTTATTAAAAAAGTTTTCTTTATTAATTATGAATATGGACATGCTGCTTATGGGTTTTATGCTTCAAATTTTAGGGACGAAGATATACTTGTAATAACTATTGATGGCTTTGGGGACGAAGCAAATTGTTCGGTGTGGACTTATGAGAAAGGGAAATTGAAATGTCATAAAAAGTATAAAAATTTCAATGTCGGAAGAATTTACAGATACATAACTCTTTTACTGGGAATGAAACCTAATGAACACGAATATAAAGTTATGGGACTTGCTCCTTATGCATATACCTTTTCCAAATATGTTCAAGAAGTAAAACAAATATTCCAAAATGCTTTTGATTTTAATTTAAAAACAGGCGAAGTTTTTTCTAGAGAACTACCTAAAGATCTCTATTTCTATTTTAAAAGTAAACTCGAAGGTTATAGGTTTGATGTTATTGCGGCTGGGCTCCAGAGTTGGACAGAAGACATGATAAGAAAGCTTGCAAAATACTGGGTAGACAGACTTAACAAAAGAAAAATTGTCCTTTCTGGAGGGGTTGCTCTTAATATAAAGGCTAATATGGAAGTAGGAAAGCTTGATTTAGTAGAAGACATTTTTATTCCTGCTTCTCCTGGTGATGAATCTCTTTCTATAGGCGCAATATTTGCATTTCTTGATGAAAAGGATTCTGGAAGGGAGATTTATCCTGTAAAAACGATGTATCTTGGAACTGAGTACAAAGATAGTTATGTTCTTTCTGTATGTAAAGAATTTTTATCAAGAGAAACAGGATTTAGAATGATAGAAGTTGACAGAAAGACGATGGCAAGAATGCTGGCGGAAGGCAAAATAGTTGGGAGATTTAGTGGAAGGATGGAGTTTGGACCAAGAGCGCTTGGAAATAGAAGCAACCTAGCAGATCCAAGGACTTCTGATGTGGTAAGAGAAATAAACAAAAAGGTTAAAAAGAGAGACTTTTGGATGCCTTTTAACCCTTCTATTATAGACTTTAAAGCAGATGATTATCTTCTAAATCCCAAAAAATTTAAATTTCCCTTTATGACGATAGCATGTGAGACCAAAGAAGAAGCTCAAAACATAATAGGGACCTTACATCCTGCTGATTTAACTGCACGTCCTCAGATAGTAACCCAAGAAAGCAACAAAGAATACTGGGGAACTTATAAATGAATTTTATAAAATAACAGGGGTAGGAGCGGTATTAAACACTTCATTAAATCTTTCAGGTATGCCGATATGTGAAAAACCTGAAGATGCATTATTGGTATTAAAAGAAAGTGAGATAGATGGTATAGTGTTTAATGATAGGTACGGAATTTTCAGAAGTTAAAAATTATGGTATTAGGAGGGATGCTTTTTGTTAAACTTTCAAAAATAGATAAAGTTTTAATAAACTATCTTCTGGAGGAAGATTTAGATTTTTTGGCATACATAATGTCACCTTTTCATGCATTGGGGCTAGACGCATATTTATTTGAAATAAGTAAAACTTATCATAAAAAATTAAAAGGAGTAATTGTAATTACCCCTCATTCCAAGGATGGAATAATTATTACTAAAAAACATGTCAGAGCAATCAAATTTGCCGATGTAAAATTGATTTTTATTTCTCCTTTTCTTAAGCGAGGTATCTTTTATAGTTTTAAAGATGCGTTTATAAAACTAAAAGCTTTTTTAAATCTTAACTTACAAAGTATCAAAAATAGAAATAAATCTCCCCTTTCAATAGTATCTGTAATGGAAATTAAACCATATCTTGTGAAAATTTTTTCTAGCTATAGAGTGCTGAAAAAGTATAACCCTAAGTTTGTTATTATTGACGAAGGAGGAGGAACTTATCTGGGAAATAAGATACAAAAAGCCATAAAAGAATACGACAAAAATTTGAGGTTTAAAAAACTAAAAAGGTATAATTTTACAAATCCTTTTCAATATATTTTTACTGCATTAGACAAAAAAATAACTTCCTACTTAAAAAACACTTTTGAAATAGAAAAGAGATTTTTGTTAAAAGAAGATGTAAGAGGAGAGTTATTACCAAATTATCCTATCATAGATGCTTATAAAAAGGTACTTGATATATATAGAAATACTCCTGAGCTAAATACTCAAATAAAAAGTATAATTATCACAACACAACCTTTTGTAGAATACAATCAGATAGAAATATCGGATTATCTAAGAATTATTAAAGAATTAATAAGAGTGTTAAATAGAAAGTATTCAATTTTACTAAAACCTCACCCAAGAGAAGATATTAAAAAATACGATGATATAGTTAAAAAAGAGGGTATAGTTCTTTTACCTAAGGAAATTCTTTTAGAAGAAATTCTCTCCTTAGGCAATATAAAGTTAGTAATAGGAGCAGTAACTACTACTTTACTTACTTCAAAACTTATTTACAACATTCCTTCCATAAGTATAGCAAATGTATTACTTAAATATACAAAAGATCCTCTTTTGCAAGTTTCTATACTACAGTTTAACGAAAAGTTTAAAAACATGATTATCTTTATTGATAACTTTTCATTAATCGATGAATTAATTTGAGATAAAAAAATGGCTGAGCAGTCTGAGTTTATTCTGATTTTTGGAGGAACTGGTTTTGTTGGAAAATGGCTCATAAAAACTTTTTTCAAGTATTTTTCAAAATTAAGCCACTATCTATTAATTTTAAGTAGAAACCCTGAAAAAATTCTTACTGAAGTTCCTGAACTTACAGGATATCAAAAAGTTTGCTTTTTAAAAGGTGATGTTAGAAATTTTAAGTTTCCCAGGGAAAAAATAGATTTTGTTATTCATTGTGCTATGCCTGCAAATTATGAAGACTTTTCTAAGGAAGAAATCTTAGAAATAGGAATAAATGGCACAAAAAGGGTTATTGAGTTTGCAAGGTATTGCAAGGTAAAAAAACTTCTTTTCGTAAGCTCTGGAGTGGTTTACGGAAGACAACCCACCTACATCGATAAGATTTCAGAAAAAGACGCAGGTTTTGTTCAGCTTGATCCAAAAAATCCAAAAACCTATTATGCAGAGGCAAAAAGGGTAGGTGAACTTTTGTGTCTTTCAGCCTTTTACGAACACGGGTTGGATGTGACCATTGCAAGGTGCTTCAGTTTTTTGGGACCTTATATGTTTCTTGATTCTCACTTTGCAGCAGGGAACTTTATAAGAGATGCCCTGAAGGGGGGGCCCATTGTTATAAAAAGTGACGGAACAAAGGTTAATTCTTATATGTATGCAGAAGACCTTGCTATCTGGCTCTGGACAATCCTTCTTAAAGGCAAACCAGGAGAAGCTTATAATGTAGGCTCTGAAAAAGAAATATCTTTAAAAGAACTTGCTAAGAAGATAGCAGAGA